>Ga0116169_1000430_pt1 | contig 44181 bp, 50 predicted proteins | sample AD_UKC130_MetaG_FD_89796 | JGI IMG/M metagenome (GOLD analysis project Ga0116169, IMG submission 89796) | Active sludge microbial communities of municipal wastewater-treating anaerobic digesters from Canada - AD_UKC130_MetaG | ecosystem: Engineered > Bioreactor > Anaerobic > Digestate | place...
TGGCCTGACCCAGGCTTCAAGGAATGCCCAGGACGGCATTTCATTGATCCAGACAGCAGAAGGCGCTCTGAATGAGACCCATGCTATCCTGCAGAGGATGAGAGAGCTCGTAGTCCAGGCCGGTAACGGAACCAACAATTCAGAGGACCTGGCTGCCATTCAGAAAGAGATTCGTGCTTTGATCGAAGAATTAGGCGGAACAGCAACAGAAGCCGGCAAAACCGTAGAAGTTAATGTTGAAACCACCGCAGGAGCTATAGAGGTTGATGCTACAGGATATGAAGGTGATAATGCTACCTGGGTACTGACCGCAACTTATGATGACGAACAAGACGTTTTTGTTTATGCAATCGACGGCAATCCGGTGTCAGAAACAGATGGCGAGATCACTTACAATGGTGTGACAATAACACTTCCGGATTCACCCGCAGACAACGATCAATGGGAGATAGAGCTGGTAGTTACCGATGTATCGGCTTCCGGCAGCAAAGGTATCTCAGACCGTACTCAGTTCAACGGTAAAGCGCTCCTGGATGGATCCCTGACCGATATGAAGCTTCAGATAGGCGCAAACGGCGGCCAGCAGGTAAGCCTGACCATTGGCGATATGAGCGCTTCAGGTCTGGGCGTTGACGGACTCGATGTAACAGACTTTGTCAACACCAGCTTCGATACACAGTTAGCCAAGGTCGACACCGCAATAGGCAAGGTTTCCGCTCAGCGTTCACAGCTTGGTGCTCTCCAGAACCGCCTGGAGCATACCATCAACAACGTTGACAACGCCGCTGAAAACCTGTCCGCAGCCGAATCCCGTATCAGGGACGTAGACATGGCCAAGGAAATGATGGAGTTCACGAAGAACAACATCCTGCAGCAGGCAGCCACAGCTATGCTGGCCCAGGCCAACCAGGCTCCCCAGGGAGTACTGCAGCTGCTCAGATAATAAAAATCCATCAATAAGAAAGGGCCGAGGGAAATTTATCCCCCGGCTCTTTTTTCCTAAAGTTTTTTTGGTTTATGCCGATATATACTATATAAAGACTTGGTAAGGGACGGTAATGATGCGTGTAGAAGGGAGCAACAAGATAAGCCTGAATGTAAGCGCTGGCACCAGGACGGACATCAGACCCAGAATAGAAGCAGAAGGCCTGCTGGCGGATGAATATGTATATCTTGGCAAGGAGCTGGCCAAGGCCGTAGATACAGCCAATTCCAGGCTGGAGATGTATAACAGCAAGCTGGAGTTTTCCGTGCATGAAAAGACCGGGGACATATTGATAAGGGTTCTGGACCTGGAGACCAACGAGGTCATCAGGGAGATCCCTCCCAGGAAGATCGTTGACCTCATAGCCAGCATGCTCGAGCAGGCCGGACTGTTGGTCAATGAAAAAGCATAACCGAATCACTGTATTGGAGGTATAAAGTATGCCGATCAGAATAGGCGGTATGGCATCGGGACTCGATATTGACAGCATAGTCAGCGACCTGATGAGGGTAGAGCGCATGCGTGTCGACAAGGTGGAGCAGAACAAGACCCTGGTTGAGTGGACCAGGGACAGCTACATAGAAGTAAACAAGATGTTTGCTGACTTTGTGCTGAGTACCCGTGAAGCCCTGGGGCTCACGAGCACTGCTTCCGGATCGATACAAAACAAGTCTGTAAGCAGCCTCTCCTGGGTGAAAAAAGCATATATCGCCGATAGCCGCATAGCTGATGTCTCAACCAGAGCCAATGCGGTGAACGGCACCTACAATATAAAGGTCCACAGGCTGGCGGAAAACTTTTCGGCCGCAAGCGCCGAGAATATATCCGGCTCAAACGACAAGTCAAATCTTCTGGCCCAGTTTGGCCTATCTGAAAGCGATGCCATAGACCTTACGCTGACCGCAAGGTTTGAAAACGGCCAGGAGCAGAAGGCCAGGATCTATATAGACAGCAGCGAGGCATATATAAGCATAACAGACGCAAAGGGCGTGGAGAAAAAGGTAGTCCTTGAAGGCAAAAGCCTGTCCAATACATCCCTTAAGGAGCTGGCAGACCAGATCAACAAAGCGAAGATCGGAGTCACAGCCATATACGATGAAGCTGTCGATCGGTTTTTCCTGCAGACCAATGAGACAGGAGAGAAAAATACACTCCTGGTAGATGACCATAGCTCGATCCATGACGGATCCGGCGAGCTAACTGATGCCAATTTCATAGACAAGCTCAAGCTTAAGTATGACGCTGACGGCAGCAAGCATAGCTTTCTGGCCGGTGTTGAATATGGCGGGAAGGATGCCTTGATAGATTTCGGCGCTGCGACCGGCATAACCAAATCCTCCAACCAGTTCACAGTGAACAATATGAACTTCAGCCTGAAGGCGGTCGGTGAGACTGTAGTAAGGGTCGAGACCGATGAGGATGCGATCATAGCCAAGATAAAGGAGTTTGTAAACAAGTACAACGAGCTTGTAGACAAGATAAGCAAGGTAACAAGCCAGAACAGATACAAGGACTATGCTCCTCTGACAAAAGAGCAAAAGGAGGCTATGTCGGAAAAGGAGATAGAGCTGTGGGAGCAAAAGGCCAAAAGCGGCCTTCTGCGCAATGATGACATAATAACCGGGATAATGCAAAGGGCCCGGACCGGGCTGTATGAAAATGTACTGGGTGTCGAGGGCCTTTTTGATCATATCACTGAGATAGGCATCGAGACTGAGACCTATGTCAGCGGCTCCATGGGCGGAAAGCTCAGGATCAATGAGGACAAGCTGCGCCAGGCTATCAGGGATGATGTGAACGGGGTGCTGGAGCTGCTCTTTAAAGAGGCGCCGGCAGGGATAACGGACGATAATGAAAAACGCCGGCAGACAGGCCTTGTAGGCAGGCTTTACAGCGACATGGTCGCTGGCATGAAGCAGGTGATCGCAAAGGCCGGGCCGGGGGACGACAGGCAGTTGTTCAGAAACATAGATACCACGATGCTCCTTGACTTTGTAACACAACAGAGCGGCATCAGCCTGCTAGATAAGAGCATATTGGACTATGAGAAAAGCATCTATAAGCTGCAGGCCAGGTTGATCGAAAAGGAAAACAGCTACTGGAAACAGTTCACCGCTATGGAGAAGGCCTTGGATAAAATGTACTCCCAGAGCCTATGGCTGGCTCAGCAGCTTGGCATGAAGTAAGCATTTGAAAGGTTGGGCATCAATGGATACCATACTCGATAATATTGCCCGTTTGGCCAATAAAGGTTTGCACATAGCCAGGCAGATCTCCGATGCCACCCTGGAGATCAAAAAGTGCCTGGAGAGCGAATCCATGTATGAGCTGAACGGAGCCCTTGAGCTGAGGCAGAAATGGATCGATGAAGCTGAAGCTACCAGGGAGATGATGGAAAAGCATAAGCAGGTACTGTACAAAAAGTATCCGGTCAGTGATATCCGGGACGTCGATGCTGAGAAATATCCGATCGTCAACAGACTGAAGGCCATAGAAGCTGAAACTGCGGATATATACCGGGAAATATCCGAGACGGACAAGCTGAATATGGAAATGGCCGAGGCACTGCTGAAAAAGTACAAGGATGGGATCTTAAGCATCAATCGCAGCAGGGAGGCGGCAAATGCGTATGGCAAGGGCCCATCCGGGCAGCCGATAATCCTGAGCACCTTAAAATAAACACGGATAAAAGGAGAGTTTGAATATGTACCAGAGTTCAAATGCTTATCAGGTATATGCAAGCAATCAGGTAAATACGGCATCCAGGGGCAGACTGCTGCTTATACTGTACGATGGGGCGCTTAAGTTTCTCAAGCTTGCAAAGGCTGCCATGGAGCAGAAGGATATACCAAGGGCGAATGAGAACATGATAAAGGCTGAAAATATCATAGTAGAGCTGATGCAGACCTTGAACTTCGATGCCGGGGAGATCGCGCATAGCCTTTACAGCCTTTATGACTATATCTACAGAGAGATGGTGGATGCCAACATACATAAAGATATAGAAAAGGTGGACCATATATATTCCATGCTCCAGGAGCTCAGGGATACATGGGAAAGCATCATATAGCCATACATAATGAAAACTAAAATATGACATAATATAACAAAATTTTGCAAAAATACTTGGATTTCTACAATGAAGCCAAGTATTTTATTATTTTATGGCAAAAAAGAAGGAATATATTGAGATATTGTCGAATAGTTTTCAAAAATTTCTATACATATATGGGGGGTTGTCATGTCCGGTATATTGGGAAGAGATATGACATATAGCTTGCTGAAAAAAGCGCTTGATGCTTCAAGCCTGAGGCACAGAGCAATAACGGGCAATATAGCCAACATCAACACTCCCAACTACAAGGCAAATCGTGTGCTTTTCGAGGAGAAGCTCAGAAATTCCATGTCCGGGGAGAATATCAGACTGAAAACGACCAATGAAAAGCATATACCGCTTCAAAGCGGTCCAACAGGCATAGAGCCAGAGATCGTCAAGGATACGGGCACCTCGATGCGAACCGATGGCAACAATGTGGACATAGATCTTGAGATGGCCAACCTTGCGGCCAACCAGCTGCTGTACAATGCCCTTGTCCAGCAGACCAACAACAAGCTCAGCATAATGCGCTATGTTATCCATGAAGGGAAAGGTTGATCATGAAGATATTTGATACCATGAGGATAAGCGCTTCAGGCCTTTCGGCAGAGCGGCTCCGTATGGACACCATAACCTCCAATATCGCCAATGCAACGACGACACGCACAGAGGATGGGGGCCCTTACAGGAGAAAGATCGCTGTTTTCCAGGAGGAGCTCAGAACGGAAATAGACAGGCAGACTGGCGCTGCGAGAAAAGCTGTCAGCGGCGTAAAGGCGGTCGGCATCGTTGAAGATCAAAGTCCCCTGCAAAGGGTATACGACCCGGGCCATCCTGACGCCGATGAGGAAGGCTATGTGCTTATGCCCAATGTCAACATACTCAACGAGATGGTGGACATGATAGCTGCCACCAGAACCTATGAGGCCAATGTCACTGCGATAAATGCGACAAAAAGCATGATGCTCAAGGCCCTGGAGATCGGCAAACGATAAGGAGGGTCAACATGAAGGTAAATCCTGCTGTACAGGCATATATATCAAAAACCCGTGAATCCATCGGAGCGGACCCGGGCAGCAAAACAGATTTCAGTGAAATATTGAAAAACGAGCTCAACAGGATCAATGAGCTGCAGTTGAAGGCGGATGAAGCCGCCAGGCAGCTGATAACAGGCGAAGCCGAAGATATCCATGCAGTGATGCTGGCGGCCGAAGAAGCAAGGCTTGCCCTGGAGATGGCTGTCCAGGTGCGCAACAAGCTGGTGGAATCCTACCAGGAAATTACGAGGATGCAGATATAATCATATAAAGTGCATATTCAAAAGGAGAGCTTTATATGGGTCAATTGAAGAGTGTTTTCAGCACGATAAAAAACGGCTGGTCCAAGCTGTCCGGTTCTGCAAGGACGAGCATCATAATAATTTTATGCTCACTGGTAGTGGCAGTCCTTGTATTTCGCTTGACAGTAGGCAAAACAGAGTATGTGCCCATATTTACCAAGCTCGATATCAAGGACTCGGCGCTGATAGTAGAAGCGCTGGAGGATAGAAAGATAACCAACTACAAGCTTGAGGACGGTGGATCGACCATACTGGTGAAAGCCGATCAGGTGGACAGGCTGCGCCTTGACCTGGCTATTGACGGCATACTTCCGGACAAGGGCACCGGCTTTGAGCTGTTCGACAATGCTTCGGTAACCATGACCGACTCTGACAGGAAGATTCTGTACCAGAGGGCGCTGGAAGGAGAGCTGGAGCGTTCCATAGAGTCCCTTGAGGAAGTGGAAAGGGCCAGGGTCCATATTGCGCTGGCTGAGGACTCGATATTCATAAAGGACAAAAAGCCTGCTACGGCATCGATCATCCTGACGTTGAAGCAGGGCAGGTCTCTTGCCCCCAAGCAGATACTCGGCATCATCTCCCTGGTATCCGGCGCAGTCAAGGATCTGCCCGAGGAAAATGTCAGGGTGGTGGATTCCAAGGCCAACCTATTAAGCGAAGGCATCATCGGCCTGGGCGATGATTTCTGGGGAGAGCAGAACACAGGCCGTCTCATGGAGCTTGAGAATCAATTCGAGCTCGGTCTGAAGGAGGACCTGAGAAAGATGCTGGAGCAGGTCTTCGGGGCAGGCAAGGTGGTCGTGAATGTAAATGCTGACCTTGATTTCGATTCCGAGGAAAGTACCATCATCACCTACGACCCCCAGGGCGTGGTTCGAAGCGAGCAGACCAGGATCATATATAACGGCGGCCTGCCGACAGGGAGCGGTGGCAGCCCCATTGATGAAAACTCCAATGTGATCGATGAGAATGGCAATCCGGTGACCGGCGGCAGCAGCTCCCATGAAACCACAAAGAACTATGAGATAGGAGAAAAAACTACATATACAAAGAAAGCGCCCGGTGAAGTGAAACGGATCTGCACCTCCGTCGTCTATGACGGCAAGCTTGACGATAACATGAAGCAGGCGATCACAAATATCGTTATGGCCGCCACGGGCTTTGACGATAAGCGAGGAGACCTGATCAACGTTGAAGGTGTATCCTTTGACACGTCGCTAAAGGATGAGATAGCAAAGCTCATCGCCAAGGAAGAAGAGGAGCGCAAGGCCCTCCAGGCCGCAGAAGCGGCCCGTCTTAGGCGGACACTTATCTATGGCGGCTCAGGCATAAGCGGAGCTGTTCTTTTATCCATCATCCTCTTATTCATCATGCAAAGCAGGAAGGGTAGCATGAGGGCAAATGAAGTGACTTCGATGTTTGCTGCTACGATAGATGAGCCATTGCCGGTTGAGGATATAATGAAAAAGGTATCGGAGGATAAAGCCGCAGAGGACCCGGAGATCAAGATAAAGAATTTTGCCAAGAACAATCCTGACAAGATGACCGACCTGATACGAGCCTGGATTCTGGAGGATGAGAGGTGACACCTATGGCTCAGGCAAAAAAGCTGACCGGCTTGCAGAAGACTGCTATTCTTATGATAGCTTTAGGTCCGGACATTTCATCCAATATCCTGAAAAGATTTCCCGAGCATGTAATCGAAAAAATAACCTACGAGATCGCCAATACCGTAAGGGTTTCAGCCCAACAGAAGAATGAGGTGCTCAAGGAGTTTGAAACCATGAGCCTGGCTCATGACTACATACTCGAAGGCGGGCTGGAATATGCCAAAAACCTGTTGACCAAGGCTCTCGGAGCCCAAAAGTCAAAGGAGATCATCGATTCACTGTCACAGATCACACAGCAAAACCAGCCCTTTGCCACTGCCAGGAAGGCTGACGTTCAGCATTTGTTCAACACGATTTCCAAGGAGCATCCACAGACGATAGCGTTGATCCTGTGTTACCTGCAGCCTGATAAGGCCGCCACCATATTGTCGGGCCTGCCCCAGGAGATGCAGATGGATGTTGCATACAGGATAGCGACTATGAACGGTACATCACCTATGATCATCAAACAGGTAGAGAAGGTCCTCGATAAAAAGCTCTCCTCGGTCATAGGCAACGATTATACCAGCATAGGCGGTGTAGGAACGCTCGTTGAGATACTGAATGCCGCAGACAGGGGCACGGAAAAGAACATACTGGAAGAAATGGAGCACGAGCAGCCTGAACTGGCGGAGCAGATCAGAGAGGGCCTCTTTGTGTTTGAGGACATCGTGCATCTTGACAGCCTGTCATTGCAGAGAGTTATCCGAGAGGTTGATAAATCAGACCTGGCGCTGGCACTAAAGGGCTCTTCCGAGGAAGTCGCTTCGGCAGTATTCAAGAACTTGTCCAAGCGTGCGGCCGATGCCCTCAGGGAGGATATCGACTTTATAGGGCCGGTCAAGCTGGTGCAGGTTGAGGAGGCCCAGAAAAAGATCGTCAGCATAATCCGCGCGCTCGATGATGCCGGAGAGATTATCATAGCAAGAGGCGGGGATGACATCATTGTTGTATAGGCTTGTGAAAAACAGCCAGGTCGATGTGGGGGCGGAAAAATATGAAATCCCCTTATCGGCCCTGGATGACATTGCGATACCCAGGGGCGGCAAGGAGTCTGCAGAGGATGGGACTGAAAGTGACATATACTATGCAGAGTCTCAGGCTGCCTTGATTTTAGAGCAGGCCAGGGCCCAGGCTGATCAAATCCTAAAGAGGGCAGAGAGTGAAGCCACAGCAATCATGGCCAAGGCCAGGGAAGAGGGCTTCAACAGCGGATTTGAGCAGGGCAGGCAGGAAGGCTGGGATGCCGGCAGCGCTGAAGCGGAAGCGAAATATGAAGCCATGCTGCGGCAGGCAAAGGAAATGCTGATCGCTGCCCACAGGGAATCCAGGGAGTATATACGGAAAACCCGGGATGAAATCACCGAGCTGGCGGCTTTGATCGCTGAGAGCATAATCCGGTTCAGCATCGACACCAGGGACGAGAGCATAGTTGAAATGGTCAAGAAAGCCCTCCAGCAGGCCGAAGAAAAGAAAATGATACTGTTCAGGTGCTCGCCTGAGGCGCTGCCGGTCATTAGGGCCAATGAGCACCATTTCAGAAAGGTATGCCCGTATGCAGCCTTCAGCTTTCTGGAGGACAAAGGGATATCCAGGCTGGGCTGTATCATAGAAAGCGAGGATCAGGTGATAAACCTTGAAATAGATAGGCAGTTGGATAATGTGATCGCTGCACTAAAGGGCATAGGTGAGGATAATGGAGTTTGACTATCCCTTTAGCAGGTGCAGGGAATACCTGCAAAACAGCAGCTTTTACACGGTCATGGGCAAGGTCACCCAGGTGATAGGCCTCATGGTGATGGTCGAGGGCATCAAAAGCTTTGTAGGCGAGGTCTGCAAGATCCTGCCGGAGGGGCAGGAGGAATGGGTCATGGCCGAGGTCGTTGGATTTAAAAACAATCAGGCGCTTCTTATGTCTCTGGGTGACCTAAGCGGCATAGGACCAGGCTGCAGGGTATTGCCGACAGGCCGTATCCTTTCGATCAAGGTGGGCGACCAGCTCCTCGGGAAGGTCCTGGACGGCCTCGGAAGGCCGATGAGCGACAATGCTGCGGTTGATGCGCTACCTCACACCTATTCCATACAGCGGACACCGCCAAACCCGCTGAAAAGGCGCAGGATAAGGAACATACTGCCCACAGGGATCAAGGTTGTGGACGGACTTTTGACCTGCGGAGAGGGTCAGAGGATCGGCATCTTTGCCGGCAGCGGTGTTGGCAAAAGTACCTTGCTGGGGATGATCGGCAGATACAGTCAGGCTGATGTCAACGTTATAGGCCTGATCGGTGAGAGGGGCAGGGAGGTACTTGATTTCATAGAAAAGGACCTGGGCCCCGAGGGCTTGAAAAAATCAGTGGTAGTATGCGCAACCTCGGACCAGCCGGCACTCATCAGGCTGAAGGGGGCATATACCGCTACCACCATAGCAGAGTATTTCCGAGACCAGGGCAAAAAGGTCGTCTTGATGATGGACTCTGTTACGCGCTTTGCCATGGCCCAGCGGGAGGTCGGGCTTACCATAGGAGAGCCGCCGGCTACCAAGGGCTACACCCCGTCTGTATTTGCCGAGCTGCCAAAGCTGCTTGAGAGATCGGGCACATCCGATAAAGGGTCGATCACAGCTTTCTATACGGTGCTGGTGGACGGCGATGACATGAATGAGCCTATAGCCGATGCCGTGAGGGGTATTCTGGACGGACATATCGTTTTGTCCAGAAAGCTGGCTGCCAAAAACCATTTCCCGGCTGTGGACGTGCTGCAAAGCATCAGCCGCCTGGCCAGGGAGATCATAACCCCGGAGCAGAACGAATACGCCGGCCGGATAAGGGATGCGATGGCAACCTATGAGGAGTCCGAGGATCTTATCGATATAGGCGCCTATACCAAGGGCAGCAATCCTAAGATAGACAGGGCCATAGAGCTCAATGGACCGATAAATGAGTTTTTGAAGCAGGGTGTTGAAGAAAAGGTTGAATATGACACAGTCGTAAGCATGATGAGGAAAATAGTCGGGCAAGACGGGTGAATGGGATGAAGCCTTTTAGGTACTCCATGGAGAACATTCTTAGCTACCGGCAGGACATAGAACAGACTGAAAAGCAAAAATTCGCTGAGCTTAAAAATGAATACCTGAAGCAAAGAAAAGTGCAGGAGGATCTGGAGGAAAAGCTTGATAAGGCTGCTTCCAGCAAGCTGAACAATCCATCCTCCAGCATAGTGGATCTTAAAAACCTGTACCAGTACATGCTGTTCTTGCAGAAAAAGATGGAGGTCCAGCAGCAGCTGGTCATGGAGGCGGGCAACCGTATGGAATCTCAGCGCCAAAGGCTTATTGAGGCGCAGAAGGACAGGAAGATAATCGAGAAGCACAAGGACCGGTGCCTGGAAAGATATACACAGGAGCTCAACAGGACGGAGCAGCAGGTCAACGATGAGCTGGCTTTATATTCCCATATGAGGAAATAAAGATACGAGATCATTGAGAAAGGGGGTGAGCAAGGATGAGAGTAGTAAGCTCAGCATTTCTGCAGCAGGCTGTCGATTCGGAGAGTACAAGGCCCAGGGTAAACGATAACGCAGCAACGGGCTTCGGAGAGATGATAGCTCAGCTGCTGGCCTTAAGCCCAGCCGTTCCCGGCCAGGTGCAGACAAGAGGTGAAGGCAGTCAGGCTCCAAATGGAGGCATTGAAGCCATATCGATGGGCAGGGCTGCCGGAGGGCTGACAGGCCTGGCGTCACTTACAGGGATATCAGTGGATCAGATGCCATGGCCAGGCCTGGATGCAGATGGGACAGGCCAGGTAAAAGCAGAGGCCTCACTTACGGCCATATCGGGCATGCCGACAGACTACTATGGTGCAGACGGCACTGGCGCTTTTACCGGCAGTATCTCAGTCGAGCATGGGCCCGGGGCAGCCGGGATGCAGCATGTGGAGCTTTGGAGCGGCCATACGGAGTTACCGGGGTCAGACCCTGACGAGGCAGGATCACAGTACGTACAGCAGACGATGCTGCCAAAAACGGGCAGTCAGCCCGGAATGAATGAGCCGGGGCTCATGCACCGGGTATCCGTCGATGAACCAAAGCAGCAAAGCAGCATCCGGAAGGCGTTGAGGCAGCCGGTACATACCGGAGCCCGATCCCCGGCAGGGTTCGTTCAGCGCAGGGTCATAGAGCTGCTTGACGGCATGGAGACAAGGGCGGAAGGGGCTTTTCCTGCAGCCCTACAGGAGAAAGGCCCGGCCGCAACTGACAATACAGCATTGGACATGGCGCCGGCTGCAGTGCAGGGAACAGCAGAAGATACAATGCAGGGCACAGGGCAGGCGGCGATACCAGGACAGGAGCTGGATCCTGGGCTGGCAAAGGCGGGGACAGACGATGCAACGGTTTATGGCATGGACAGAATAAAGCCCGGCGCTCTAAAGGCAGCTGACACTGATACGGATAAGGGGCTTGAGCAGATCAGAGGCAGGACGATCAGCCGCAGGAAAGCTGAAAGCGCTCAGCTGACAGGTCAGTATGAGCCGGTGCAAGAAGGCAGGCTGGCACCTGAAAGCATGGCTGATGCTGCAGAGGAGCCTGCACCGAGGATACAGAACATGCCTGATGTAGCTGCTGTGATGGCTCGGGAGACCAGGCTGATGCGGGAAGGTGACCAGGCCAGGCTGCGGGTGAAGCTGAAGCCAGAACAGCTTGGTGAGATCGAAATAGAGCTTAGGCTCAAGGGCGGCGAGCTGTCCGGGGAGATCCTGGTGGAAAGCATTGCAGCAAAGGATGCTTTTACGAGCCAGATCGAAAACCTTAAGGGCCGTTTGAAGGAGCAGAATGTTTTTCTGAAGGATCTGAACATAAGCCTGCAGCAGGGCAACAATCCCTCAGGCAGGCAGACGGAGACCGGCAGCCATCAGACAAAGCAAAGGGCACCCATGCAGCATAAAGGGCAGACGGTGTTCATGCAGCAGACCGGCATTCAATCAAACTCACCGCATGCAAACCATACGGGAGCTTCATTGAACCTGATCGCTTAAGGAGGTGATAGGCATGAAGGTATATGGAGTACAGGCAGCTACGATTGCCGATGAGGTCGAGAGGACCCCGAAAAATCAGCTTGGAAAAAATGATTTCATGCAGATCCTTGCAGCCCAGATCAAATACCAGAATCCCCTCAGTGGTTCCGATCAGACACAGAACATAGCCCAGCTTGCCCAGCTCAGCGCCCTGGAGCAGATGCAGAACCTGAACAATACCTTGCTGAAGCTGCTGCTGTATCAGAATGTACAATACGGGAGCCAGCTCGTCGGCAAGCATGTAGTCCTTCGCGGGCCTGACAGGCTCATACAGGGGCAGGTGCAAAAGGTCAATATACAGGACGGCTATGTCAGGATCCTGGTAAACGATGTGTACTATGACCTGGAGCAGGTGGCAGAAATCATGAATACGGAGGTGAATGATTGGCTTTGAGGATCGATAGAAGATTCATTCAGCCCTTGCAGGATACCAGCCCGCAGCAAAAGGTCGACCCGTCCGTCAGGCAAGGCGACGGCACCTTCCAAAGCATCCTTGAAAGACATCTGGACAAGGCCGAAGGCGGCATCAAAATTTCCGGCCATGCGAGCCGCAGGCTGATGGAGAGAAGCATTACACTGGATGCCAGCGATATAAAGGCACTAAGTGATGCGATCGACAAGGCCTGGGAGAAGGGTGCGAGGGAGTCCTTGGTGCTGTACAAGGATATAGCCTTTATAGCCAGTGTCAGGAACAGGACGCTCATAACTGCGGTGGACCCCAGGGAAAGCAAGGATAATGTGTTTACCAACATCGACAGCGCAATAATAGTCGAGAAACCGGCTGGACCGAATACGGGGGCCGGAAATGCCGCCGAGTGACTGAAGCGGCATACCACATCAATAGTATAAAGAGGAGGATAAACAATGATACGCTCTATGTATTCGGGTGTTAGCGGAATGAAGATCAACCAGACCAAGATGGATGTCATCGCAAATAACATATCGAACGTAAGTACGACTGCTTTCAAATCAAGCCGTGTCAGATTCGAGGACCTGTTCAGTTACACCATGGCCGGTGCACAGGCTCCCACTGACGTCGGGCGCGGCGGCATAAACCCGAAGCAGGTCGGCCAGGGCGCAAACATCAGCGCGGTCGATACGATTTTTGACGAAGGCTCGCTGCAGCCGACAGGCAGGGATCTGGACTTTGCCATAGAGGGAAATGGATTCTTCCTGGTGTCAGAGGATGCTGATTGCCAGATCATAAGGTATACCCGTGATGGCGCATTTTACAAGGATTATGACGGCAACCTGGTTACTGCAGGGGGCCTTAGAGTGGTAGGGTTTGGCGTCAACAGCCCCACCGGGGAAATATACACTACAGATATGAATGAGATCAATGATGCCAATGGGACTCCGGTACTGACCACGATCAGGATACCCGATGTGATAGATGTCGGCGGCGTCGAGCTGAGGCTGCAAAGCTTCACTGTTGACACACTGGGCCTCATCTCGGCAGTGTATGATGACGGCCAGATATACTATTTCGGAAGGGTGGCCCTTGCCAACTTCGCCAATCCCGGGGGCCTGTCCAAGCTAGGTAACAACACTTATGCGGCAACCAACAACTCAGGTATGCCCCAGATTGGCAATCCCGGACAAGCCGGCCTGGGCATCATACGCCAGAGCAACCTTGAAATGTCCAACGTAGACCTTGCCAACGAGTTTACCGAGATGATCATCACCAGCAGGGCATACCAGGCAAATTCCCGCATCATCACTACTTCGGATGAAATGCTGCATGACCTGGTAAACCTCAAGAGATGATCCGGGCTAAGTATTTGGCAGCGTGAATGACATAGTGCTTTATCAGGTGCCAGGCAGAGCACATGACCGCTTGTGCCTGCCTGGCCCCTGCAAAAACATCTTAAGGAGCCACCTATAATGATCACACTTACAACTATCAAGGGTAGCAGCTTTTATCTGAATGCGGATCTGATAGAAAAGCTTGAGGAGCTGCCTGATACTGTAATTACTCTGGCAAACGGCAAAACTGTCAGGGTAAGAGAAAGCGCAGAATTGGTTGTACAAAAAATCATTGAATATAAACGGGCTATTCATTGCATTGGGTTCGATTTGGAGATGAAGTGATGAAAAAGAATATTGTTCCGTTGATTGCTGCAATCGGAGGCTTCTCATTGATCGTATACGCCATAGGGTCTGACGGCGGTACATTTGCAATGTTCTGGAGCCTGTCATCAGTGATCATTACTGTAATAGGTTCTTTTGCAGCATTATTGATCAGCTATCCCTTCAAGTATATCAAGACCATACCTTCCCTGCTGAAGCAGATATTCAATGAACCCTCCAGTCAAAGACTGGAGATAGTGGAGATGTTTTCAGAGCTTGCCCGAAAGGCCAGAAGGGAGGGCTTGCTATCCCTCGAGGATGATATTGCTGCCATCGAGGATCCGTTTTTGAAAAAGGGACTGCAGATGGTAGTGGATGGCATGGAGCCGAAGACCATCAGTGAAATCATGGAGCTGGAGATAGATGCCATCGATGAAACCAAGTCCAAAGGCGAAAGCATATTCCGCTCCTGGGGCGAGCTAGCGCCTGCCTTTGGCATGCTCGGTACCCTCATCGGCCTTATCATAATGCTGGCTGACCTTCAAGATATGGACTCGATCGGTATAGGAATGGCAACGGCGCTGATAACGACCTTTTATGGTTCACTGTTCGCCAATCTGTTTTTCATACCATTTGCCAACAACCTGAAGGCTCAGAAGGAAGACGAGCTCTATACCCGTGAAATGATGGTCGAAGGCATATTGGCCATCCAGTCAGGCGTAAACCCCCGTGTGGTTGAGGAAAGGCTTTCGGCTTATCTTACTCCTGAAGAGCGCCTGCAGAAAACCGAGAGGCTGCGGCAGCCTCAGGTGGTGATGGAAAATGAGTAAACGCAAGCAAAAAAATGAAGGCTCAGGCTCACCGGGTTGGATGCCTACATACTCCGACCTTGTTACCCTGCTTCTGACTTTTTTCGTGATGCTGTTTGCCTTCTCCAGCATGGATGCCGACAAGTTCAGAGGTCTTGCACTTTCGCTGCAGGCGGCCCTGAATTCCAAGCCTGCTGTGTTCGAAAACCAAAAGCCATCCGGTGATGTACCGATCAAACCGATCGTAGATCCTACGCCCACGCCGGGGGATGACGAGGACCCGGATGAACGGGGGGAAAGCCGGATAACAATATTCTATAAGCTTATCAAGGACTACATTGAAGACGAAGGTCTTGACGCGGATATCAGCCTTCATACAAACAAACGAGGCGTGATCATCGAGATAAATGAGCATGTCCTTTTTGACTCGGGCAAGGCAGTTTTGAAGGAGAGCAGCAAAGCATTCCTAGACAGGCTGGTCCCGCTCCTGGTTTCGTTTGACAACAATATCATAGTTGAAGGCCATACAGATGATGTACCGATGACATCGCCCGATTACCCGACCAACTGGGAGCTCTCAACAGCCAGGGCTACGTCAGTCGTGCGCTATTACCACGAGCAAAAAGGTATCGAGCCGGAAAGGCTGTCTGCGATCGGCTATGGAGAATACCACCCAATCGTACCAAATAACAGTGATGAAAACAGAGCCCTAAACAGGAGAGTGAATTTGCTGATTGAAGTATCAGAGCAGGGAGATGAAGCAGATGGAGAGGATTGAACGGCCTAAAAAAGGCAGGATAGGACTGATAATAATAGTCATTGTCCTGCTGACTCTTGCAGCTGCCTTTTTAGCCTTTTCAAAAATCACAAAGACCTTTATGTTCGCGGAGAAGCCAAGGCCTGAAACTACCAACTATACATACAGGCTTGACGAGATAGTGGTGAACCTCAGGGATCAGGGGCGTTATCTGAAAACCACGATAGCCCTGGGCTACGGGTTGCAGGAAGACCTGAGCCTGATAGTCAAAAGGGAGGCGCAGATAAGGGACACCCTGGTCAACGCTTTAAGAAGCAAAACCGTCAATGAGGTCATGCAGGCAGACAAAACAGATGAGCTGAAGAGCGAATTGATGGATAAGGTCAATGAGTGCTTTGATGAAAAGATTATCACCGATGTGTTCATAACCGACTTCCTGGTCCAATGACAAAGGATGGGCAAATATCATGAAACCCACTGATATTATCACAAGTGTGCTGAAACTGCTGCTGGCATTGCCGGCAGTTGTACTGCTGGCATATATCAGCCTGCGCATGACGAACAAATACCTGTATACGCAGAATCAGAACAAACACATCCAAGTCCTTGAAAGGGTCCCCCTGTCCAATAAGTCGTCCCTGTGTATAGCAAAGGTACTGGATGAATATATGGTACTGGGCGTAAGTGAAAACAACCTGCAGGTGATCAAAACTTTGGATAAACAAGAGGTTGAAGTGCTTATGTCACAGGCGGACGGAACTGATATAACCACGGCTCTGCGTGTCAACCTGAATAAACTCTTAAAAGGAAAGCTCAAGGCATGAAGAAGAAGGCATTCGTTGTTCTGTTGGCTTTTTTGATCCTAACTGCTGTGCAAAGCGTACAGGCTGCACCCTTGATCGACATCGAAGTGGGCAAGCCTGAAGAGCCGGCCCAGTTTGTTGACAGTATCAATATTCTGATACTGCTTACCATTCTGACACTGGTCCCTTCCATACTGGTGCTGGTCACATCCTTTACCAGGATAGTCGTAGTGCTGTCGTTTCTGAGAAATGCGCTTTCTACACCGCAAACGCCTCCCAACCAGGTATTGATAGGGCTGGCACTGTTTCTGACCTTTTTCATAATGGCGCCGGTCTATGGACAGATAACAAGGGAAGCAGTCAATCCCTATCTGGAAGGCACTATAACCCAGAAGGAGGCCCTTGAGACCGCCAGCGGGCCATTGAAGGAGTTCATGCTGAGGCAAACCAGAGAAAAGGACCTGGCTTTGTTTGTGAAGTTATCCCAGGACGAGCTGCCTGAGGACAGAATGGATGTAGCCCTTACTACCGTTATACCGGCCTTTATAATCAGTGAACTGAAAACTGCATTTATAATAGGCTTTTTGTTGTATATACCTTTCATCGTGATCGATCTGATTGTGTCCAGTATATTGATGTCGATGGGTATGTTCATGCTGCCGCCGGCAACCATATCCCTGCCCTTCAAGCTGCTGCTCTTTATCCTGGTGGACGGCTGGCACCTGATCGTCAAGTCCCTGGTTGAAGGCTTTGTATAGTTCATTGATGTATTGGAGAAGAGGTTTGGTGACATATGAGCCAGGAAGTTGCAATCGACATTATCGGTGATGCCCTGAAAACGACACTGACAGTTTCAGCTCCGGTGCTTCTCATAGCACTTGTGGTAGGCCTGGTCATAAGCATACTGCAGGCGACCACTCAGATCCAGGAGCAGACCTTGACCTTTGTACCAAAGATATTGGCGGTATTTATCTCCCTTATAATCTTTGGCACCTTTATATTCAAGACCCTGATTGCCTTTACGAACAGGATATTTGACTATATATCGAACATAGTATCCTAGGTGATTTTGTGGAGATATTCTCACTCGAAGATTTTCTGGCTTTCTTTCTTATATTGATGAGACTCACCGCCTTTATGACAGCTTCTCCTATGCTAAGCGCCAAAGGTCTGCCAAACCTGCTTAAAATAGGCTTTTGCCTGGTTTTTTCATACATACTGTATCTGATTATGCCCCATGAGGTTGCGCTGCTGCATGGATCATTGCTGGAATTTGCTCTGCTTGCAGCAAAGGAAGTATTGTTCGGCCTGGGACTGGGATACTCAGTAAATCTTATATTGGTCAGCATGCAGATGGCCGGGCAGATGGTCGATTTTCAGATCGGCTTGTCCATGGCGGAGTTTTATGATCCGCTCACCAACAGCCGTGTGTCGGTTTTCGGCAACCTGTACCACTGGATAGGCATGACACTGTTTTTTGTGCTGAACGCCCATCACATCCTGATATATTCCTTTGTTGAGAGCTTTGAACTTGTTCCGCTCACCGGCATCGACCTTGGCACCATTGACCTTGGGGCGGTCGTCGACATATTCTCGGGGACCTTCGTGACCGCTTTTCAGATAGCGATCCCTGTCATATTTGTACTCCTGTTGACCGATGTGGTCATGGGATTGCTGTCAAGGGCTGTTCCTCAGATAAACATACTCATGCTCAGCCTTCCGATAAAGATATTGGTGGGCATGCTCGCTCTGACCGTGATACTGCCTGCAATCGGCAACATGATGGCCAATGCGATAAGCGGCCTGCAAGGCCGGATGGAAGAGTTTTTTCAAAGCATACCTTCTATGCTGCTGTTTGCCGCCGCAGGAGAGGAGAAAACGGAAGAGCCTACCCCGAAGCGGAAAGAGGATGCCAGAAAAAAGGGACAGGTGCCCAAAAGCCATGACCTGAACTCTGCTGCTATCCTGGTGCTTTTGGTGATCCTGATATCCATCCTGGGGGATTCGACCTATACGGGGATATTCAATGCCCTCCGCATATCGCTGGAGAGTGGCCTCAGCTACAATGTCAATATCGGCAATGCGGGGCAGATATTGCTGGGTCATCTGCTCAACTATATGAAAATCACGCTGCCTATCATGCTGATCGTTATGATCGCCGGTATCCTGGCAAACATCATGCAGACAGGGTTCATAAGGTCCACCCATCCTATCAAGCCTGACCTCAACAGGCTCAACCCCATAGAAGGCTTTAGGAACATAGTGTCACAGAGGGCGCTGGTAGAGCTGGTCAAGAATGTGATAAAGCTTGTGATAATAGGCAATATAGCCTACTCCTATATAAGTAAGAACCTGAGCAATATCCTTGCTTCGCCGCAGTACAATCCCCAAAGGCTCCTGCCGGTATTCATGGAGACGGTCAGGGGCCTGATGATACAGGTCGGGATAGGCCTGGTGATCCTTGCGATCATTGATTACATGTACCAGCGGTATGCATTCAGGAAAAGCCTGAAAATGACCAAGCAGGAGATCAAGGAGGAGCTGAAGGAGCAGGAGGGTGACCCGCAGATAAGGTCGCGGATCAGGCAAAAGCAGCGCCAGCTTGCAATGAGTAGGATGATGGCCTATGTTCCTGAGGCTACGGTCGTGGTCACCAACCCTACCCACCTGGCGATAGCGCTCAAGTATGAGGAAGCGTCCGGCAGGGCCCCGGTCGTGGTGGCAAAGGGGGCTGACTTCGTTGCTGAGAGGATAAAAAGCATTGCCAGGGAAGCGAGCGTACCGATCATTGAAAACAAGCCTCTTGCCCAGGCTCTGTACAAGGATGCGGACATCGGCCGGGAGATCCCTGTGGAGCTGTACCAGGCAGTAGCTGAGATCCTCGCAATCGTTTACAGAATGGAAGGAAGATATAGAGCCCATGTCTAAGCCAAGCGGAAATGCATTGACCAGAGTATCCAACAACATGGACATATTGACGGCCATCGGTGTACTGGGTATCGTTGTGCTCATTATCCTTCCGATCCATACTACCATGCTTGACATATTGCTGTCCTTCAACATTACCCTGTCAGTGATCATCCTGCTGCTGTCGATGTTCACTACGGAGATCCTGCAGTTTTCCGTTTTCCCCACATTGCTTCTTGTCACCACCCTGTTCAGGCTCGGCCTTAACATCTCATCCACCAGGCTCATATTGAGCCAGAGGTATGCAGGACAAGTGGTTGAGGCCTTTGGCAGCTTTGTAACAGGGGACAACTACATAGTCGGTGCAATTATATTCGTGATCATCATAGTCATCCAGCTTGTCGTCATCACCAACGGTGCCGGCAGGGTATCAGAAGTCTCCGCCAGGTTCACCCTTGACGCCATGCCGGGCAAGCAGATGAGCATTGACGCAGATCTCAATGCGGGCGTGATAAACGACGAGGAAGCCAAGGCCAGAAGGGAAAAGCTGCAGAGGGAGTCCGACTTTTACGGTGCCATGGACGGTGCCATGAAGTTTGTCAAGGGCGATTCCATAGCCGGCATAATCATAACCCTCATCAATTTCATAGGCGGTATAGCCATAACGGTTTTTCAGGACGGACTGCCTGTTATGGACGCCATAGAACAGTTCGCGCTGTTGACGATAGGTGACGGGCTGGTCACCCAGGTCCCCTCATTGCTGATATCCGTTGCAGCCGGTGTGCTTGTGACCAGGTCAGCCTCCAGGGAGAATCTAGGTACGGATATAGGCAGGCAGCTCTTCACCATGCCAAAGGTCATGGCCATAGCTGCAGTGATAATGCTGTCCCTGGGCATCGTGCCCGGCCTACCGACAATTCCGTTCCTGGTATTGGCAGCGGGCTGCGGGACGTCTGCCTACCTGCTTAGCAAGGAAGAAAAGCTGAATCAGGCGAAAGCAGAAGCGGCTGCAGCTGCAGATATGGCGGCAGAGTCACCTGTGCCTGAAAACTTTATGAGCTACGTACAGGTTGAACCCTTGGAGATCGAGATCGGCTATGGGCTCATATCACTGGCAGATGACAGGAACGGCGGGGACCTGCTGGACAGGATCGCCGGGATCAGGAGGCAATGTGCCAGGGATATGGGGATCGTTATCCAGCCTATAAGAATAAGGGACAACCTTCAGCTAGCCACCAATGAATATACGCTCAAGATAAAGGGGATAGAGGTCGCAAGAGGTACGGTAATGCCCAATCATCTGCTGGTGATGAATCCTACCGGTGAAGAGATCAACCTCAAGGGCATATCGGCAGTGGAACCAGCCTTTGGCCTGCCAGCACTTTGGATAGAGGAAAAGCTAAGGGAAGAGGCGGAGATCCTAGGCTATACCGTAGTTGACGCAACGACCGTCATGGTAACGCATTTGAATGAGATCATCAAGGAGCACAGCTACGAGCTTTTGAGCAGACAGGAGGTCAAAAAGCTAATAGACGGGCTTAAGGAAAACTACAGCGCAGTCGTTGACGAGCTTATCCCCAATCTCCTGTCCCTGGGTGAAGTGCAAAAGGTGCTGCAGAATCTGCTGCGTGAAAGGGTGCCGATCAAGGATCTCGTGACCATACTGGAGACCCTGGCGGACTATGCGGCCAGCACTAAGAATATAGAGCTTTTGACGGAATACGTCAGGTTTGCATTGGGCCGGACCATAGTCATGCCATACCTCAATAACGACAAGGTGCTCAATGTGATCACGATCCATCCGGAGTTGGAGAAGCTCATATCGGAAAACCTGCAAAAATCCTTCCAGGGCTCATTTCCGGCTATCGAGCCAAGCCTGAACACCAGGATACTGGAGAGCATACATGAGCAGACCGAGAGGCTGGCTTTAAGGCAGATCCATCCTGTAATACTGGCATCGCCAAAGATAAGGGCTCCGTTCAAGCGGCTGATCGAAATGGCATTCCCCCAGCTGGCCGTACTGTCATTGAATGAGATACCCAACAACATAGAAATAGAATCAGTGGGCATGGTGAGCGTAGATGGTAATTAAGAGATACCTTGTGAACAACATGACCGAAGCAATGACACGGATCCGTTATGAGCTTGGCAGCAATGCGGTAATCGTCAGTACCAGGCGGATCAGGCAGAGGGGCATACTGGGCCTGTTCAAGCCCCAGGTCCTTGAGGTGACTGCAGCGGTCGAAAACAGGCAGGATACAGGCCCTGCCTTAAGCAATGCCGGCAAGATCATGAATGCGGGAGACAGTCAGACTGCTGAAAAGGGCCAAACCGCTGCAGGCCTGCAGGGAGATGAGGCAAAAAAGGCAGACGAAACGGAAAGCCGCCTGGAGAAAGAGCTCAAGGAACTGAAGCAGCTGGTCACCATGCTGATAAGCCAGGCGGGGCAAACCGGCGAAGCCAGCAAGGACTATATAGAAAGGGTCATAAATCACCTCCGGGATATGGATGTGGATGAGGAGATCATAGAAGGCTTTTCCGTGGAATGCGGCAATGCCCCGGAAGCAAATGCCGGTCCGGAGGCAGTGACCAGGTATTTTGAGAACATATTGTCCAACTGTATAGCAAGCAGAAGCATGAATGAAAAGGTATGGGCACTGATCGGGCCTACCGGAGTGGGAAAAACAACGACGATTGCCAAGATAGCTGCCCAGGAAATGCTCTATAACAAGAAAAGCGTCGGCCTTATAACATTGGATACCTATAGGATCGGGGCGGTGGAACAGCTTAGGACCTATGCCGGTATTCTGAACATACCATTGGAGATCGTGTATACAAAGGCAGATTTGATAAATGCCCTGGAAAAGCTCGGGCACTGTGATCTCATAATGATCGATTCCACAGGCAGGAGTTCGCTCAACAGGGATCAGCTGCTGGAGACCAGGGACCTTCTGGATGTCGTGGAGGATAAAAGGAATATCCTGGTTGTCAGTGCCACTACCAGGAAAAACGATCTGAAAGCGATAGTCCAGAACTACGAGGCCATTGGATTCGACTCCATAATACTCACCAAGATGGATGAGACCCAGTATTACGGCAATATCATCAATATCAGCAAATATTCAGACAAACCGATTTGCTATATAACAACAGGCCAGGTCGTTCCGGATGATATCAGGGAGGTGACCAGGGAGGATCTCCTGGACTATATATTGACGGGGGTGCGGACATAAATGGATCAGGCTGAAAGGTTGAGGGCCCTTGTCAGGGAGAAGCTGGACAAGCCTCAAGAAATGCCCGGACGCAGCATCAGTATCTACACGATAGCCAGCGGCAAAGGGGGAGTCGGTAAAACCAGCGTTGCTGTAAACCTGGCTATCGCACTTCAGCAGAGAGGCAAAAGGGTGCTCATCATCGATGCGGACCTGGGCATGGCAAATGTGGATGTCATGCTGGGTTTGCTGCCCAGGTATACGCTATATGACGTTGTTGCTCATGGACGTCTGCTCAGAGACACCATACTGACAGGCCCGTATGATATGAAAATACTGCCTGGCGGTTCAGGGATCATGGAGCTGGCCACACTGGATGTTGAACAGCATAAGTCCATTTCAGAGCAGTTCCTTACTCTGGAGGGCATAGATACCATATTCATAGATACTGCCGCTGGCATATCGAAAAACCTCCTGTCCTTTATTGCCTTCTCCCATGAGCTGATCCTGGTAACAAGTCCGGAACCTACTGCCATAACCGATGCATACAGCGTCATAAAGGTTCTAGCACAGTACGGGCTGAAGAAAAACATCAAGGTCATTGTCAACAGAAGTGTAAGTTTGGAGCTGGCCAGAACCACCTTTGAAAACCTCAATAAAACAACGGATACATTTTTGCACACCAGGCTTGAGAGCCTGGGCTGCATACCAGATGATCCCAAGGTCGTACAGGCGGTCATGGTCCAGGAGCCCTTTCTGTTGCAGTATCCCGGGTGTCCTGCCAGCAGAAGCATCAATGAGATCGCTGACAGGCTCATCGGGATGCCCGGCAGCAGGAGCAGGATCCAATCGATCAAAGAGGTTTATAGCCGCCTGGTGAAAGTATTTAGCTGAGGTGGTGCGGGTGAAACCGATAGACTTTCGAATCAACAACAAAATAGAATTCATACTCGAGGGAAATGCCGAGTGCAGCAGCCTCATACAAGATGTCAGGCCGGACAGCCTGCTCGTGACAGTCCCTCTTGAAGGTCTCCAACGGCGTATGCTGCCCGTGGGAGAGACAGTGGAATGTGTCTATTTTGGTGAAGGCAGCAAGGTATACATGTTCACCTTGAAAGTGATCGAACGGGTCATGGATAATATACCTCTGTATCGCATAACCATACCTGACAGTTATGACAAGATACAAAGAAGGAATTATGTCAGGGTGCCCCTGATAGTTCCGGTTCTTTATACCGAGGCCCAGGATGATATAGACAAGCTCCTCAGGGAAAAGACGCCGGAAGAGGTCGAAGCCCTGTACAGGGGCTCCTGGCTGCGGGGCAGCACCTTGGACCTTAGCGGCGGCGGGATGAAGCTCAACACGAAAACGCCTGTTACACCAGGCGCCCTGCTCGTACTGATAATGAAGGCAGATGAGCTCAACATAGCAGTTAAGGGCAGGGTGGTCAGGTGTATAAAGAACATGGGCGGAGATCAGCCCGCCTTCCATTCCGGAATAGAATTCATCGACATACCTGAGGCCAGACGGGATAAAATCATAGGATTTATCTTTGAAAGACTAAGGGGAATGATCAGAAAAGGTGACATGCTATGAGTTCGGTACCTGATCGCAAATCAGAAATGGAAGCTATGATCATTCAGTATCTGCCCCTGGTCAGAAGGATCGCAGACCGTATCAATGTCGGTCATTCCGCTGATTTTGACAAGGAAGATCTGATAAGCGTCGGTGTATTGGGCCTAATCGATGCGATCAACCGGTTCGATGCCTCAAAAGGAGTCCCCTTCCAGACATATGCAAAGTGGCGCATCAACGGTGCCATATTGGATGAATGCAGGAAAAGCAGCAGGATCTCCAGGGACATGCTGAAGAAATCGAAGGAGATCAGCGCTGCCCGCAGCAAGCTGAGACAAGAGCTTCAAAGGGAGCCTGATGATGATGAGCTTTGCAAATTTCTATCAATAAGCCCATATCAGCTATACAAGGTGGAAAGCAGCATACATCTTTTGTCCCAGTACTCCCTTGAGGCGATCCTATTTTCCGGAGAGGATGATGAGCTTCGGCTTTCTGATGCCATCAGCGATACCAACATGCTGACACCGGAGGAGGAGGCCCTGATCAGGGAAAGAAGGGAACTGCTGAAGAAGGTGATAGAAAAGCTGACAGAGAAAGAACGGCTTGTCCTGAACCTATACTATAAGGAAGAGCTTACCTTGAAGGAAATTGGTGAGATCCTCAATGTCACCGTATCCCGGGTCTCCCAGATACACGGGAGAGTATTAGCCAGGCTCCGTGAATTGCTGGATACAATGTAAAGGCGGTGGACAGACTTTGATTTATGTGCTTTTAGCTATAGGTATCATATTGATCATAACCGGCATCAAGCTTAAGGAAAATGAAACAAAGCGGCGCGGTCAGGCTTTCAGGGAGGTCATGTCCGTTCAGGAAAGGGACAAGGGTGAATATATAAAACTGATGGCTTTGAATCAGGAGCTCTTGAACAGGGTGGGCTTCATAGAGCAAAGGACTGAGGAGATCATCAACAATCTTGCCCTCATTCAGCATAGTGTCGGGAATATGCTCAGCATGCCCGATGACGGCAGCAAGGGCAGGGAGCAGGAAGAAGCCCAGGATTACAGCGATGTCGTATCCAAAATAGATAAAATGATGAAATGCAACATGTCCGTAGATGAGATAGCCACTTCATTAAACATGGGGAAGGGTGAGGTCCTATTAATACAGAGATTATTGCAAAAATAAAGAACAGGATCACAGGCGAGCTGGTCCTGGGCATAGGAATAGGCATAGTGCTTGCCTGCATCCTCATTCTGCCGTTTTCCGGCAGGAAACCATCGCCCAAGGAGATAGAGAGCATGGCAAGGGACATGGGCATGATCTATGAGGATGAGGTCAGGGCCATATCAGGTGGTAAGGAAGGGGAGGTCAGCAGATGATCCGTGGACTCTATACCAGTGCAACAGGGATGATAACCCTGCAAAAAAAGCTGGAAAATGTATCGAACAATCTGGCCAATATCGAAACCGGCGGATTCAAAAAGCAGGAGCTTATCGCCAGAGCCTTTGACGATGTGAATATCGCCAACAGGTCAAATAGCCCTGACGGCAGGCTGAGACCCATCGGCACCATGCAACTGGGAGTCATGGTGGATGATATTTATACGGACTTTGAGCAGGGCCTGCTGAAGGAAACGAACAATCCACTAGATATGGCCATAGACGGTGAGGGATTTTTTACGGTACAGCTTCCAAACGGCGAATATGCCTACACGAGGGACGGAGGCTTCAGGCTGGACAGTGAGGGACGGCTGACTGCCGGGAACGGTTGTCTGGTGCTGGACAGAGATCTCAACAGCATAACCGTCGGTACGGAGGATTTTCAGGTCACCGGCGACGGCACCATTGTCCTGCCGGGTGGGCGAAGGGTCCAGCTTAATATAGTCACATTCCTGGACCTGCAGGCATTGCACAGGCTGGGAGAAAACATGTATGCCGTCGCGGCGGGCGCGCCGGCTCCGGCAGATCAGTATGTAGTAAGGCAGGGCTTTTTGGAGCAATCAAATGTCAATCCCCTGGATGAGCTGGTCAAGCTGATCGAAATAGCCCGCAGCTTTGAATCCAACCAGAAGGCCATCCAATCCATAGATGAGACTCTGGACAAGGCCGTAAATGAAATAGGGCGGTTATAACAGGAGGTATAAAAAATGTTCAAAATCCTGCATACGGGAAGAACCAGTATGGACGCCATGCAACGGAGGATGGACTCAATAGCCAATAACATAGCCAATGCACAGACCACAGGGTACAAAAGCCAAAGGGTCGAGTTCGAGGATCTTGTGTATGACAGGTTAGCAGACCGTGGCGTGCCCCAGACGGAGGAAGCAAGGCAAAGGCAGCTTGAGATCGGCACCGGCAGCAGGGCGAAGGATTTGGCCAGAAGCTTTGAACCCGGGATACTCAAGGAAACACACAATACATATGACCTGGCCATAGACGGAGAAGGCTTTTTTGGTCTGGTTGACGGCAACGGAGGCTTCTACCTCACGCGGGACGGAGCTTTCAGGGTAGATGCCGAGGGAAGGCTCACAGACAGCCATGGCTACTATGTAGTAATGGATGCCTATGCTCCGCTCAGCCAATATAATGATGAGGATGTCACCATCAGCGGAGATGGCCTTGTTACCGCCAATAAAGATGGGGTGAACGTAGTCCTGGGAAGGATACGGCTTTTCAGTGTGGCAGACAAGGGAAGCCTGACAGCGATCGGAGGTAACATGTTCGCAGTCCGAAACGGGACTGAAGTGGCTTCAAATCTGGATACTGAGGGGTTTGGCATTATCCGGCAGGGTTTTCTGGAAGAGTCCAATGTGGATTTGACGGAAGAGCTCGTAAACATGCTCGCAACCCAGCGGGCCTATAAACTCAATACAAAGAGCATAACGGCTGCAGATGAGATGTGGGGCATGGTGAACCAGCTAAAGAGGTGATCCACCATGCCATATCCGGACTCGTTATCTGAGTGAATCAATCAGGGGAGTATCACATCCCGGTGGTTTTCCAGCATCAGCTTCAGGGTCTCCTTCATATCTTCAAGGCTGCCGCATGTATCAACACCGTTGGAGGTCCAGGGCATGATGCCATGCCAGCCGTTTTCAAAGGCTGATACATAGTCCTCGGTGAGCGACCTGCCCGGCGTGCCCAGGGGCGGACACTCGGCAATCACTACAGGCTTTCCTGGCTCTACCCCGTATTTTTCGGGTGTGGTATAAAAGGGTATGCCAAAGTGGGGGATCATCCAGGGATAGTGATGGGGGGAATAGAAGTCCAGGCAGGCTGCCCTGTCATTGAGGGCGGCCAGCATGGAACCATCATTCACATATTTATTGTTTTTTATGACCGCTATGCCTACCGTGACCAGGATGTCGCTTGTCTTGTGTATGGCAGCGGTCGATTTGGCAAAGAGCCTGGTAAGGAGATCCCAGGGGATCTCGCCGCACTCCTTGTTCTCATTTATCCAGTCAGGCTCGTTGCAAAGGTCGATCGACCAAAGGGCCGTGTTGCCCTTATACCGTTCAACCAAAGGCAGGAGATAGTTTTCTATATAGCTGTCCACTGCCTTTTCGCTTTTTATCATGTTTCTCCAGCTTTTATACCTGCCATGGGCATACTTGCAGTGGTCAAAGGACATGGTCGTAGCCATGATGTAGAGCCGGTGCTTTTGAGCCAGAGAAAAGAGCGAATCCAGGTCAGACCAGTATTTGTCAGTCACGCCGGTCACAAGGCCGTTATCATCTATGTTTATGCCGACCGTGCCGTCGCAGGAGATCCATATCCTTACAGCATTTATGCCGTGGGCATGGAGCAGGGCAAAATGCTCATCCCACCACTTCTCATCATAGCTGCCGCCAAAGTCGTTCCAGCTGTTCCAGGGCGTGTTGGTGCCATTGATCCAGAGCTTCTTGCCTCCTGCGTAGAAATCGCCGCCTTTGACTCTTACCTTATCCAGGGGTGAACTGTCCGATACCTTTACCATCAAGTGAACAACTCCTTCAATCTCTGCCAGAAGCTTTTCTGGTCCTCTTCCGGCCTTGTATTGTTATTCTTTTCGCTGTCAGGCTTTAGCTCAGGTGTCTTAAGGATAAACTGCACCGAATTGGGCTTCACCCGGTCCGATACAAATGAGACCGGTTCAGGCTTTTCAGCCTCCTCCCCGCCCAGCTCATCAAATATGGTCCTGGCCTTATCGATACCGCTTTTGAGCTCCTTTTGCCCGTCAACCAGCTTCTGGACCTCTCCGGGAAGCTTTTTGACTTCCTTTGCGGTTTTTTCCAGGCCCTTGGCCAGCTCTCCCATGCCGTCCACGATCAAAGCAAGCCCGCCCAGCAGCTCCTGATTGCTCGAGGCTAATTTCGACATGCCTGCCGTAAACTCCTTCATGCCGTCCGAGATCATCCCCACTCCGTCTATATACTGGCTGAGCCCGTCCTTATATTCACCCAGCTGGGACTGGAACTCCAGTATCCTGCTTTTTATGCTCTCGGGCAGGAGGGGAAGCTGGGAAACGGGGTCGGTTATCATGGTTATCCCTGCATAGATCTGGTTGAAGCCGTCCTTGAGCCTTTCTCCTTCCCTGGCCAGTAGCTCCAGGTTATCTGATATTTCTGCAGCAGCCTTGGCCAGCTCGTCTACACCGCCTGTATATTTCTTTATCCCGTCCTGAAACTCCGGCATAGAGTCGTCAAGCTGCCCTGCACCGGCCGAGACCTGCTGCAAGCCTGAGGAGAGCTCCTTGAGCCCGTCCCTGAGCCTTACCGTACCGTCTGCCAGCCGGCCGGCGCCTTCTGAAAGCTGGGTTATCCCGGATCTGATCTCCTCCATATCTATGAAATTGTCCATATAGCTGTTCAAATTCAGGGGCATGCCTGTCATGCTTATGGATCCGAGCTCAAAATACGGGGAGTAGAAGGATATTTCAAATTCCGCAATCGTCCCCGGCAGGACCATATAGGCCAGGGTGGCTGTCCTGCCCGCTATCACCATCGACGAACCCGGAGCCTTTATCCCGGAGCAGGTATCAAGGCTCAAGGGGATCTGGAGCTGGAGCATGAAATTCTCTTTGAAATAGGCTGCGGCATCAGGGTTCGGCGTCACGGTGAACCTGAGTCTTATATCCCCGGACTTGCCTGCTATGGCCCTTGCGGGCATTTCCCTGCCGTCGAGCATGTATTTTATATCGATCAGAAATGGGAGCTGGGCCTCGTACAGCTTGCCCTGGTAATAGAAGCCCCTGGGGTCCTTCGGGAGCTGCCACTGGATGCTCTCATCCGTAATAACGGGCTGGATGCTGTTAGTCAGGTTCACTATCGTTTCATAGAGGCCGAAATCCTCATACAGACCGGCCTCCGGAGTGTTTATCCGGTTCACTACATATATTTCCTTCACGGAGCCATCATAGCCGAGATTGGCATAGACGGTCTCATCCTTGGAAAGCTCCTGCTTGATGAAAGCCTGTCCGGACAAGGTCTGGCCTGATGCAGAAAGGGTTAGCGGCATAAGGCTTAAAACGGCTGCCAGCAATACAGGCAGGACTTTTTTCATGATCATCAACTCCTTTCATTGGCTCTACACCCTGTTAAGTCAAGGTGGCTGAAAAGTTATATATCAGGCCTTTGTTATATTCTTTTTCAAAAGCGTGGTTCTGTGTATGACCCCATCCAGCAGGATGAGGAGGGAGGGGAGGAGGGTAAGCACGATCAGGCCGCTCAAAAGGGCACCCCTGCCCAGCAGGACGCCTATTTCACTGATCGAGCTTATGCTGGATACCGCACCCTCGGCAAAGCCTGCAGTCATCAGGATGAGGGCAGATACAATTACGGAGTTCCCTGCGGTCTTGACAGCGGACATGGCTGCATCTGCAGGAGACATGGTTGTCCTGAACTCCATGTATCTGTTTGTGATGAGTATGGCATAGTCGATGGTTGCACCCAGCTGCAGGGAGCTGACCACCAGATACCCTATGAATACAAGGCTGCTTCCGGTAAAGTAAGGTATGCCCATGTTGATCCATACGGATGCCTCGATGGCACTTACCAGGATCACCGGCAGGGAGAACGAGCGGAAGGTCAGCATTATGATAAGGGCTACGGCAACGATCGAGAACATATTCACCATGAAAATATCGCTGTCCACGGTAGACTTTATATCGGCGACCGCCGGTGTGTTGCCACCGATCAGCCATTTGTCAGGGAAATGCTTCTGGGTCGTTTCCTTAAGCCTTTCTATGGCCGCGAAGGTCTCCGGCGCCTCGCCCTTTACATTCAGGTTTATTATGAACCTGCTGTAGTTTTCCGTTGCAAAGGCTTCCACCACAGACTGGGGCAGGAATTCCCTGGGTATAGAAGGGTCGGCCAGGGTGACCAGCCCATGGACACTGTTTACAAACTCCAGGGCCTCGATCTCCTCGCTCAGTGCGATCTCCCTTGCTATATCTCCCGATGGCACAAGCAGGAGGACTATGTTGTTGGTACCAAAGCGCTCCTCGATCCTCCTTGTATCCTGCATGGTCCTGCTGTCTGTATCTCCTTCTGTTGTTTCACCGTATATGAAATGGTTGCTTTGCTGGGCCAGGTATGAGGGTATTGCGACCAGGAACACGACAGCTATGATCAGATACCGGAGCTTAATAACCCCCCTGGCCAGTCTTTCAAGGTTTGGTGTGAACACCTTGTGGCTTGTTTTTTCAATGATCCTGCTCATATAGATGATCATCACCGGCATTAGGACAACTACTGTGATGAAGCTCAAGAGTATGCCCTTTGCCAGTACTATGCCTATATCTGCGCCTATCCCATACTTCATGAAGAGGAGGGCAAGAAATCCTGCGATCGTAGTTGCTGCGCTGGCAGCAATGGATGACAGGGCCTGGTGGGCGGCGTTGACTACTGCGGATATGACATCCAGGCCGCGCTTGCGCTCTTCAAGGTAACGGTGCATGAGAAATATGGAATAGTCCATTGAAATGGCGAGCTGGAGCACTGCGGAAATGGCATGGGTTATAAAGGATACGTTTTTGAAAAAGGCGTTGGTGCCCATGTTTATGGCTATGGAAACGCCAATTATACCAAGGTAGATGAAGGGCTCTACCCAGGAGGAGGAGGCCAGCACAAGGATCAGCAGGCAGAGGGGCACAACGATCAGCATGATCCTGAGAATCTCTTCAGCCAGGGTGCTTTTCATGTACCTGCTGCTTTCTGCCGGGCCGCTGATCGCAACCTCGTCTCCAAGGAGAGCCCTTATTTCTTTGATAGCATGAGTGGTCTTCTCACTGTAGTCGTTCTCTTCAAACTCCACCTGCAAGAGCGCAGCCCCATCCTTGTACCAGTTCTCAAGGGCTGGCTCCGGGATCTGGCTCAAGGGCTGGGTTATGTCATAAAGATCATCAAGCCAGAGCACGGAACGGACTCCGTCGATGCCGGATAGGGCCCGCTTTGTCTCAAGTATCTCCGGTATCATGCGGTCCTCGAGCATCACATAGACAGTCCCCGGGTAGCTGAACTCCTGCTCCAGAACCTTGATGGCCCTTTTTGTATCGGAGTGGTCGGGCAGGTAGTCGGCCAGGTTGTAATTTACGGATACTCCCGGCAGGAGCAGCAGGCTCAGAACTACCGCTGCAGCAAATATGACGCAAACTACTGCCCTGCGGCGACAGATAAGTGAAAAGAACCTTTTCACCTTGATTACCTCCAGATGGCTTTAGATATCGTCAGCCAGGTTCCCAAGAACTATGAAGAGGAATTCCTTTAGCAGGTATTTCAGCCTTTCTGCGTCTCCGCCGTAGCCATTGAATATCGTAATGATGCCCTCCAGCAAGGATACCGCTACGGCATCGGCCAAAAGGGGGTCGCTCATGCTGTTTTTGGAAAACAGTTCAAGCATCAGCCTTTTGCTTATAAGCCTGGTGATATCCTGCTTGACGTTCTCATACTGGGACCCGGCGCTGCCGTTCATCAGTATAAAAAACTGTGCCCTGTTGCAGATAAAGGCATTGGTGATTATCTCCGTTATCTGTGCCAGGGTCGGGGAGGAAAGGCTTGAATATGCAGTCATTTCAAGGCCTAAAAGTATGTTCATCTGTTCCAGTGCAGGCAATACCACATTTTTGAATAAGTCGTCCTTGCCGCTGAAGTAGGAGTAGACATTGCCGACCGTCATCCCTGCCTGGGCTGCTATATTGCGCAGGGAGGACTGGCTGTAGCCGTTGACCAGAAATTCCTCCGTGGCAGCCTCGAGTATTTTGTTCCTCATTTCATCCTTTTGTACTTGCATCGCTAAACACCTGTTCATTTTTTATGACAGTATGATTATAGCACCAATAAAATCCAAAATCAATAATGAACGCCTGCTCAATTGACTGAAATTTCAAGAATGGTTGTTTCTTTCAAGATTTCATTAGACGTGCTGTTAACAGGAACAATGAGTTTGAACGAATGAAGAACAGCATTTAAAATATAACAAGGACCTGTATAGCAGGTCCTGTCTGGTATTATATAATAGTCAGACTTCGCACCTTCTGCGGCTTCTTTTTATAAGCATGTGAAAATGCCAGGCGATCAGGGCCAGTTCACTGCGCAGGGAGTATCTTCTGAAAAACTCCTCGACCAGCGCGCTGCTTTCCGGAGCCGGAGCATAGTCGTGCAACGTCCCGCTGAAGTACAGAAAAGGCTCAAGCACCTTCTCCATCTGCCCGGGAGTAAGCTTTGTGCTCTCAAACTCAAGGCCGGCCTGCATCAGGGCCCTTAGCACGAAATCGGAGCAGACATAAGCCTTGTAGGTATTGCTCCCGATGCCAAAAGGACGTCCCAGCACGGCCAGGGAGTTGTATATATACTTTTCCTCACAGTCCCTGATGCCGTATATGAAGGACCTCACCTGTTCATACTGCTCATCGCTTACAGGTATCCTGTACACCTTTATATTCACGCTTTTATTCTTGCCCAGGGTGAGCCTTTCAGGGAATTCCTTAATAAATCCGCCTACCAGGGCATTGCTCGCCCTGTAGCGTGCAAAGGAGTACATTTCACCAAGGTCGCGGCTCAGGCTTATGGAGGCATGGTTATAGCTGCTCCTGGTAACAGCCCTGATGACTCTGCCTATTTTAGTTGGTGTCGCGGATAATACGACATATATATCTCTCATAAACTTTCCTTCTATCATATCGGATACTGTTTATTATAGCATATACCTATACTTTACAACAGATTATATCAATCTGATGTCAACCATAGTTTGGCTTTGGTATTTTCATTTTTATTTGGGTGGTCATCCTTCAGCACACGCATCAATTTAGGAAAATGGCTAAAAAACCATACAAAATGGCTAATATGAGTATGAAATGTTGACAGGTATGTATAACAGATATGTTAAATAAAGTGAGACTGCGCTAATGGCCGTAAATTCATAAAGAAAGGATTGAGTGAAATGTGCTGATGTGATGATTGGCACCCTTACAACCTGACGGGGAATATCACGGACAAGTGGGTCCAGCACAATATAGAGATATATGAAATCATCAAGAAGTATGAGGGGCATGACAAGCCCGTATACTTTACTGAAATGGGCTGGTCTGACTACGGCAATACTGATAGCGACAAGGAACAGGCGAAATATTTGACAGACACGCTAGAAGCAATCAAGCAGCACATGCCATTCGTGCAGACAGTACACTGGTTCAGGTTGTTCAATGATGAATCAACGGTTACCTGGGGCGGTGAAAAGGAGGCCAACTTCGGCTTGATGCGTGAAACCCCTGACGGGTTCACGCCAAAAGAAAAGGGAAAGGCTTATTATGAGGCTGCCGGTGGCAAAGGAGACTTGTACCAGTTTGCCGATCCTGCTCAAAACTAATACTATCTCTAGAACAAAGCGGGTAAAATGACCCGCTTTTCTATTGCTGCTGGACTTTACGCGTTTGTCCGGTGACATATGCGGGAAAGGTGAATAAATCGCTATGCCGGTGCCCCTACAGACATAAATGCGCAAGGGCAGTATTGAAATGGGGATCATATCTTGCTAAGATATAAACTGACGCAAAGAACCTTGTAAGAAATGATAGAGAATCGAACAAGGGCTGTTGAAATTTCAAATATGAGCGTACAACAGAGTTTTTGGAGGTAAAGCCATGGATACTTTAAATAAACTGCGGGAGAAAAACCCACACCTTAATATCCTGCCGGTAACGGATCCTGCCTTTGCAAGGTATGGCCAGATCCATTACGGCCTTGATACCGAAAGGCTTGTAAAAAATGTGCTTGATTATGTAAAAATGCCGGATGGGGTCGTGGCCTATGAAGCATCCATATCTGAGCTGGAGGATGAGAGGACCGTTGCTGAGCTGCAAAACAAGGTTTACGGTGAAATGCCCATTGAGATAGGGCTGTGCTACGGCTGGAACACAAAGCTCAACGGGCTGGAATATCACAAGGGCAATGAGCTGACCGTGGCCGTGACCGACCTGGTGCTGCTCCTCGGGGATTACAGGGATATAAGGTTCGGAGAAACGATCACCTATGATACATCCCTTGTCGAAGCCTTTTATGTAGAGGCCGGGACGGTGTTTGAGCTCTACGAGTCGTGCCTGCACTATGCGGCAGTCCATGTCCATGACGAGAAGGGCTTCATAGCCGTAATAGTATTGCCGAGGGGCACAAACGAGCCCTTGAAGCATCCTGTTGAAAAGAAGGCAGAAAACAGGCTGCTCTGGGCTGTCAACAAATGGCTCATGGTCCACCCCGAAGCCGCAAATGGCGAGTATGTGGGCCTGGTTGGTGACAATATCACTGTTAACACTCTATAAAACAATTGAGAGGCTGGTATCAGCCTCTCGGTTTTATTTTTTCTTCATCATGCCCCTGATCAAGCTGAATCCGGCAAGACCTGCCATTGCCCAAAGCATTTTACGCCCCATGCTGTTTGCCTTTGGCGCTTCGATCCCCAACTCCTGCGAAAACTCGGTCATCATTTTTTTGATGCGTTTCGTATCCATATATGCACATCTCCTTTCGTTGTTGTTTAAATTATTATCTCCAAATGCCTTTAAAAATTGTTTGTTTGCAAGAATTGTTTATTATAGAGCCTGACTTATGCTATACTGAGATTAGCTGAGGGGACCGAACCGCACCGATAGCAAACAAGCCGAAGGGGGATCTGTTAATGAAGAGCAGCTGGACTTCTCGTGTCAGACTGGATTATCGTTTCGCCTTCAGAGCTGGGGTCTTGATCCTGATAGCAATTCTTGCATATCTGGTTTTAAAACCGGTACAAATAACAGTAAATGATAAATACATAAGAATAAATGGTCTTTACGGAGTAACTGTAAGAGTAGAGGACATACTTGAGCTGAAGCATACGGATGAGCTGCCCCCGATAATATCCAGGCTGAACGGTATCGACCTGTTTGGCTTGAGCAGGAGAGGGATCTACCAGCTAAAGGACATCGGGCGGGCACGGATGATCTCATTTTCCACGGGAGGCCCCTTCATCCTTATTAATGCCGGCAGTGAATGGATAGTGATAAATTTCAAGTCGCCGGATGAGACAGAAAGCCTGTACCGCAAGCTCTATGAGGTCATATATAAAGACAGGTGAATATGATTAGAAAGGAACCAATGGCATGATAGAACTTCTGAACGTCAACAAAACCTTTAACGGAAATGTCAAAGCTGTGGACAACCTGAACCTGGTGATACCCAATGGTGAGATATTCGGTTTTCTAGGCCCCAACGGAGCCGGCAAAACCACAACGATCAAGATCATAACGGGTATACTTAACGCTGACAGCGGCAGCGTCAGGGTAAACGGCATCGACATCAAGGAGGAGCCCCTGGCAGTAAAGCGCAGCATCGGCTTTGTGCCGGACACCCCCAACATGTTTCTTAGGCTCAAGGGGATCGAATATTTGAACTTCATGGCTGATATGTATGACGTGTCGACGGCAGACAGAAAGGAACGGCTCCAATACCTGGCTGAACGCTTTGGCATGGCAGATGTGCTGCATGACAAAATACAGAGCTACTCCCATGGTATGCGGCAGAAGATAGTGATAATGGGCGTCCTCATACACAATCCCTCGGTATGGATCATGGATGAGCCAATGACAGGGCTTGACCCCAGGTCCTCCTTTATCCTTAAGGAGATGATGAGGGAGCACGCTGACCAGGGCAACACCGTATTCTTTTCCACCCACGTGCTGGATGTGGCGGAAAAGGTCTGTGACAGGGTCGCCATCATCGACAAGGGCCGGATATTGTTCAACGGCACCATCGAGGAGATGAAGGAGCACTTCAACAGAAACGAATCCCTGGAAAAAATGTTCTTGGAGTTGACGGATAGTGAAAAATAAGACTTTGAACCTGGCTATGATTTTATTGAAAAACGGCAGCGGCCTGGGCTTTAAAGGCAGCAGCACTGCCACCAAGGTCATGATGATCGTCCTGTTTGCCATCGCTATCCCGTCAATGATGGGCGGGGTAGGCGCCTTCACCATGTTCCTGATGGAGCCGCTGATGGTGATAGGCCAGCAGGGCCTTGTGCTTACATGGGGTATCGGGATCACCTCTGCAGCCATTTTTGTATTCGGCATCTTTTATATAATAAGCACCTTTTACTTCTCATCTGATGTGGAATACCTGCTCCCCCTGCCGCTCAAGCCCAGGCAGATAGTAGGCGCAAAATTCCTGGTCGTGACCGTTTTTGAATATATCTTCGCAGCAATGATATTCATACCCATCTGGATCACTTATGGCATAAGGATCTCCATGGGGCCCCTTTATTATCTCTACGGCCTTGTCCTCCTGATCCTGATGCCGATAGTGCCCCTTGCCCTGGCATCCCTTTTGAGCATGATCATCATGCGCTTTACCAACCTCAATAGGTATAAGGATGCCTTCAAGATCATCGGGGGCTTGTTCGCCATGTTCCTTGGTCTAGGCATCAACATGATGATGCAGAGCATGTCTATGAACCTGTCTCCAGAAAAGCTTTCCGAGCTGCTGCAGCAAGGCCAGAACTCACTTATCGGAGCTTTGCCCAGCATATTCCCCACTGCCGGATGGGCAGGCCAGGCCCTTGTTCACAGCGGGTCTTTGAAGGGCCTCATGTACTTTGCGGTCTGCATCGGATTTTCAGCTGCGGTGTTTGCAGGGCTTCTGGCCCTTGGGCAGCTTATTTACCTGAAAGGGGTAGTAGGCCTGTCGGAGACCGGCTCAAGGCGGCGCGGCCATGGGCTTGAGGAGATCGACAAAGGGGTCGAAAAGGGGTCTGTCATAACGACCTACACGCTTGTGGAGCTCAAGCTCCTGTTCAGGACGCCGATATATTTCTTGAACTGTGTGATCATCAACTTTCTGTGGCCGGTCTTTCTGCTGTTCCCCTTCCTTGTAAGAAATGAGGAAGTGGATATGCTGGCGGAGATAAGTAAAGCCATCAATCAAAGTGATGCGGGCGGCATTATCCTGGCAGTCTTTTTCGCACTTGCGCTATTTGTCAGCGGCAGCAACGGGATAGCAGCCTCAGCCATTTCCCGTGAAGGCCAGGAGCTCTATGTCAAAAAGTACCTGCCTGTGAGCTACAAGGATCAGCTGATCGCCAAGCTGCTCTCGGCATTGACCCTCAGCTATGTCGCTATAGTTACCATGGTCATCGTAGGGATCGTCCTGTTCAAAATCCCGGTCACAACAGGGGTATTGGTCCTGCTTACCGGATGGCTGCCGGTCCTGTTCATGTGCCTGTCAGGCCTGCTGATAGACCTGTACAACCCCAAGCTGGATTGGGACAACGAGCAAAAGGCCGTCAAACAGAACATCAATGTCCTATACAGCATAATAATCGGCATGGGGCTTGCCGCAGCCAGCATAATACCCGTTGTAGCCTTCAAATGGAGCATAACGGTCACACTCCCGATACTCTGCGGCGCATTCCTGGCCTTGGATCTTATGCTCTATAATGTCCTTAAGACTGTCGGTGTAAGGCGGTTTGGAAATATTGACGGCTGATGATTACACTGTTTTGGAAGGATACTGCCGATGAAAATAAAGCTGTCCCGGATGCTGTTACTTGTCCTGACGGCTGTCAGCCTGGGCGGATGCAGTCACGGTTCAAAACCTGTAAAGGAAGATATTTTTGCCCTTGATACCTACATAACCTTTACGGTATATGGCAGGCTGAATGCTGATGCCGCCATAAAGGCAGCGATCAGCCGCATAAGGGATATAGAAAACAGGATGAGCGCTACAAAGCCCGGCAGCGAGATAAGCCTGATCAATGAGAAGGCCGGGATCGAGCCTGTAAAGGTCAAGCCGGACACCTTTTATGTCATCAAAAAGGCCCTGGAATATGCCGAGCTGACCGGCGGTGTCTTTGACATAACCACCCTGCCGCTGAAAAGGCTGTGGAATATATCAGGGGACAATACCCGGATACCTTCTCAGGAGGAGATATCGGAAAAGCTCGCCCTGGTGGACTACAGGAAGGTGAGGCTGGATGAGGCTGAGAGCACCGTGTACCTGGAGGAAAAGGGCATGATGATCGATCTGGGCGGGATCGCCAAGGGCTATTGTGGCGATGAGGCGGTGCGTATATTAAAGGCCCACAATATCCAGCATGCCCTTATAAACCTGGGCGGAGACATAGTCACCCTGGGGACGAAGCCTGACGGAACTCCGTGGAAGATAGGGATCCAGAACCCTCGAATAGCCGAGGATGAAGAGGGCAGACAGCATGTAGCCGTATTTGACATAAGCGGCGGCACGATCGTGACCTCAGGTGACTATGAGCGCTATATGATCAGGGTTTACGAGGAGACGGGCATCCGCTACCATCATATATTTGATCCCAGGACCGGGTACCCTGCCGACACTGGGGCGATCAGCGTAACGGTAAAGGGAGCGAGTGCCGTTGACTGTGATACCCTGGCCACATCGATCTTTATCCTTGGTGCCGAGGAAGGCCTCAAGCTGGCTGAATCCCTTGAAAATATAGATGTTATGATAATAACCGAGGATAAAAAGCTGCGTTTCAGCAAAGGGTTCGGTGAGCAGGCCTATTCCATCCACCCCGCTTATGCAAAGCAGTCGTCCGGGACCGGCGATTAGGGCAGTAACAAGCAAAGGCTGTATTAGCATACATTACAGGGAACAACGAGAACAGGAGATCGAAGCATGGAAAGAAAAAAGGTACTGGTAGCTTATTCACTGCCTGAAGAGGACCTTTGCGACCTGAGGGAGGAGTTTGATGTGACCAGGTGGCAGCGCGGTGCCATGCCCTATGATGAGGTACTCGCTGCAATACCGGAGTATGACGGAGTGCTGGCTGCAGGGATAAGGGTCGACCGGGAAATAATAAGCAGGGCCGGGAAGCTTAAAGCCATCTGTGTATATGGTGCGGGCTATGATAACGTCGACATCAAGGCAGCTACCGAGCATGGGATAGTGGTCGCAAATATACCCGATACGGTCACCGAGTCCACTGCAGAGCTGGCCATCGGGCTGATGCTGGCGGTCATGAGGCGGATCACCGAGTGCGACAGGAAGCTGAGGCAGGAGGCCAAATCTGCCTGGGGCATGTACAGGAACATGGGCTACAACCTGTACGGCAAGGAACTGGGGATCATAGGCATGGGGCGGATCGGCAAGGCAACGGCAAGGAGGGCGGCCGCCCTGGGCATGAGGATTTCCTACTACAACCGCAGGAGGTTGGAGCCCGCTGATGAAGCTCAGCTAGGAGCGGCTTACAAGCCGTTGGATGAGCTGCTTGAGACCGCCGACGTTGTTTCGATCCATACGCCCCTCAGCGATGAAACATACCACCTTATTGGAGAACGAGAGCTTTCGCTTATGAAGCCGGAAGCCTTTATCATAAACACCTCAAGAGGAGCCGTCATAGATGAAAAGGCACTTGCTGCCAGGCTGTGCGATGGCGCTCTTGCAGGGGCCGGGCTGGATGTTTTCGAATGGGAACCCAGGATCACGCCGGAGCTTTTGACGTTTGACAATGTGGTGCTGACACCCCACATAGGCACCAATACCCATGAGACACGGTCCCTTATGAACCGGGAGGCCTGCCGGGCTTTGATCGATCTGCTGGATGGGCGCAGGACCGCGAATGTGATCAATCCGGAGGTGCTGTAAGCTCGGCTCTTAATGAAAATATGGGAGGTAGGTTTATGCTGAATGTGGCAATGCTGAGCAAGTGGCATGTCCATGCCGATGACTATGCAAGCCAGCTTAAAAGGATGGAGGATGTTAAAATCACTGCTGTATGGGACGAGCTTCCGGAGCGGGGACGTCTCTGGGCCAAGGAACTGGGAGCAGCTTTTGAAGAAGACCTGCAAGCGCTGCTTAGGAGGCCTGATGTCGATGCCGTCGTGGTCGACGCGCCGACAAGCCTGCATGCAGAGGTGATGATCGCCGCAGCCAGGGCGGGCAAGCACATATTCACCGAAAAGGTGATGGCACCCACTGTGGCGGAGTGCGAGGCCATAGCTGAGGCTGTCAGAGAAAACGTGGTCTTGTTTTGCATATCCTTCCCCCACCGCACTTTCCCGTCGAACCTCTTTGCCAAAAAGGCCGTGGAGGAAGGCCTGCTTGGAGACATCACCCTCCTGCGCGTAAGGAATGCCCACAGCGGTGCCGTGGACAACTGGCTGCCTGCCCACTTCTACGATGCCAGGACCTGCGGTGGTGGCGCCATGATAGACCTGGGTGCCCACCCCATGTATCTGAGCCGTTGGCTACTTGGCAAACCCAAGAGCATCACATCCATGTTCAACAGCTTTACCGGCAGGCCCGTAGAGGACAATGCAGTCAGTATCATAGAGTTTGAAAACAAGGCGATAGGGATCGTAGAGACAGGGTTCGTAACTCCCAACAGCCCCTTTTCACTGGAGCTTTACGGCACGGAGGGGACATTGCTGGTCGGAGGCTGGGACAACGCAGTAAAGTTAAAATCCCGCAGGTGGCCCGGTTCGGACGAATGGACGGTAGTAAAGGACCTGCCGCAGGCTCTGCCTTCGGCAATGACCCAATGGGTGGAAGCTATCCTGCACGGCTCAAAGATCCATTTCGGCCTGGAGGATGGGATCCAGCTTACTCAGCTCATGGAAGGAGCCTATAAGTCCTACTCTGAAGGACGTAAAGTCGACTTTTGACAAGATCGACAAAGAACATTACCGGGAGGAACAAGGGATGAAGACGTTGTCCAGCGAGAAGGTATTCAGCGGCAGGATTATACAGGTGTACAAGGACCAGGTCCTGCTGGAGAACGGCATTAGGACCGAACGGGAAGTGGTAAGGCACAGGGACGCCGCAGCGGTGGTGGCGGTAAATGACAAAAACGAGATCCTGATGGTCCGCCAGTACAGGTATGCCATAGCACAGGAGCAGTTGGAGATACCTGCCGGGCTGATGGATGAGGGTGAGACTCCACTTGAGGCCGCCAGGCGTGAGCTTATGGAGGAGACAGGGTATGAAGCGTCCAACTGGCAGCATCTCCTATCCGTGTACATGTCCCCCGGTGCCCATGATGAGGAAATTCACATTTTCCTGGCGACGGGCCTTAGGGCTGCAGGCAGGCAGTCCCTGGATGAGGATGAGCTCCTCACCCTTGAGACAGTACCCCTGGATTCCATTTTGCATAACATAGAAGCAGGCAAAATAAAGGATGGCAAGACCGTGACCGGCATTTTGGCATACCGGCTGTTTGCACAGGGCTAGGCGCAAATATCAAAAAAGTCGCGGGACCCATATTGTTAATTTATCGACAATCGAATATTTTATGCTATAATATATGCGGGAAGCTATTATGCGACATACTTGATATACAGGCGGCTTTCAGGAGTTGGACAGTTTCCGGGGTGGAAACTTAATTTTTGAGTTTTTCCACCCTTTTTATGTGTTAAGTATAGTTACAAAATCAGTCATTATTATATAAGGAGTTGATATATATGAATAAAGTACGTATCAGTGAAACAGTGCTAAGAGATGCTAATCAATCTTTGATAGCTACCCGGATGCCCTTCTCTGATTTCGAAGGGATCTTGGAAACTATGGACAAGGCAGGCTATCATTCATTGGAATGCTGGGGAGGGGCTACATTTGATTCCTGTCTGAGATATCTTAGCGAAGATCCCTGGGAGAGGCTTCGCAAAATCAAGGATAAGGTCAAGAACACCCCTCTGCAGATGCTGCTGAGAGGTCAGAATATATTAGGCTACAGACACTATCCTGATGACGTAGTCAGAATGTTCGTTGCCCGTTCAGTCGACAACGGGATGGATATTTTCAGGATATTTGATGCCCTCAACGATTTCAGGAATATCCGTGTGGCAGTCGATGAAGTGTTGAAGCGCAACGCTCATGCGCAGGGTGCTATCTGCTATACCACCAGCCCTGTCCATACCCTGGACAACTATGCAAAGCTGGCCAAAGAGCTGGAGGAGATGGGAGTCCACTCCATCTGCATCAAGGACATGGCCGGTATCTGTGGGCCTCAGGAAGCTTATGACATAGTAAAGGCTCTTAAGGAAACAGTGAAGGTGCCGGTATATTTCCATACCCACGGCACTACCGGCCTGGGCCCGATCACTTATTTCAAAGCGATCGAAGCCGGCTGCGATGGCATCGACTGTGCCATCTCATCCTTCTCGAACGGCACATCTCAGCCGCCGACAGAAACGATGAACTATGCATTGAAGCAGGCAGGATATGAAACCGGCCTGGATGACAGCATCCTAAAGCAAATAAATGATCATTTCAAACCCATAAAAGAGAAATATGTCAAGTCAGGGCAGATGGATCCCTTCGTAATGGGAGTAGAAACAGATGCTCTGGTATATCAGGTGCCCGGCGGCATGCTCTCCAACCTCATAGCCCAGCTTAAAGCTCAGAATGCTCTGGATAGATTGGACGAGGTACTCGAAGAGACTCCAAGGGTTAGAGAGGATCTCGGTTATCCTCCCCTGGTCACACCCATGAGCCAGATGGTAGGTGTACAGGCTGTATTGAACGTTTTAGCAGGAGAACGCTATAAGAGTGTCGCCAAGGAAGTAAAGGCCTATTTGAGGGGCGAATACGGCAAAGCTCCCGGAAAGATCAAGCCCGAATTGATCGAGCAGATACTGGGAGATGAAGAGCCAATCACCACCAGATTTGCAGACACCCTGGAACCACAGTTTGAAAAAACCAAGGAAGAGCTGAAAGGCGTAGCGAGGTCTGATGAGGATGTACTTTCCTACATCGCCTTCCCGCAGATCGCAGAGAAGTTCTTCAAGGAACGGGAAGAAAGAGAATATATAACAGTCAGTTATTCAATCGTGAAAAAGTAAAGGGTGGTGTCAATGTCTTTCGGAGATAGTTTACTGGTTTCAGTCTTTTCCATGGCACTGGTGTTCGCTGTTTTGGTCGCCTTGTACTTCCTGATCCTGGCTTTTTCCAAAACCATAGGCAAGGCAAAGGTAAGCCCGGAAGAAAGTGCGGCACCGGAAACAGCAGGCACTGCAGCACAGCCGGTCAGTTTGGCCGAAGGTACTGCAGGGCAGGATATGTCAGCCGGCACATTAAAATTGAAAAATGTGGATGAGAAAACAGCGGCAATGATAATGGCCATTGTCAGCCATGAATCCAATATACCTTTGTCCGAGCTTCAATTCAAATCCATCAGGCTGATAGATGAGAAATATTAGGCGATCTTGAATGGAGGTTAAATCAATGCGATACATTGTAACTATTAACAATAAAACATATGAAGTAGAAGTTGAACAAGGACAGGCCAGCATAATCAATGCCGGGAATGCTGCAGTCCAGGCATCATCCCAGGCTGCTCCGGCCACATCTCAGCAGGCTGCTCCTGCACCGCAGCCGGCACCCACTGCACCACAGCAGGCCGTGCAGCCAGCGCCCGCACCTGCTGCAGTCAA
>Ga0116169_1000432_pt1 | contig 43956 bp, 33 predicted proteins | sample AD_UKC130_MetaG_FD_89796 | JGI IMG/M metagenome (GOLD analysis project Ga0116169, IMG submission 89796) | Active sludge microbial communities of municipal wastewater-treating anaerobic digesters from Canada - AD_UKC130_MetaG | ecosystem: Engineered > Bioreactor > Anaerobic > Digestate | place...
AAAGGTTTATTTTTACGCTGTGTAGTTATATGAAGTCCATATTTTTCAATGGGCTCAATAATTAGTTCACTCATGTTGTTTTAGTATTTTTTATATGATAATCAATAAAAGTATATTACCTAAGACAATGGTTTATCGAGAGCCTGAACGTTTTAAGGCAATAGCCTGATTGGCTGCAATAGCAACCATTTTGTAGATATCATCAACCGAACAACCACGCGACAAATCGTTTACCGGTGCAGCTATTCCTTGTAAAATAGGACCAATCGCTTCAGCATTACCCAAGCGTTGAACCAGTTTATAACCAATATTACCCGCATCAAGTGAAGGAAAAATCAAAACGTTGGCTTTGCCGGCAACAGAACTTCCCGGAGCTTTTTTCTCTGCCACCTCAGGAACCAAAGCTGCATCTACTTGAAGTTCGCCATCAATTGCCAGTGAAGGATCTTTCTCTTTTGTCAATTGAGTAGCTATCGCCACTTTATCGACCATCTCATGCCGAGCACTTCCCTTGGTCGAGAAACTCAGCATCGCAATGCGGGGTTCCATTTCCAGAATAGTACGAACAGTTTGAGCCGATGCAATGGCAACATTAGCTAACTCTTCAGAAGTAGGATTGGGTATGACAGCACAATCGGCAAAAAGTAGAACACCATTCTCGCCGTACTGACTGGTTTGAGTAAACATGAGGAACGCTCCGGACACAACACTTATCCCCGGTTGTGTTTTAATGATTTGTAATGCAGGGCGCAATACATCGCTTGTATAATTTTGAGCTCCGGCAATTTCACCATCTGCATCGTCATTTTTAATCATCAAACACGCCAGATAAAGTGGATTTTCCACCAATACTGCTGCTTTTTCAGGTGTCATGCCTTTTTTCTGGCGAAGCCGGAAAAGAAGATTTGCATAGGTTTCTTTTTTATCGTGGTTTTTAGGATCGATAATAGTTGCATTTTTAATGTGCTTAAGATTCAATTCTGAGGCTAATTCGGTAATTTCATCGGGATCTCCCAACAAAATAATATGAGCTACACCATCACCAATCAATCGATCTGCCGCTTGAATAGTACGTCTTTCGCTGCCTTCGGGCAAAACAATGCGTTGTTTGTTTGCCTTTGCACGCGCAATAATGTCTTCCATCAAATTCATAACTTTGTTTATATTGATTTTTTCAAACAGACGGGTTTCCCGGTCTGAATTTCAGTTTGCAACCAGTTCATCGCAAAAATACGAAAAAAACCAAAGAAGATTACAATATGTAAGTGAAAAGATAGGATTCTTATTCGTAACTTTGTAGTTAAAATCACGCTAAAATGGAAATTGCAGCATTGGTATCGGGAGGAGTGGATAGCTCTGTGGTAGTTTATCGCCTAAAAGAGATGGGGTACGATCCCACTATTTTTTACATAAAAATCGGAATGGAGGACAAAGAAGGATATATTGATTGTCCTTCGGAAGAAGATATTGAAATTGTGTCTTATGTTGCAAAAAAATATGACTGTCGTTTCGAAATTGTGTCCTTACACGACGAATATTGGGATAGTGTGGTGCGCTATACGATTGAATCGGTAAAACGTGGTTTGACTCCGAATCCCGACATGATGTGCAATAAACTGATCAAATTCGGTTGCTTTGATGAAAAATGGGGACACCATTTCGACAAAATAGCAACCGGTCATTATGCCACTACCACAGAAATTGATGGTCTTACATGGCTCTCAACAGCAAAAGATCCCGTAAAAGATCAAACTTATTTCCTAGGACAAATCGACTATGTGCAGGTTTCACGTCTTATGTTCCCGATTGGCAACCTGTTAAAATCGGAGGTGCGCGCCTTTGCTGCGCAGGAGAGACTCCCTTCGGCAAAACGAAAAGATAGTCAAGGCATCTGTTTCCTCGGCAAAATCAATTACAACGAATTTATTGAACGTTATCTGGGGAAAAAAGAGGGATTGATTGTTGAATTGGAAACGGGCAACATCCTCGGCAAACATCAAGGTTATTGGTTTCATACCATCGGGCAGCGTAAAGGACTAGGTTTGAGTGGAGGCCCTTGGTTTGTAATCAAAAAAGACATCGACCGCAATATCATCTACGTATCAAAGGGATACGATACACAATATCAATATGGAGATGTAATCGATCTTCAAGGATTTTCTTTTATTACAAAAGACATATGGGGCGATTTTGACGATGAAAAAGAAATTATGTTCAAGATTCGCCATACCCCCGAATTTACCTCCGGGAAAATTTCGAAAATCGGAGATATCTATCGCATTCAATCTGATGAACCCGTGCAAGGAATAGCACCCGGGCAGTTTGGTGTGGTGTACGATAAAGAATGTCGTTTATGCCTTGGAAGCGGCATGATTATCTGAAAAATCGATTTGCTTTTAGCACAATTTTTGCGTATATTAGTATGTATATTATAAACTAAATGAAAAACCTCTTTTTAAACAAAACAAAAAATTTAAATGCAGTTTTGGTCGGGCTTATTACTGCCGACCAAAGTGAAGAAAAAGTAAATGAATATCTCGATGAGTTGGCTTTTCTTGCAGAAACAGCAGGAATTGTTCCGGGGAAACGTTTTGTACAACGATTAGATATGCCCAACACGGCAACATTCGTAGGGAGAGGAAAATTGCAAGAAATAAAAGAATACATCACGAATAACGAAGAGAACAAGGTCGACACAATTATTTTCGATGATGAACTTTCACCCCGGCAAATACGAAACATCGAAAAGGAACTCAATGTTCATATTTTGGACAGAACCAGTCTTATCCTTGGCATTTTTGCCATGCGAGCAAAAACAGCTCATGCCAAAGCCCAAGTAGAACTAGCCCAATATCAGTATTTATTGCCGCGTCTGACACGTATGTGGACGCACCTTGAGCGTCAATACGGGGGTGGAGGAGCAATTATGCGTGGTCCCGGTGAAACACAATTAGAAACCGACAAACGCATTGTCCTTGATAAAATTTCCAGACTGAAAAAAGAGTTGAAAAATATCGATATGCAAAAATCGATACAACGCAAAAACCGAGGAAAACTGGTACGCGTAGCACTTGTGGGTTATACCAACGTGGGAAAATCGACACTCATGAACTTGCTTAGCAAATCAGATGTGTTCGCAGAAGACAAGCTGTTTGCCACCCTCGATACCACTGTTCGAAAAGTTACCATCGGAAATCTACCTTTTCTTTTGTCGGATACAGTTGGTTTTATCCGAAAATTGCCCACCCACCTTATCGAGTCTTTCAAATCGACTCTCGATGAAGTGCGCGAAGCAGATATTCTTATTCACATAGTAGATATTTCGCATCCCGCTTTTGAAGAACAAATAGAAGTTGTAGAAAAAACACTCTACGATATCGATAAAACCGAAAAACCAACTATTATTGTTTTCAATAAAATAGACGCATTCACTCATGTTCCTCAAAATCCCTATGACCTTACCCCCAAAAAAAGAGAAAATTACACTCTTGAAGAACTTAAACAAACATGGATGGGTAAATTAAACGAAAATTGTGTTTTTATTTCTGCGAAAGAAAAAGAAAACATTGAAGAACTTAAATCGATTTTGTACAAAAAAGTAAGGGAAATCCACACTACGCGATTTCCCTACAACGATTTCCTCTATCCAGACCTTGAAGGATTGGAGTAAAAAGCTATCCGATTTTACAATTGGGCTTTTTACATAATTCCTCATTCAGCGCTATGACGGCCTCTTCATATTTATCGCGAGCTATAACAAACTGCATATTGACTTGCCTGAGCGACTGAGCAAAACTTTCAATATTTATTCCTCTATCGTATAATGCTTTGGCAGCTTTATACAAAAAACCGGGAATAGCAATATTGCTGCCCATAGCACAGACAATAGCTACAGGGACAGCCCTCACTTGATAAAAAGCATCTTTCAACGCTTTTACCAATTCGCGCGACTTATCATTCTCCCAAACAACCATCGTAATGGAATTGGCATCGGTAGATTTCATGATGTAGCTGACTCCATATTTTACAAAATATTCCATGATACGCCCATCAAACCCTACTTCGCCTACCATCATGGGATCATGAATTTCAATAGCAACTACTTTCCGCGAACCGGACACAATTTCTACCCGTGGTTCGGGCGAAACATAGTCGCGAGAAATCAATGTCCCCGGATGTTCAGGGTCAAAGGTGTTTTTAATGCGAATATTTATACCGGCCAGTTCCAGCGGTTTTGCAGCTTTGGGGTGGATTGCTTCCATACCTATGTCAGCCAGCTGATCGGCAATAATATAGTTGGTGTGACCTACAGGAACACTATTTTCTACCCCTACAATTTGGGGATCTGCACTCGATAAATGATATTCCTTGTGAATAACTGCCTCGTCGGCTTTCACTTCTACAGCAATTTTACTGAAGGTAACCTCGGAATAGCCACGATCAAAAGCGCGCATAATACCCTCGGTACCTTTGGTATATCCTGTAGCAACACAAATCACTTTACTGAAATCGATCCCGCGAAATTCTTTATGAATACGTTCATCAATCGTCAACGGCTCATTATCGTGAAAACCACAGAGATCAATAAAACGGGCATTTATGCCGTTGTTGTTTAAAATATTTACCGTATTCCATCCGGAATGGGCTTCGCCAATCGACGCCAAAATCTCACGTGCAGCCAAGTAAATATCGGTTCTGTTTACATAGCCCGATGCCAACACTTTACTAAGACTGAATAAAATCGTTTTTGCCTGATCTACACGGAAACGGATAAAATCGCGCGCTTCTTTCAAATCGAGCCCAATATCGGCAAAGCCATCATTTATCAGCAATAGCCGTTGACAAAACGTATCTAAAGCACTGCTGTAGTCTTCACCATTGAGAAACTTGTTGTAAATACCCGGATCTCCCGTTTTCTTGTGTTCCAACAACCAGTTCGTTACATTATTATAAGCCGAAACCACAAAAATACGGTTGTATAGTTCATCTCCCTTACGATTTCCTTTGATTATATTCTTCAGCACATCCTGAAATTGAGACATGGATGTTCCGCCTATTTTCTCTACTGTCAACATAGAACTGAATTATAAATTAAATGTCATAGAAACCACAAAGATACGGTTTTTTTATTTTTTAAAATTGCTTCAATTCACGATATAATTTGAAAATGGGCAACCCCATCACATTAAAATATGACCCATCGATTTTTTCTACTCCAACGTAACCAATCCATTCCTGTACCCCATATGCTCCTGCTTTGTCCAAAGGATTATATTTTTCAACGTAATATTCAATTTCTTGGTCGGTAAGATCGCCAAAAGTCACCCGAGTTTTATCCGAAAAACTAACTTGCTTTTGTTTCGATGTTAAACAAACCCCTGTTATTACCAAATGTGTTTGCCCGGAAAGTTCATGCAACATGTTCTTGGCATCCTCTTTATTTAAAGGTTTCCCAAGAATTTTATTCTCCAATAGCACAATGGTATCTGCTGTAATCAGTAAATCGTTTTCCACAAGAGACCCCAAGTAAGCATCTGCCTTTTTCCGAGCAAGAAATTCGGCAACTTCTTCATTCGGAAGATTGTCAGGATACGATTCATTGATATTGGACAACGCGCGGACTTCATAATCTATATCGATTCCCGAAAGCAATTCTTTTCTGCGAGGTGAGTTGGAGGCAAGAATAATGCGATAATTTGTGAGTTTCATAATGCCTTGCGTATCTTTACCAATTTCGTCAACAAATCTTCCAATTGATTCAGCGGTAACATGTTTGCACCATCCGATTTTGCTTTTTCCGGTTCAGGATGCGTTTCGATAAACAACCCATCTGCTCCCACTGCAATTGCAGCTTTTGCAATGGTCTCGATGAGATGAGGCAGCCCTCCCGATACACCCGAAGGCCGGTTGGGTTGTTGCAAGCTGTGTGTGGCATCCACAGCCACAGGAAAACCAAACTTTTTCATTACAGGTATTCCTCTAAAATCGACGATCAAATCGCCGTATCCAAACATGGTCCCCCTTTCTGTAAGAATAACACGATTATTGCCGCTATCAACCACTTTTTGTGCCGCAAACTGCATGGCTTCGGGCGATAAAAACTGCCCCTTCTTGATATTGACCACTTTCCCTGTCTTAGCTGCAGCTGTCAGCAAATCGGTTTGGCGGCATAAAAAAGCAGGGATCTGCAATATATCAACGTATTCGGCGGCCATTTGCGCTTCATACGACTCATGAATATCTGTAGTGACAGGAATATTGAATGTTTCACGCACTTTACGCAAAATTTTCAATGCCTTCTCATCGCCGATCCCCGTAAATGAGTCTAAACGAGAACGGTTAGCTTTTCTATACGACCCCTTAAAAACGTAGGGAATTGCCAAGTTGTCGGTAATTGTTTTAATTTTTTCGGCAATTTCCATTGCCATCTCTTCGCCTTCGATCACACAAGGACCGGCCAAAAGAAAAAAATTATCGGATTTTAAATACGAAATTTCCATTTTTGTTACTCTTTAATTCGGGCGAAAGATACGAAAAAACGCTTTGTTTTTATACCTTTGCCCCAAGATCAGTTGTTTTACCTTGTTTATTAGAACACAAAGTTAAGGCTTTTGATTTAATCATTTAAGGATACACCTTTCTATGATTTATTACTTCTGTTGCATTCACTATTTGAATTTACATCATGATATTGGATATTTGTCTTTCTCCGGCTCTTTATCCTTTTTATAAAAAGGAAAACGATACCGTAATTGTTGTCGATATTTTTCGTGCGTGCACCACAATATGCACAGCCTTTGCAAATGGAGCATCGGCCATCATCCCGGTAGCAGATATCGAAGAGGCCAAACAATACAAATCGCAAGGATATCTGGTGGGAGCAGAGCGCAATACCCAAAAATGCGATTTTGCCGATTTCGGCAATTCACCTTTCGACTACACGCAAGAAAAAGTAAAAGGAAAAGAAATCGTTTTTACCACTACCAATGGCACATACGCAATTGAACAATCGCACGGATGCAAAACTCTTCTTATCGGTGCTTTTTCGAACATCGATGCGCTGGCAAAAACATGCATCAAAATCGGCGGCCGAATAGTAGTGATTTGTGCCGGATGGAACAACAGAATCAACATAGAAGATACCCTTTTCGGCGGAGCATTCGCCGAAAAACTTTCCAATGAAAATCCGATAAAATTAGATTCGGATGCGGTGAAAATAGCGTTGGAATTGTGGCAATCTGCAAAACAAGATGCGTTGAGTTATATAAAAGATGCGGAACACTATCAACGACTCATCGACAACAGAGCCGAAGGCGATGCTTCTTTTTGTTTACAGCACAACACAGTAAATCTTGTTCCTTATTACGATAAGATTGATAAGAAACTGAAGATTTATTAATCATCCAAAAAATCAAAATCATCGAAATTGAACGATTTGGTAAACTGTTCCAAATCGCGTCGTTCTTTTTTTGTGGGTCGCCCTGTGCCTCTTTGCCTATCGATAAATCCGCTAATTTTGTTCAGTTCCAAGATTTCGTATTGATCGGGAGGTGTAATGTTTTCCATATATTGCGGCACAAGTTTGGCTCCCATCCGCTTATCGGTTAAATCGAGCACTTTGAACGAAAACGTAACGGGTGGTTTACGCACTTGCACAATATCGCCTCTTCGGATGAGGCGCGACGGCTTCACCGCAACGTTTTCAATCATCACACGACCTTTTCTACATGCCTCCGAAGCCAACGAACGGGTTTTAAAAATCCTCACTGCCCACAGCCATTTATCAATTCTTACTTCATCCATCGTTTAAATTGAAAAAAGGTTTTATTTGTTATTATACAGATTCATGGCAACGTCTACGCCGGAAAGACAAAAAGTACGAACAATATCACATGCCGTTTCAATGCGCTCGGGGAGCAATTCCTTTTCTTCATCGGTAAAATCACTCAACACATAATCGACCTGAGATCCCGGAGGAAAATTATTGCCAATACCGAAACGAAGTCGGGCATATTGTTGCGTACCGAGCACTTCTTGAATATTTTTCAGTCCCTTATGCCCCCCGTCGCTTCCTTTGGATTTTAACCGAAGCGTACCAAACGGCAACGCCAAATCATCAACGATTACTAATAAATTTTCTATAGGAATTTTTCCCTTTTGTAACCAATAACGGACAGCATTGCCACTCAAATTCACAAAAGTGGATGGTTTCAAAAGAAGAAGTGATTTATTTTTTAAACGCGTCTCTGCAACAAAGCCATATCGTTTACTCTGAAAAACAGCATTGGACGCCTCGGCAAAAGCGTCCAATACCATAAATCCTATGTTGTGGCGGGTATTCTCGTAGTCGGGACCAATATTCCCTAATCCCACGATCAGATATTTCATCGCATTACATCCTTACTTAAAGGCTTATTCAGGCTTAACTGCCGCTTTCGCTGCGCGTGTTAGGTGAACACGACAAACCACGGCATTCTTCGCATTCAGCAGTTCTATTCCATCAAACTCTAAATCACCCACCTGAATAGTTTTACCCAAGCCTAAATTCTCAACATTGACAACAATTTCATCGGGTAATTTGCCCGGAACAGCTCTCACTTTGAGTTTGCGCATATCAAGCGACAACTTCCCGCCGGCTCTAACACCTTCTGCAAGTCCTTCAAGACGAACAGGAAGCTCAATCTCTACAGGAACATCTTCAAATACATGCAAAAAATCAATATGAAGGATGGTATCTTTTACGGGATGAAATTGAATCTCTCTGAGGACAGCCTGCATTTTCTTTTCTCCTAAATCGAGATTTACCAAATAAATCTCAGGAGTATAAATCAAGTTGCGGACATCTCCGTTTTTTACGACAAAATTTACATTTTTTTCATCGTGTCCGCCATAAACTACACACGGAATAAGCCCTTCGCGACGATAAGCCCGCGCTGCTTTTTTCCCGAAATCATCTCTGATTTCACCTTTTAAGTCAAATGTTTTCATTTCTAATGGTTTGTGTTACTCAAAATAAAGTCCGTTTTATCTCTTTATTTCCCATCACACGGGATGTTCTAAAAAGTGGCGCAAAGGTAGTGATTATCTTTTGATTCCACAAATATTATTTTGTGCGATTTTTTGAGCTTCTTTATGAAATTATACAGATTACTTTCGGCTTTTTTCGTTAGAATATCAAAAAAATACGTACTTTTGCAGTGTAAAAAGTTCATTCCAACAATGATTAATCGAGAATTAATTCGCATCAGAATAGTACAGATTGTTTATGCATGGTATCAGAATTCGAATAACAGTCTGAGAAATGCCGAAAAAGAGCTCTTGTTTGGTTTTCAAAAATCATATGATCTTTATTATTACTTGCTCCTATTAATGGTGACACTCACCGATATGTATGAAAACCGAATCGAAACCAAAAAAAATAAATTCCTACCATCGGAAGAAGATTTACATCCAAATACCCACCTGATTAATAATAAATTTATTCATCAGCTCAAAAATAATAAACAGTTTCGTCATTATCTCAATGAACGCCCCATGTCTTGGGAGGCAAACGAGAATTTCGTTAAAAATCTGCTCGACAAAATATTAGAATCCGAAACATATAAAACCTATGCCGAGATAGAGAATCCGACTTATACTGATGATCGCGAATTTTGGCGAAAAACATTCAAACAATTTATTTATACCAACGAGGAATTAGATGAAATTCTGGAAGATGAAAGCATTTACTGGAACGACGATATAGAAATTGTCCAAACCTTTGTTTTGAAAACCATCAGGAAATTTTCGGAAGAAAAAGGAGCAGATCAACCCCTATTGCCCATGTTCAAAGATGAAGAGGACAAACAATACGCTTTGAAATTACTGGACGAAACTATTTTAAACGAAAAGAAATATCGAAGTTTAATCGAAAAACACATCGATAAATGGGATTTGGATCGTATTGCATTTATGGATATGATTATTATGCAAGTGGCGGTTGCCGAGATATTTTCTTTTGAATCCATCCCAACCCGCGTCACACTCAACGAATATATCGAGATTGCAAAAGCATACAGTACACCCAAAAGTGGAAGTTTTGTAAACGGAATTCTGGATGCTATTGTAAATGAAATAAAAAAAGATAATCTGATTTTTAAACATTAATAAACCATTAAATTTTATTTTCGTATGAATAGTTTATTACAAGCTGCACCGGCCACAAACGGAGGGGGAGGAGGAATGGGCATGACCCTGATTATGATGATAGCCATCATTGCTGTTTTTTATTTTTTCATGATTCGTCCCCAACAGAAAAAACAAAAAGAGCTTCAAAAAACACGCGAGGCATTAAAGCCGGGAGATAAAGTAGTCACAGCAGGAGGAATCCACGGACGCGTAAAAGAAGTAGGTGACACTTATTTTTTGATAGAAGTTGCTGATGGTGTAAAAATAAAAGTCGAAAAAGGATCAGTATATGCTAACCCTTCTGATATGAACGCCAATTGATTGTTTTTTTATCCTAAACAGACATGGATCTTAAAACATCCATCAATAATTTAAGACAAAAAGTGCGAACATTTTTTTCTACATTCCCGTGGAAAAATTTGTTCACATTTTTATTTTTTTTACTGCTTTCGTTTATTTTTTGGCTAATGCTTTATTCTCAACGCCATATCGAAGGCACTTATCGTATTCCTCTTAAATATACCAATATACCGGAAGACATTGTTTTCGATGAGCCTCTGCCTGAATATATCGAGATCAGAGTTGCAGACAATGGTTATCAAATATTCAAATACGATCTGTCAAAAAAAGATTCCATAGAGATCAATATAATTGAATTTAAAGAGAACAACATAGACGCCATTCAAGGCAATCAGCTTATTCAGCTCATCCGCACTCAATTAGCACCCACTACTCAGCTATTGAGCTATTCTCCGGCCATTATTTCGCTAGGTGCATCAAAACTCGAAAGCAAAAAATTGCCTGTGGTTTTCGACGGAGAGATTACTACATCCGGAGGCAATCTAGTCATCGACAGCATTACTTTAATTCCTAAAACCGTAACCGCCTATGCATCAAAAAAACAATTGGCTCAATTAAATCAAGCCATTACCGAATATACCGTTTTTGAGAATCTAAAAGCTACTTCACAATTTAAAGTAAAAATTAAAAAGATTGAGGGTATAAAATTTGTTCCACAAGAAATCGATATTCTAATTCATATCAAGGAATATACCGAGAAAAATTTTGAAATCCCTATCACTTGTTCCAATTTGCCGAAAAATCTTGATGTGAAATTTTTCCCTTCCCATATCAATGTGACTTTTTCCGTGACATTAGAAGAATACAACACGATTACTCCTGAAGATTTTGAAATAGATCTCGACTATAATGAGCTCAAATCGAACCAAGAAGGAAAAATAGAAGTAAACCTAACAAAAAGCCCGCCCTCTATTCTCAATCCTCGTTTATCTCCTTCGATAGTGGAATTTCTTTTCGAGAAACAAGAATAATACGTTGAGATCGTGATGAAAATCGGAGTTACAGGAAACATCGGCAGCGGCAAATCGGTCGTGTGCGAATTGCTCAAAATTCATGGGATTCCGGTTTACAATGCCGACAAAGAGGCTAAAAGATTAAACGATTCTTCTCCGGTGATACATGAAAAACTTATTCATCATTTCGGAAAAGAAATTTACGTTGGGAACAAACTCGACAAAAACAAGTTTGCTCAACTCATCTTCAATGACCCCGAAAAACTATCCTTAGCCAATTCCATTATTCACCCCGAAGTAGCAAAAGACTTTGCCGTATGGGCAGCATCAAAAAACAACTATCCGATAGTAGCCCTGGAGGCCGCCGTACTTTTCGAGGGAAATTTTCACCACTATGTCGATAAAACTATTACAGTTTATGCACCACTAGAACTTAGAATTGCTCGTGCTTCGCAACGAGACAATGTACCGATAGAGAAAATCAAAGAACGCGAAAAAAATCAAATTCCCGGTGAAGAAAAAATAAAAATGGCCGATTTCGTTATTTATAATGATGAAAAACATCCATTAATCCTTCAGGTTTCAAATTTGCTGAAACAACTCGGTCCCATCAAGGAATGAAGCATATTTACCTATGATCGTTTTTACCCCCTCTCGAGCATAATGTACAAATCTGGCAGTAGTTCGATATTTTACCGGATCAATTTGTGTCAACAAAAAAATAGCCACAAAAAAGCTGCCTAAAGAACAGCCAAAAAATCAACCTCTAAAAAGGATTTTGTTTTTATTTTTAGATTTAAAATGTAACTTTGCCTTTGTTAAAAAATAACCCATATAACTAATGAAGATCATGGAAGAAATAATTGGAATGAATGCAGGTAAAGTCTGGACCCAACTTAATGCATCCGGGCGCCAAAACGTAAAAGACCTGAGAAAAGCTATAAAATTAAGAGAAAAAGACCTGTATGCCGCATTAGGGTGGCTGGCAAGAGAAGGAAAATTGTGTTTCGAAGAAGAAGAAAACGGAAAGGAACTATATGTTAGTTTGAAATAGCCGGCCCTGTATCCCTTATTAAAAAATTTCCCTATCTTCTGAGAAAAAGAAGATAGGTTTTTTTAAAATCACTCTGTGATTTAACTTTAACCCTGAAGTTTTTTAAAAGCTGCCTTTAATGACAGCTTTATTTTATTATCTTTACCAAAAATTTAATCCCAACTATATGAAAAAAATCTTCCTGATTTTCACTCTGTTTTTCAGCATATTGTGTAATTACAACAAAGCTTGTACTACTGCTGTAATATCAGGTAACTATACCGCCGATGGGAGAAGTATAATTTGGAAACATCGCGATTCGGATGAACATAAAAACAGTATGCGCTACTTTACCGATGGGATATACCCTTACATCGGGCTGGTAAATTCAACCGACATAAAAGGAGAAAACGTGTGGGCAGGGACCAACAGCGCAGGATTTGCCATTATGAACAGCGCTTCTTATAACGTAAACATAGGAGACACCACACCCTTGAAAGACCAAGAAGGCATTTTCATGAAACTAGCCTTACAAACCTGCGCTTCGCTGGAAGATTTTGAACAATTGCTCGAAACATATCCCAAACCCCGGGGAATAGCAGCAAATTTTGGCGTAATGGATGCCAAAGGCGGCATTGCCTTTTACGAAGTAGATAATTGGAAATGGACAAAATTCGATGCAAATAATCCCCAAATTGCCCCAAATGGTTACATTATTCGAACAAACTATTCCGAAACAGGTGTAAATGCAGAAAAACGCGGTGCTATCCGTAGACAAACTGCAGAAAAAATATTCAGCGAGGCTGCAAAAAAGAATAAACTCAATTATCGAACAGTTATACAGAAGTTTTCGCGATGTTTTTATCATCCGGTTTTTGGAATCGATTATCGCAAAAAATACGAAACAAGTCGACCCGAAACCGAGTTTGTTGCGTCAGACGATTTCATCACGCGTCACAGTTCGGTGTCGGCACTTGTTATTCAGAGCGTCAAACCGGAAGAATTTCCCGATATGACCACCATTTGGGCACTTATTGGTTACCCGGCGACAACCGTAGCCATGCCTTTATGGCTTCACGGAAACGAAAATATACCGAAAATTCTGCAGTATGACGCACGAGTAAAAAATAGCCCGTTGAACGAATATGCGTTGGAATGGAAAAAAGCATGTTACCCCATCAATAATCCCGAAGGATATCATTACCTAAAAATGAACCAATTGGTTAATCCGGAAAAAACGGGATACATCCAACGCATCGAACCGTTGGAAAAAGAAATTTTTATGCTAACAGACGAAAAACTTGCCGTATGGAGGAAAACTCCTCCCCATGCATCGGAAATCGAAAAGTATTATGATCATCTAAATAAAAAAGTATACAATTTTTATCGTTATTGAAAAAACCAATGACAACCAAACAATTATACTCCAGCATAAAGAAAATTTTGCCTAAAGACCGAATTTTTACCGATGAAATTTCGCGACTGGTGAAAGGCACCGATGCCGGTCTTTATAGACTTACGCCAAAAGTGGTGGTAAAAGTCGACTCGGAAACCGAAGTGATCCGATTGTTGAAATTTTGCACAAAGAAAAAAGTGGCCGTAACGTTTAAAGGAGCCGGTACCAGCCTAAGCGGCCAAACCATTTCAGATTCTATTCTCATGGAAATCGGCCAAGGATTCGAATTTTCAGCAATTGCCAATAAAGGCCATACCGCCACATTTGGATGCGGACTCACCGGTACAGCAGCAAATCGAATGTTGATGCGTTACAAACGTAAATTGGGACCTAAGCCGGCGTCCATCGATTCGGCAAAAATTGGCGGAATTATCGCCAATAATTCTAGCGGCATGAGCTATGGCATACAACACAACTGCTATCATACGATAAAATCCATGCGCATCATTTTTGCCGACGGCTCGTTACTCGATACCGGCGACATAGAAAGCTGCAAGAATTTTATCGATTCTCACCCGGAGTTGATTTCCGAAATAGAAGAAATGCGTTATCAAGCCATTCAAAACGAAAAAATAAAAAACAAAATATCCGAAAAATTTCGCTTGAAGAACACATGTGGTTACGGTGTGAACTCGTTAATCGATTTTGATGACCCCATCCAAATCATCCAGCATCTGATGATTGGATCGGAAGGTACGCTCGGTTTTGTTTCGCAAGCCACATTCGAAACTGTTCAAGATGCACCGCTCAAAGCTGCTGCCATGATCTATTTCCCCAATCTTAGAGATGTTTGCGAGGCGATTATCCCATTGCGAAGCTGTGCGGTAAGTGCAGCAGAATTAATGGACAGGAATGCACTTCGCGCAGTGGAAGATCAAGGAGGTATGCCGCCTGAGCTGAAATCTCTGCCGGCAGATGCAGCCGCACTTCTTATCGATACTTCGGCAGACGATGAAGAAACCCTTCAACGTCAAATGCAAGAAATCGAGGCAGCACTGTCTCACATTAAGACCCTATTGCCAATAAAATTTACAACCGACACCCATCAGTACACTACCTACTGGAACGTCCGAAACGGGCTGTTCACATCGGCCGCTGCCGGTCGCCCAAAAAACACGGCATCCATTATCGAAGACATTGCCTTCGAAGCCGAAGTCCTTGGCGATGCCCTTACCGATGTGCGCAATCTGCTCGTACAATCGGGTTATGCCGATGCAGTAATGTGGGGACATTTACTGGATGGTAATGTACATTTTACCGTATTCCCCGACATTAACACGCAAGAAGGCGTACAAAAATATGCACAGTTCATGCACTTGTTGACCGATTTGGTAGCTACAAAACATCACGGAAGCCTTAAAGCCGAACACGGAACGGGAAGAAACATGGCCCCTTTTGTTGAAAAGGAATGGGGGCCGGAAATCTATGCATTGATGAAGCGCATTAAAAAAGCCTTCGACCCAAATTTTATCCTGAATCCCGGCGTCATCATAAACGACGATAAGGAAGTTTTTATTAAAAACCTAAAAAATATCCCTGCAGCTAACCCGCTTATCGATAAATGCATCGAATGCGGATTCTGCGAAATTCAATGCCCTTCGAAAAACCTTACGTTCACCCCGCGGCAACGCATTGTAGCCTACCGCTATTTAGCTGAAACCGCACAGACAAGAAAATCAAAAACCAAAACCATTCATGAACTGGCAAAAAAGATATCGTATCCCTTAGACGAAACCTGCGCAACCGATGGACTTTGCGGCATTGCATGTCCGGTGGGTATCAACACAGGAACACTCATAAAAGAACTACGTTGGCAGCATAACGGAAAGCTACCCAACAAAATAGCTACTTGGGTTGCCAATCACATGAGCAGCGTCACTTCGTTCTTGCGCAACCTGATGAAACTGCCCCACGCCATTGCAAAAATCATCGGGTACAACCAAATGGAAAGCATTACCCAAGGACTATACAAAGTAGGCGACGGTATTTTCCCTTTATGGACGCGCTATGTGCCAACAGGAAGCAAGAAGATCGAACGGAACATTTTCCCCGCTACTTCTGCCGAATCACCCGTAGTGGTTTATTTTCCATCTTGTATCACACGGTCGATGGGGGGACCCGCATACGGTTACGACGACCGTGAAGACGTGCCCTCAAAAATGTTGTCGTTACTGAAAAAAGCCAATTACACCGTTATTATTCCCGAAGGGAAAGACCGTCTGTGTTGCGGCATGGCATTCAGCAGCAAAGGGTTTAAACAACAAGCACAAAAAAAGGAAAACGAACTCAGCGAAGCCCTGCTCAAAGTCAGCCGCAACGGTCAATTACCCATTGTGTGCGACATGAGCCCGTGTCTGCTGCATATGCGTGAAACCCTCGACCCTCGACTAAAGCTTTACGATCAAGTGGAATTCATTCACGATTTTCTTTTGGAAAGACTTCGATTCAACAAACTACCGCTCTCCATAGCTGTGCACATTACGTGTAGCTCCACAAAAATGCAACTCGAAGAAAAACTACTAAAAGTAGCATCGCTATGTGCCGAAAAAGTTATCGTCCCCGAAGACATTACGTGTTGCGGATGGGCAGGCGATCGTGGATTTTTTTATCCCGAGCTCAACCATTCGGCATTAGCACCATTAAAACACCGCATCGGCGATGCCAAGGAAGGCTATTCCAATAGTCGTACATGCGAAATCGGGTTATCTGTCAATAGCGGCATTTCATACAAATCGCTGGTATATTTGGTAGATAAATCCACTGAACCACTTTCAGTAAAATAAGACCGCTACAAAAAATTTTACTACTTTTGCACTTCAAAACAGTTGGTTAAGGTTATGAATATCGAAGACAAACTTCAAGAACAAATTATCGAAGCAATAAAAGAATTATACAAAGCCGATGTAGATCCTTCAGAGATCATACTTCAAAAAACAAAAAAAGAGTTTAAAGGGCATTACACCCTTGTAACATTTCCTTTGTTGAAAATATCGAAAAAAAATCCCGAACACACTGCACGCCAAATTGGTAGCTATTTATCCGATAAATTACCGTTTATCAGCGAATTTAATGTCATTAAAGGTTTCCTGAATCTAAGTATTTCCTCGTCCATGTGGATAAATGAACTCGCGAAAATCGATCATACCCCGGATTTCGGATTCACCCCCATAACAGACAAATCACCGCTTTACATGGTAGAATATTCTTCACCAAACACCAACAAACCATTGCATCTGGGGCATGTGCGCAACAACCTCCTGGGACATTCACTGAGCGAGATATTGAAAGCCAATGGTATCAAGGTTATAAAGACTAACCTCGTAAACGATCGAGGAATTCATATTTGCAAATCGATGGTTGCATGGAAAAAATGGGGAAAGGGCGAAACACCGCAATCATCGGGCAAAAAAGGCGATCACCTGGTAGGAGATTATTACGTACTTTTCGAGAAAAACTACAAGGCCGAGGTTGAAGAACTCATGAGACAAGGCTTGTCAAAAGAAGAAGCCGAAGATAAATCGCCCCTTATACAGGAAGCACGCGAAATGTTGCGCCGCTGGGAAGCAGGCGACCCCGAAGTAGTAAACTTATGGAAAATGATGAACGAATGGGTCTATACCGGTTTTGATGAAACTTATAAAAGATTAGGCATCACATTCGACAAAATCTACTACGAATCGCAAACCTACCTGGTTGGGAAAAAAATGGTTTTAGAGGGGCTCAAAAAAGGTATTTTTTACCAGAAAGAAGACGGATCGGTATGGGCCGATCTCACTTCATATGGGCTAGATCACAAATTGCTGCTCCGTGCCGACGGAACATCGGTATATATCACGCAAGACATCGGCACAGCCAAACTCCGATTCGACGACTATCCCATCGATAAAATGATTTATGTAGTGGGCAACGAGCAGAATTATCATTTTCAAGTGCTTGCCATCCTGCTCGATATGCTCGGTTTCAAATTTGGCAAAGGATTACTGCATTTTTCCTATGGAATGGTAGAACTACCTGAAGGGAAAATGAAATCGCGTGAAGGTACAGTGGTAGATGCCGATGATCTGATCGATGAAATGATCGAAACCGCTCGCGAAATATCCCAAGAACTTGGCAAACTAGATGAATGCACGCCGGAAGAAGCGGAAGAAATCGTAACCATGATCGGGATGGGAGCGTTGAAATATTTTATTTTGAAAGTCGACCCTAAAAAGAACATGACTTTCAATCCCAAAGAATCCATCGATTTTGACGGCAATACCGGACCTTTTATCCAATATACCCATGCACGCATCAAATCGGTTCTGCGTAAAGCAGCAGAACAAGGTATCGAATTCCCTGAAAAATTGGATACCTCAGCTCCGCTTTCCGAAAAAGAGAAAGGATTAGTGCAATTGCTTACCGAATTTGCCAACGTAGTAAAACAAGCCGGCGACGAATATAACATTTCGCTTATTGCAAATTGCGTTTACGATCTGGCAAAAGAATACAACCAATTTTACCACGATTTCCCCATTCTGAGAGAAGAAAATCCTGCACTTCGCGATTTTCGCCTTATGCTTTCAAAGAACATTGCCACCACCATAAAGAGAGGCATGTCACTGCTGGGGATCGAAGTGCCGGAACGTATGTAAGCGATATTAGGTTAACAAAATAAACATCGACCACTTTATTAAAAGATGGCCGATGTTTTTACTGAAAAATGCTATGAACAACACATTCTCCGCCTCTTTAGCAGGAATTTCTTTTTATAATTTCTCTTCAATCGAAATAATGGCTTTTGTTGGTCCATTCGTGCAATCAATAGTTATAATGTACGTTTTGCCGTCTTCCAAATGTTGATCGGGTGCATATCCCAAGTCTCCTGAATCTGAAATTGTAATAACCGAAGGAATGAGTCCCTTTGTTTCAGCATAATTGATTTTTTTGAATTCACCACCCCAACCGTCTTGATAGTAGAATTTGAATCCGATCCAATCAGAACGAATCTGGCCTAGCCCTTGTTCGCCACTTGCTGTTACAGTCATGCGATATACCTTTGTTTCTATGGGAGCCATGCAGAGCATTTTCCCCGGCTCCCATCCAGGTTGACCGGTAGTCATCGCAGGTTTTGCAATTCCCCATCCGGCAATCCATATCGCACCTGTTCCATCTTCTTTCATGACAGCTTTATTACCGTTTTTATCTAACGTTTGTACCCTGAAATACGGAATACCTTCTTCTTCTGCAATAATACGATATTTGCCATCGATTGCAGCAAATAGGATTTGTCCGTCATTCGTTACGCTAAAAAAGTCGGGGTCAATCCAAAAACGTGAAACATCTAAGATATTTTCAAATGCCAATATATCTCCTTTTTTCAAATCCATATCGGCTTGAAACTTTCCATCAACAAAATCCATACTTTTCCCGTTCACCTTATATTCAGTAAAAGGAGTTCTTATATAGGAAAAAGCATTAAATGTTATTTCGTAAGGACTACTTTGTAAACTTAAAAAAGTTATTGGCGTAGTTGAGCCCTCTTTAATTCCGTTATTTTCCCATCCGAAAGTTATGGAATTGCCATTTGCACCGTATTTCGGAGTAACGATCACCCCTTTTAGGAGTTGAGGCATGCTCGAATCAGTTAAAGTCGAATACAAATTATCTTCTTTTCGATCCAATCTCAGTGTGTCGTCGGTAACTGTAACCAATAAGACATATTCAAACTGCGGTCTTGTTAAAAAAACAGGAAACTCCTGTTCAACCGTTGTAAAATGAATATCTTGAAGAACCAATTTCAAGGTAGCAGTCCCATCCGGTACTTCTTTCAAAAAAGGAGCAAAGATTTTTCCTGAATATGTACCCTCCTGTTTTGTCCGGATAGAAGTCTCCGAAACTTTAACGTCACCATAAAACAATTGCGCCTTCAACGTCGACAATGGGACTTTTGGGTCCTTTACCGTAGCGGAGAAAGGTATACTGTCTCCAAAAAACGCTTCAGAAACAATTTGCGGATCTATTATTTGTGGATCTCCGGGTTTACCGGGAAATTCAACATCATCATCGCACGCCGAAAATGAAAGCAGCAGCAGCGATATTAATACGAATATATTTAGGCGTTTCATATGATTATTTTTTATACGTAATACCAATTAAATAAATTATTTCCAATGAAAAGAAGTCACAGATTGGGGTGGAAGTTTATAGCTGAAAGTATGTTTCCTATCATTAACCGTAATATTCTGCGGCGTGGTTTGTTCATTTAAAACAACCATCCCAAAGGAATGATCCGGATTCAACGCAGCCACATAGGTTAGTCCATCTATATTCAGATCGGAGGACTTGATTCGATAGGCTCCCGGTTTAATCACTTTTGACAAATGTGCCACATCATAATAGTGACTGTTCTTTTTTACAGTCGAATAATCGGAAGAATTAACATCAACAGCACCTAAACACATATCGCATCCACCCGGTCTGTAGGGTCCATGCTTATCGTCCAACATAAAATTCCACACGATTACCGATTTAGACCAATTATTTAACGTTCCTATACCTACTTCCCGAAGATTCCACATCAAATCGTCGCCAAACTTATATCCGCCGCCCCACAACCCGATCGAAATTTCGGTAAAATATAAGTTTTTATCCGGTCGATTATTGTGTACTTCCAACAATTCGCTTTTATCTCCACCATAGGCATGATAAGCCGCACCATCCACATATTGAGCCGCTTCAGCATCGGCATAGATATGCAATGGATACTTTGTTTGATCCTTACTGTCCGGCTTCCATGCATCATAATCGTAATTATGATCATACACTACAATTTTGGTTTTAATGCCATTCTCTCTAAATTTCGGCCCTAATGCCGATTTTATAAAATCCGCTTGCTCTTGCCACGTCATAAACATCGAAGCAGAATTTCCTCTATTTAATGGTTCGTTTTGAATAGTCACTGCATCGATGGTGAATCCTTCTTTTTCCATGGCCTGAATATATTTAACAAAATAAGCAGCATAATCCTGATAACAAGCAGGATTCAACTGACCACTCGTCCACGAATTATAGGGTTGAAGCTCAGTAAGATTATTTACTTTCATCCAACGAGGGGCTGTCCAGGGAGAAGCCATGATCTTAACATGAGGATTAATGCTAAGTATTTCCTTCAAAACAGGGAAAATATACTTCTTTTCTTCTTCCTGAATGGCAAAATTCGCTATACCAGGTGTATCGCAATATGTATATTCCGACAACGAAAAATCGGAACATCCTATCGAGATGCGAATATAACTATATCCCATACCTTCATTGGGATCAAATGTTTCTTTCAATAATGCCTTTCTTTTTTCGACAGGCATTTTCATCAGATTATAACAGGTCGATCCCGTAAAAGCTGCCCCAAAACCATCAATTTGCTGGTATTTGACGGTAGCATCAAGCGTTATTGTGTATGGCGACATATTGTCTTTTGTGTTGAAATATATCGGAACCTTTTCAAATAACATGGTTTGATTTGCTGTTGTAATATAAGAATCAACATCGCTCTCTGCAACAGGAATCTCCTCCCAATTATCATTTGTCTCGTTTTCTTTACATGAAACCGAAAGTGTGGTTACAATCAAAATAAAACCTATATAAATTCTTTTTATCATCTTGAATTCCATAAGTAGTAAAAAATTAATATCCTTTATTTTGCGTTAAAGAAGGGTTTTTATCAATAGCTTCCTGAGGGATGGGAAGTAAAATTGTTTCTTCCGTCAGCGGCAGCATTTGAATCCGTCCTTCATCACGTTGATTCAATGTATTTATCACACTAATAGCTTTATCAGTTCTTACAAGATCAAACCATCGATGCCCTTCGAAAGCTAATTCTAACCGTCGCTCATTTAAAACAGCATTTTTCATTTCTTCTTTTGAAGAAGTAACGGATGCTGGCAAATTATTCAGTTTTGCTCTGGTACGAACTTGATTAACAAGCTTTGCTGCTTCTGCAAGATTTCCAGGGTTGTCACCCAAATTGGCATATGCCTCTGCCTTGAGTAAAAGAATATCGGCAAGCCGTATTTTAATAATGCTGTTCAGATTAGATCGCATTTTATACATGAACGGATAATGGCTGCTCGGATAGTGGATACTCCATGGAGGATTTCCCCATTTAATGGAAGCATTCATGCGAATAACATCATTTTCTTTTTGAAAAGCATCAATAAGATCTCTTGAAGGCGTTATCCATTTCGCCCAGTCATAAACACTATTAGGGTCAGCTTCATTCAATCCAAACATCATCCATACCCAATTCGTACTGCCTGGAGGAAAAGTAATCTCGAACACCGACTCGCTGCTATTGCGTAATTTCATATCCCTCGTATTTTGATCGAAACTGAACAGATCATCATAATTTTCAACAAGAGAAAAACCTGCAAGCTCCACTTGGTTACAATATTCAATGACTTTATTGTAATCCCTCACAGGTTTTTCTGCATATACTTTTGCCAATAAAGCATTAGCCACTGCTTTCGACAATAAAAATTTATTCTGTGGATTTACCTCCGGAGCATCTGTGGCAGCAATCTCCAAATCGGTAATAATTTTTTCGTAAACTTTGTCTATCGGATCGCGAGGAGGAAATAATTTTAAATATACTTCTTCAATATTGTCGGCCGTAACATCGGGCGTTTTTTCCGTTACGAGCGGGATATCGCCCCATAATCGAACCATATCAAACCAAATCCATGCCCTAAAAATAAGCGCTTCCGCTTTCCATTCGCGACGTTCTGCCTTTGTCAACGTAGGATCGGGTACATTATCTATATTCAGAATAATACGGTTTGCAGTTACAACGTAATTCAAAAAAGCATTCCAATCGCGTGCAATATTTTTATTTATACCATCCTGGGAATGGGCTTCGAGAGTAGATAACTCACTACCCGATGTTCCTCTGTAAGCATTATCGGCATGGGTTTCTGTATAAACCAAATAATCCAGATACCAGTTTTCTTGAGAATCTCTTATTGTAGAATATAAACCATTGTGAAGAGCTACCATTTGTTCCCTTGTGGTAAATTCATTCTCTTTATTGGTAGTGTCTTTTGGAATGGTAAGCTCGCTAAAATCAGCAATAGGATCCCTCTGAATATCGCATGAATAGTTTATAAATAAAACTATTACGAAAAGCATTGCTAAATATATTTTGTTTCTCATATCATTTAATTTTAAAAATCAATGTTTAAACCGAAAACGAATGTTTTAACGTGAGGATATGTTCCCCAGTCGATGCCTTGCACGGTTGAACTTCCTCCATATTGATTCACTTCGGGATCGAAACCTTTATAATTTGTCAGCGTGAACAGGTTATGTGCCGTAAAATAAGGTTGCAACCTTGAGATGTTCCATTTTTTCAATAAAGGTAATTTAACATCATAAGATAAGGTAAGTGACTTTAATCGTATAAAACTTCCATCTTCCACAAAACGAGTCGAAGCTCTTAAATTGTCGGTGCTTGTAGAAGCCCTCGGTATATCGGTTATTTGACCGGGAATTCGCCATCTCCTTATCACTTCCGTAGATTGATTCATGCCGTTATACATTCCTTCAGTCTCATACCGCGAAGCATTATATACGTCATTACCATGAGATCCTTGAAACAAAAAATTCAAATTAAATCCCTTATAAGAAAGAGTATTCATCATTCCCCAAACAAAATCGGGATTAGGATTTCCGATATATGTTTTATCGCTCGTGGTGATCCTTCCATTGCCGTCCAAATCCCTAAATATTAAATCTCCGGTTTCCGGATCGACACCTTCTGAAATATAGCCCCAAAACATCCCTAACGGCTTTCCCTCAGTCATTCTTACTACATTTTCGCTAGTTGCTTCGGAAGTATTGGCGAAATAATAGATTTTTTGAAGCGATAATTTGGTTACCTTATTTTTGTTGAAAGAAATATTGAAGTCTGTCGTCCAAGAAAAATCTTTTTGTTCTATATTTCGTGTATTTAACGAAAATTCCAACCCTTTATTTTCCATCTCTCCTTCGTTTCTGTAAATATGTGAGAAATCGAGACCATCAGGCAAAGGAACATTCATTAATAGATTGGTGGTATACTTATAATAGGCATCAGCAGTAAAAGTTATCCGATTTTTGAGCAAAGTCAGATCAACACCGATATTACTTTGAGTTGTGGTTTCCCACGTCAAATCCCTATTTCTCATGTTTGCCGGAGTAATATTTACCACCGCCCTGTCATTACCGGTTTCCCACCACGGTATTCGTTGGATATTATATAATTGAAGATAAGCATAATCGCTGATCCCGGATTGATTCCCCGTTTTTCCCCATCCTCCTCTTAATTTCAAATCGTCTATCCATATCGCATCATTCATGAATTTTTCGGAAGAAATTCTCCAAGCAGCCGAAACAGAAGGGAAATAACCATATCTTTTTTCCGGAGAAAGTTTAGATGAACCGTCGGATCTGAAATTTACGGTGAGCAAATATTTCCCGGAATAATTATAAGAGACACGAGCCAAATAAGACATTAACGCCCAATCCGAAGCAGTTGTACCTGTTCCCCACGGATCGATTTTGTTGGCAGCATTCAAGGTTTTTGGCGTATAACCTTTTCTATAGAAACTGCCATTCATATAAGAATTAGTCCAATGCGAAGTAGTGTAAGAAGTACCTCCCATCAGATTGAGGCTCTGATCATTTTTAAACGATAAATCGTAAGTAAAAATATTATCGAACACAAGGATCGTACTCAATGACCGATTGTCCGAAGCCGTTCCTCCCTGATTCCGACCATAAGCAGTTTTTTTAGGATCAAGAAATGTCGTTTCGTTATAATAAACCCTATCAATAGAATTGCTGCTTTTGAATTTAAGACCGGGCAAAATATTGATATCTACATTAAAAGACCCCAAAAGTCGGTTATTATAATATTTATTATCTTCCGTTCGCGACAAATTTTCGATCGGATGCGTCAGATTTGCACCATAAAAGTTATTGTAATATTGTCCCGGATTCTCGGGATCCCATATAGGAGCATACGTTGGCGTATTGATAACGGATAATACCACACCTGCTCTATTTGCTCCGGTACCCGAGATAATCCCATTTCCGGAATAATCGGAATAAGCAATATTTGTATTGATTTTTAACCAATTTCTGATTTGATTATCGATATTGGCTCGAATGTTATATCGCTTGTAATAAGCCACATTCAGAACACCTTTTTCCTCCGTATAGCCACCTGACAAAAAGTAACGTAATTTATCGGTACCACTAGATATCGACAATTGATAATTTTGATTCAAAGCGGTTCTGAAAGTTTCTTTAAACCAATCGGTACGGTCAGTTAAACCCTCCGGGAGAGTAACTATACCTAACTCATCCATCAATTCCTTATATTGTGCAACATTAAGCGATTTCAGTTGTTTGATTACATTTGAAGCACCAATATACGTATTGAAACTAATTTTAGACTGACCTGCTTTCCCGGCCTTTGTGGTTATCAATACCACACCATTCGATGCACGTGACCCATAAATTGCTGCTGATGATGCATCCTTTAATATCTGCATCGATTCGATATCGGCAGGAGCCAAAAAATTTATATCGTTTGTGGGAACTCCATCAACAACATATAAAGGATCATTGCTTGCCGTGATTGATGTATTCCCTCTTACCCTGACAACCATACCTGCACCCGGCTGTCCGCTAGGTTGAATCACCTGAACACCGGCAGCTTTCCCTTGAATGGCCTGAGCAGCCGAAATTATTGGCCTCTCCAACAAATCTTCAGTTGAAATGGTTGACACGGCAGTAGTAACATCTTTTCTTTTTACTGCGCCATAACCAATAACTACCAACTCATCCAGTATTTTCACATCTTCCTGCATCTGAACATTTAATATTTGCGGTTCAGTAACTGTAAATTCCTGATCGACATATCCGAGATAAGAAAACCGAATAACTGAACCTTTTGGAACAGATAAGCTATAATTGCCATCTACATCGGTCACAGTACCAATCGTTGTTCCTTGAACAAAAATATTGGCAGAGATGATAGGCTCACCATTGGCATCAGTTACTCTTCCTTTTATTGTTACGTTTTCTTGCTGTTTTCCCTCTGATTGTTGGGTTACTTGCGATCTCTTGACAAGAACAACAATGTTGTTGTTTTTTTCATACGTAACATCGGTTCCATTCAGTAATTTTTGCATAACCTCATCAATGTCCGAATTGACCACCTGAATTGAAATGTTTTTATTCAAAACATCTAACAATTCATTGTAGAAAAACCGGTATTCGCTTACGTTCTCTATTTCTTTCAGTACCTGACGAAAAGGTTTATTTTTTACATTTACTGAAATTTGTGAAAAAGATTGACTTGCAACGGTCCACAATAGCAGAAGTACAACTATCTTCGACAAAAAGCGGGACCTCCTGAAAAATAATTTTTCCCCCATAGATAATAATTTAAATATTATACACTTGTTGAATAAAAACAGAGAAAATTTGCATCTCTGTTTATATAATACAAAGTAAGGATAACAAAACCACTAATGTATTAGATTTTATTAGCAAAGTTTAACTCTATACTTCCCTTTTTAGAAAAACAAATTAATTGGGGTTTAAACCGATAAACACTAATCACGGTAATATAATTTTATAGTTGTACCTTCCATTTCGTAACGCATGGGTGAAGTAAGCGACAAAATATCCAATGTATTTCTTATGCTGCTCATCCCCAAGGTCCCTGAAAAACGTATGGAACGCAGTTTATCTGAAGCAAACTGAATATCAACATTGAAAATGCGCGACAAGGTACGAGCAATATCTTCAAACGACTGATTATCGAAATACAGATTTCCGCTTTTCCACTGTACAAAATCACCGGAACGCACCATGTCTGTAGTAAGTGTTTGAGTGGCTTTATTAAATATAGCACGTTGGTTTTCACTCAGAATTTGTTCCTGACCCGAAACACTTACTTTTATTTTTCCTTCAATCAAAACAGCAAATGCTTGTTGGTCTTCACTATAAGACCTGATGTTGAACGATGTCCCCAAAGCTTCAACATGCATTGACTCTGTTTTTACAATAAACGGACAATGCTTGTCTTTTGTCACTTCGAAATAGGCCTCACCTTCCAAAAAAATCGGCCGTCGCTTCCGATTGAATTCATTATTATTGTATATGATTTTAGAACCGGAATTTATCCACACCTTGCTCCCATCAGGAAGAACAACTTCTGCTTTTTCTCCATACCCAGCAATAATGATGGTTGGATGATTATTTTCTTGTTGTTTTTGAGTAAAATAATATACAGATAACGCAGAAACGATAGGCAGAATAAGAATGGCAGCCCATTGTAAAATTTTTTTCCAATTCTTTTGAATAAAATGGACCTCTTTTTCTTCCGGAATATTTTGACGAATATTTGAAAATATCTTTTGTTGTAAATTGACATCAATTACTGAATCGGATTTACGCAATTGGTCTTCAAAAATATCCTGTATATGCCGATCATTACGAATAAGGGTAAACAATTGTTCAATTTCCTCTGAAGATGCCTCGTCACGAAGATATTTTTCAAATAGAAGAATATAATTCTTATTTTTCATCTTTTCGTAGTCTCTTTTTATAATACAATTAATCGCTCCCTTTTCACTAACTGAAAATATTTTTTTATATTAAATTAACAGAAAGATAAAAAGAAGAAACAATTTATCACGATTCTTATGAAATTCCGTTCGCATGAATTTCATTGCTAGAGAGAGCTGAGTTTCAACGGTACTTACAGAAATATTCAAAATTTCTGCAATTTGTTTGTTGGAAAAGCCTTCTTTTTTGCTCAAAATGAATATTTTTTCCGCGACGGGGGTAACTGTTCGATAAGTTCGTTGAAAAATTTTTCCAACCATTTACGGTCGAGTTCTTCTTCGATAGAATTATCATGATCAATTTGTTTTTCCGAAAGTAATTTCTGATACAGAAACTCGATAGTTTGCCGCTGATACTTATTCATCAGCATATTTTTTGCAATCGTAGAAATATAGGAAAAAACCGATTTTTCGGGACATATCCGTTCACGCACCTCCCATAGCTTGATGAATGCATCCTGAACAATTTCTTCAGCCAAATATTTGTCTCCATGAGAAAGAGTCATAATAAAGTTATACAGCTTACCGCTGTATCGATAATAAATCTTCTCAAAAGCTTGAGAAGATCCATTACGAAGAGCTTTTAAATCATGTATTTCATCTTTTGGACGGAGCATGATTTTTATCCTTTTTATTATAACAAAAATACGACAAAACTGATTACAAAGCTAACAAAATAAACATCGGCCATCTTTTTTAAAAGTGACCGATGTTTTAGTGAAAAAATGCTATGAGCAAAACACTCTCTGCCTCCTATTAAAGCGGGAATTTCTTTTTATAATTGCTCACCTGTTTGGTGTATCCCATATTTTTGTTTGCGTGCAGGTTACTTTATCGGCCAAGTTTCCTACCTGAAATTTAAAGTCGCCCTCTTCCAATATCCATTTTCCCTCAAAATTTACAAAAGCCAAATCATCAGCCGCTATTTTCAATGCTACCGTTTTCCGTTCTCCGGGTTGGAGATTAATTTTCTGGAATGCTCTTAGGCGACGCACATCGGGTGTGATGGACGCAACCAAATCGCTCGTGAAAAGCATCACCGATTCTTTACCGGCCATCTCACCGGTATTTTTCACGTCTACCGTAACTGTAATGGTATCTCCGGGAACAAAACTTTTCTTGTCGATGATGAGGTTTGTATACTCAAACGTCGTGTAACTCAAGCCAAATCCAAAGGGATATTGAACAGCAGTTTCGGCATCGTAATCATACACTCCTTCCATTTTTTGAGCGATATTCTGACAGGGTTTGTGATCATAAGTAATCAGCCCTTGTTCAAATTTCGGATACGTGTATGGGAGTTTGCCACTTGGATTAACGTCACCTGCAAGGATATCGGCCAAAGCATCACCCCCGTAATTTCCGGGCAAATAGAGCTGTATAATGGCCTTCGAACCCGGTTCAATTTCACGAATAATGCGCGGACGACCTTCATTCAGCACTAAAATTACGGGTTTTCCCGTCTTCTGTAATGCCAGTGCCAGTTGAATCTGATTTTTGGAGAGCGATAATTCATCCAGATTGCCGGGTGTTTCGCAATACGAATTTTCCCCTACACAAAGCACAATGTAATCCACTCCTGTTGCAGCAGCTACAGCCTTATGTATTTCGGGTGGATTTTCTTCAAAATACTGTCCGTCCATTTTATACGTCACTCCCGGCTCATATTTCACGTTTGTTTCCCCGAATTTTTTTTGCAAAGCTTCAAAAATTGTATTGTATTGTTGCGCAAATTCTTCCACCTTCTCTCCCTGCCACGAGTAGCTCCATCCACCATTCAGTGTGCGCATTGAATTGGCATTGGGTCCTGTAACCAACAGACGCACTCCTTTTTTGAGCGGCAAGATATTGTCTTCATTTTTTAGCAACGTAATTGATTCGTCGGCTGCAGCTTTTGCCACTGCTTCATGTTCGGCACTTCCGAAATCGGGGTACTCTGATCGCGACCACGAAGGACGGTCAAACAATCCGAGACGGAACTTCAATCGCAATATCCTGCGTACAGCATCGTCAATTCTTTTCTGTGAAACCTCGCCCGCTTTAACCAATTGCACCAACTCATCGCAAAATCGCAAATTATAAGGTTCCATTACCATATCGATTCCTGCATTAATGGCAATGCGAATAGCGTCTCTATAATCTTTGGCAATATGATCACGTGAAAGCAGATTTTGCACATCAGCCCAATCCGTTACGATTACCCCATCGAAATTCAAATCCTTTTTTAACCATTCGGTAAGCAATCTATAATCGGCATGCGTGTTCACGTTATTAACAATCCCCGAATTAACCATTATGGATAATGCGCCGGCTTCAACCGCTGCACGAAATGGTTCAAAATGTTTTTCGCGAAGATCGCATTCCGAAATCACGGCAGGCGTACGATCTTTTCCCGAATAAGGCACTCCATAACCCATATAATGTTTCAACGAAACAGCCACATGGTTCCGGTCGATATGATTGCGATCCTCGCCTTGATATCCTCGAACGGAAGCCAATCCCATTACTTTGGCAAGATAAGGATCTTCCCCAAAAGTTTCCCACTGACGCGGCCAACGCGAATCACGCCCCAAATCGAGTACAGGTGAAAAATTCCACGGGATATTGCTGGCTCTGGTTTCATAAGCCGTTATGCGGGAACCCTCCTCCATCAATTCCGGATTAAACGTAGCAGCCATTCCTATTTGTTGAGGGAAAAAGGTTGCCCCTGCTGTATAGGTGACCCCATGAATGGCATCAATGCCGTAAATCACGGGAATTCCTGTTTCTTGAAGGGCTTTTTCCTGAATAATTTTGATGGTATTTTCCCAAACTTCGGTAGTTCTTGCCCTGTTGTTACTCGTATTCAAGATAGAGCCCACTTTATATTTACCAAAAACCGTATCCAGCATAGCCGGATCGAGTTCAAAAGGTTCATCGCTGGCGTAAACACTTCCACCTTTGCCCAAGACATCTACGGTAAACTGAGCCATTTGCCCTACTTTTTCTTCGAGAGACATTTTAGAGATCAACTCGTTGATTTTTTTCTCAACCTGCTGATCCGTAGTTTTTTTCTGCTCACAACCTACTATCGTGAGTGCAAGCAAGATGAGAAATACAATTTTTTTCTGTTTCATTAGCTTATTTATTTTTAATGATTAGTTTTTTTACGGCTTCATACCCAATGCTTTTATGTAACCCTCGTTTTTTGAACAACAAGCAAATTTACTATTTTCAATTAATTCATCCAATGCCTTTCGCACTGTATCTTGATTAGGTCTATTCTCACGTATTTTGGTAAAACTACTCCGATCCTTTTTGGTATACTCCGCAATCACATTCCAATTTTCAGACTCTTTAAGAGCAACTATACAACTACTTTTCCCCATTTTTTTATATGGCCAGAAATGCCATCCCATCCGGTTTCTTTCGAGCAAACGCCGGAACCCTTCAATCCATTCATCCGTATTTTCTCCCGTTTCTCCCATATACATTGGCAAATTCGTTTTTTCTCTGAAATCGAGAAAGTGCTGAATTGCAGCTTGAGTGGTATCTGTCCAATACGTATGACATTCGTACATCATTTTATCATCGAATTTCGGATTTTGGAAAACCGAAAAATTGGTATTCCATTGCGCACCTCCCCAGATAACAATATGATTTTTGTCAACTTCTCTAATCGCTTCGGTAACCTTCATGTAAAGAGGTTCGAGATAATTATTTAGCTCATCTTTGTTATCAAAAAAATGAGCAATGGGTTCATTCAGCAAATCATAACCAAGAACAGTAGGCTCATCGGCATAATGTTTGGCAATACGTTTCCAGATGGAACAAAAAAGCTCTTGACTTTTGGGACTTTCAAACAACCACGGGTAACCGTAGCTGTCATCGATATTGTCTCCGGTTTGACCTCCCGGCGCAGCATGCATATCGAGTACGACATACACCCCTTCTTCTTTACACCATCGAATAACGTTATCGAGCAGTTCGAATCCGCGATTGGGATTATTGTTTCCCATAAAATCTTCATAGGTAAACAATTTGTAATGAAAAGGAACGCGAATAGAATTCATGCCGGTTTGACGGATGTAACGAATATCGTCTTGGGTAATGTAGTTTTCCTGAAACTTCCTCCAGAATTGGTTGACAAAATCCGGCCCTACCATTTCTTTTAAAGCCTGATCGATAAGTCGGTAAGAATTTACATCTTGAAACAGAAACATGTATCCTTCAGGATTTAACCAATTCCCAAGATTGATTCCCTTCATTAAAAATGCTTCCCCCTCGGGAGTAACTAAATTTTGTCCTTCTACAGAAATGAAACCGCTTTTCTCGTGTCTTCCGTTTTGCGAAAACAAAGAAAAAATAACTGTTCCTGAAAGCAAAACGATAAGAAGTATTTTTCTTGTTCTCATCATATACTATTCATTTTTATTTCTGATAAACCCGAACATAATCGATTTCGTAGGTTGCCGGAAGAACCGTTTCGTCTATGCCTTGTGCACCACCCCAGTTGCCTCCCCATGCAAGGTTAAGTTTTAAATAGAACGGTTTGTTGAACGGCCATGTATTGATATCGCCTTTGCCGTCGTTGAGAAAAGTAAAATACGGTTCCCCATCGACAAAAGCCGTGATTTTCTGTGCCGTCCATTCCAGCGCGTAAACATGAAACTCGGTTTCCGCATTTTGAATTCTTTTGGAAGCTGTCTTCTGTGTTCCGATGGAGTGATTGTAAGCCATAGTGTGTACAGATGCATGCACCACATTCGGATCGTATCCTACATATTCCATAATATCGATTTCACCGTCGAGCGGCCAATTTTTGAAATCTTTCGGCAACATCCAAAAAGCCGGCCATGTACCTCTTCCGGTCGGCATTCGCAGTCGGGCTTCAAAATAGCCGTATTGCCAACTTTTCACTGTATTCATGCGAATGGAAATTACCTCCGTTCCTCTTTTTTTGGCGATAATTTTTAATGTTCCGTCGGTAACTACAGCACAAGTATCCGTACCAATAAAACGATCGATATAATTTTGAAGCTCGTTATTCCCCCATCCGTGAGCCCCGGTTTCAAACCACCAGTTGGTTGTACTCGGCATAGCCGGCTTTCCGTCTTTTTCTCGCGAATCGTTAAATTCATCGCTCCACACCAAATTATACCCTTCAGGAACATAATTCTCCTTTTGTCCTTTTTGTTGGGTTATAGTAACCTTTTTAGTAAAAGCATCGCCGGAAGTAAATATAAGTTCAGCTGTCCGTGGTGTTTCGAAAGGATTTTTTAAAACCGTAATCTTTAAACTTGTCTGCCCGGGATACCCTTTTGCTACAGAAAGCGTACACCAAGGCTGGCTGGAAGTAACCATCCAATCGGCGTTTGCCGTAACAATCACACTTTTTGTCTCACCTTCTCCTGAAAATTCTCCGGGTTCAGGATCAAGCGTAATTTCTATCTGTTTTCCCGGCTCGGATGGTTCGGTTGTGGGATCATCTCCATCCGAACATGCTCCCATCATAAAAAAAGCAATAAGAAATATATTGATCATTTTCTTCATTATCTCAAAACTAGTAAAATTAGGGCTGCCGCTATTCACGGCAGCCTTTCTCGATCATTGTTTTATTCGCAAAAAGTAAAATCATCAAAGAAGAATATACCGGGACCGGCATGACCTTCTCCTCCAAATTGGATCACGATCTTGTCATAATCTTGTTGATCACTTACACTGCTGAAATCAAATTCAAGTTCCAACCATCTATCCATCGTAAGGTCTCTTTTTATGATCTCTGTTTGCGTTTGCCATGCATTATCCCCCATATCGCTGTTTTGCAATTTAATGGCCAACTGCGGACGCAATCTCTTTTCGGTAATCCAATCCCCCGCTACGGCATTTTCCGTTTCATAATCGTTATAAGAAGGAATATACACTTTCAAACGAATCTTATTCTGCCTAGTCAGATCAAATTTATAATCGGGCGCAGTAAAAGATAAATTGCTATAGAAAGCAGTCGTTTTTTGATAACGATATACTTTATTTGAGGTATTGATGGGTATAGGAGCCGGATTGTCGACAATGCCGCTTAACGGCCCCATATCCTGAGTTACAAAATTAACAGTCAGCTTACCCGATTCAAAATCCTCGAATAAAGGCTTGGCTTTGGGCTCTTTGACTATGGGAGGTTCAGCAATATTCAGCTCTTCCAGACAATAGACAAAAATCCAATCTTGTTTTTCAACCTGATTATCAACCCGCAAAGCCATGACCTTATCCGTTTGATAAATTATTTCGTAATCCTGCGTACCACAATAATAACCCATGAAGGCATTTCCCGACAGAGTCAACACAGGATACTGTCCACTCTCATCAATAGAAAAGGTGTAAGAGCCCCCTTCATAAGGGAAAAAGACATCATCGCCACTTGAGCCTGTCACATTAAATCCTCCTATGGTAGCAGCTGAAGCCTTCCGTCCATATCCTTCACCTGCAGTTTCTATTATCAAGCGAGCACCATCCTGAATAAAGGTAAACCTGAAATCATACAATTTCCAATCTTTTTTTTCATTTGGCGGTGCGTGCCACCATTCCTGCGAATAACTATTGCGATCTCCCAAACCCATATGTCCTTTAATATCAAACCCGGTAGCTTCTGCAACTTCTTTTACATAGTTATTGTATTGATCGAAGACCCATGTTTTTCCATTGGGGTTATCAATTCCTCCGGTCAAATTCACGTAGGCAGGTGTACTTATTAATCCGAAATCATCCTCTTCAATATGAATTACTTCGCTTCTCGATGCGGAAGAACCATCTGCAGCATAAAGGGTAAGCGTAACCGTATAATCCCCTTTCATTGGATAAGAACCTGTTGCTTTATTGCCCTTTGCCGTAGAACCGTTGCCCAAATCCCACACAGCAGTAACCGGAGAATTTACCTTCGAAGTATTTGTAAAAATAATCACATTATTGCTAGTAGGGGAAGGTGCTTGAGAAAAAGATACAATATCGGAGGTAACCGTACCCAATTCACCCAATGAATATTTATCATCTTCTTGAGGACTACATGCTGCAAACATAAGGGCTGACAGCAGCACCCAAAATCCTTGTTTAAATATGTTTCTCATAATTGTTTATTCTTTTAAAAATAGAAATGGTTATTTCCAATTTCCATTCTGCTTTAATTCAAACTCTGTTCCTTTCGTTTTTTCCATCTCACCTTGCGGAATAGGTAAATATTTCATCCACTCCTCAAAAGTGCGCACGGAATTATGTTCCGATTCGTTCTCCGTTAAAACAGTAGGAGCATCACCCCAACGTACCAAATCCCAAAAACGCATACCCTCTCCTAAAAATTCCCGACGACGCTCCAATTTAATGTTCTCATCGGTTGCCTGAATAGGACTAACACCGGCACGTTCACGAATCTGATCCAAACAAGCTTGAGCGTTGACACCATCTACTTCAGACTGTCCATGCATTTTTACTAATTCCACATAATTCAACAATGTTTCAGCATATCGGAAGATGCGTAAATTGTTGCAATAATTTAAATCGACATCTCCAGGAGGAGGATTATATCCAACACGAGCCGCATACTTGCGTTGAAACAAACCGGTGTTTTGGAAACGAGGCGTGTAAAGTCCGTCATCCCACTTATTGATAGATCCGTCACGACGTTTATCGCCTTGCTCATACATATCATAAGCTGCCTGACGAACCGGCCCGAATCCCCAACCACCTTTAAATATACCGTCGGGGTCTTTCAAATCTGCCGGTGAAATAAAAGCAGGCAAATTGGTTCCGTAACCTGACCATGCATTCCCCCAACTTTTCCCTTCAGGGAGTTGGTTACTTTCGAAAATCGATTCTTTACAGAACTCGTTCTCATCTTCCCACATGGCATCAAAATCTTCAAACAATTCATATTTACCACTTTTAATGATAGTTGCCATATCGTTTGTGATTTGAGGATATCGGGATTCGTCTTTTTGATAAAGAACCACCCTTGCCCTTAACATTAATGCAGCGGCTCGCGATACGCGCCCCAAATCGTTCCCTGTAGTTTCCATAGGAAGGCGACCTTCGACGCAGGCAAAATCTACGTCCTTCATGATTTTATTGTAAATAGAATCGGCCGGTAACTGTTTGGCCATATAAGGAGGATCGGAAAGAGGTTCTTCAAAATAAGGAATATTACCCCAAAATTTCCACAACAAATGCACATAATATGCTCGCAGAAAATGAGCTTCTGCTTTAAATTGTTCCAATTTTTCCTCTTTTACACCCACAGCATTATCGCAAGAAATAATCACATTGTTGCAACGAGCCAAACCTGTGAAATAAATACTCCATAATCCATCGAGAGTAGAAGCTGCAGTGGAGGTAAATTGAGATAACTTATAAAGTTGTTCCTGGTCTCCTGCACTCCCTCCTCCCTTGTAAAGATCATCCGAACGAAGGTCCGACATCAACAAAACGGCATTGTAATTAGAATTGGCATAGCTATCAAACAAAAGAATTTGATATGCCGAAGCAAGATTTGACAAAATTGAACCTTCGGTTGCAGTGCCTCCAGCCTCCAATTTTTCAGTTGAAGAAGCCGTTAAAAAATCGTCACTGCAAGAAGTTATTGAAAGCATACCAATCAAAACCGCTGTTATGATAGATAGTAATATACATTTTTTCATATTTTCATTTTATTAAATGGTTAAAAAGATATATTTGCACCGAGATATAGGGTTCTTGATTGAGGATAAACTCCTCGGTCAACTCCAATCCTTGTATAATCTCCGGTAGCAACTTCGGGATCGAATCCGTCATAACCGGTAAAAGTCAAGAGGTTTTCAGCCGAAATATATATTCTTAATTGCTGAATCGCTATTTTTTTTGTCCACATGGCCGGTAAAGTATACCCGAGCTGTGCAGTTTTTAAACGCAGGAAACTGCCATTTTTAATGTAAAGGTCAGAAGAACGCCAGTTGCCGTTGGGATCTGCACTGGTCATACGCGGAATTTTATTTGAAGTTCCTTCCCCATGCCAGCGCTGAAGCATCCAGGATGGACGATTCATTGCCGGAATGTCGCCTCGCATCGAAAAGTCGAACATGTCATTCCCTGCAGTTCCCTGGAAAAATAAATTCAAATCAAATTTCTTCCATTCTGCTCCTAATGATAATCCAAAAGTCCAATCGGGCATACCCTTTCCGATTTTTGTTTTATCATTATCATCAACCACTCCGTCGCCGTTAAAATCCACAAAACGAACATCTCCGGGTTGTGCCTTCGGCTGGTATTTTTGCCCCTTAGAATTCACATATGCATCAACTTCTGCTTGATTCTGAAAAATTCCGTCCGTTTTATATCCATAGAAGAAAGGCCATACTTCACCGTTTTGTCCTTTGATAAAACTTCCTAATCCGGAAGCACCCGCAGTTTCATAAATGGCTTCGCCGGATGCCGTACCAAGTTTTATCAATTTATTCCTCAAATAGGAAGCATTTGCCGAAATATTATACCTAAAATCGCCAACCACTTGTTTCCAACCCACTTCAAATTCGAGTCCCCAATTTTCCATATTCCCCACATTGCCTATGGGAGCACCCTGTCCCACATAACTTGGAATAGGCTGATCCATTAACATTCCATTGGTTTTCTTCTTAAAATAATCGAAACTAAAAGTAAGAGCAGTTCGCAAAAAATAAGCATCAAAACCCAGATTGGTTTGTTCCGACTCTTCCCATTTTACACTCGGATTAGGTAAAGCCGACGGTGAAGTTCCATATTGCATAGTCCCTGTTTTTGTTCCCGTAGCTACAGAATAGCCACCGCCGAAATAGTAATTTTGTCCTCCATCCATCAATGAGGTATAACGAAAATTTCCGATATTTTCATTCCCATTTTTACCCCAACTGAAACGAAGTTTAAGCGCTTCAATCCAATCAGGATGATTATCGATTAAAAACGGTTCGTTTAACACATTCCATCCTACCGATACAGCGGGAAAAATCGCCCATTTATTGTTTGGCCCAAACCTGGAAGAACCATCACGGCGAACGGTTGCCTGCAACATGTAACGTTCAGCATAATTATAATCCACTCGTCCAAAATAAGAAGCCAATGACGTAAAATCAAATCCTCCAGTTCCCCCATAAATACGTTCCTTGTCGCGATCGGCTGTTGCTGCATTTATGGTTGCCAGCTTGGGATCGGTTCCCAATAAATCATAATCGCTACCACCCAATTGGCGATAAGTATATTTTTGAGCCGATTGCCCCAATACAAATGTCAAATTATGTATATCCGAAAATATTTTATTATACGTAAATACGTTTTCAACCTGCCATTTAAATCCCCGATTCATTTGACTCCATACGGAACTCTGATTTACATCCTTACCCTGGGTAGCCAAAAAATAGGGAAATTCATACCCATCATCACCCCAAAAAGCAAGATCAAAACCATAACTACTCCTGAATTTTAAACCGGGTAAGATATCTACTTCTCCCCAAAATGTTCCCACAAATTTATCTGAATTCCATCGGTCTGACCGAGGTTGATTCAACATGGCCACAGGATTAGCAATTTCCTGAAAACCTGCCGGAGGAATCGAAAACACTCTTCCTTTTTTATCTGTGACTGCATACGGATGAGCAGCCAAAATAGCAGAAATCGGTTGAATATCCGGATCATCTGAAGTCTCCGGAGCATAAACAGGGATACGCGGATTGAATGCCAACGCACTTCCTAAAACGGAACCATATTCAGAATTAGTTTCAATGCCTGTAGAATTATCCCTTGAATAACCAACATTTACACCAACTCTTAACTTATTAAAAACACTGCGCTCTTTATCTTCAAATACATTATAGGTCGAATTTGTTCGCAAACTCCATCTTCATAATTAGATTTCCCGTAATTCCCTCCTACAATACCATCTTGATCATAATATCCCAAAGAAAGAAAATAAGATATTTTTTCGGAATTTCCACTCAAACTGAGTTGGTGAGCTTGAACAGGAGCATCGTAATTGAAAGTTTCATCTTGCCAATCTGTTCCTTTTCCTGCCTTAGTAATTTGCTCTTTGGTATATCGCGGCAAATTTCCATCGTTAATCTGAGCTTCATTCATTATGACCATATATTCTAAGGCATTTAATACCGATTTTTTCTTCCACGGATTCTGCCATCCATAGTTAAAATCATAATTAATAACATGCTTCCCCACACCTTTTACAATACCTTCACCTGTCTTCGTAGTAATAAGAATCACACCATTTGCTGCTCGAGCACCATAAATCGCAGCCGATGCTGCATCTTTAAGTATTTCTACTGACTGAATATCCACCGGATTCAAATAGTTGATGCCGCCATCAACCGGCATGCCGTCAACAATATAAAGGGGATCACTATTATTCACAGTGCCAATGCCGCGAATGCGTACTTTGGATTCGGCTCCGGGATGACCGGAACTCTGAGTTATTTGGACACCCGAAACTTTACCCTTTAAAACATCCTCTATTCGAGAAGGCCTTGGAACATCCAATTCTTCTGCTGTAACCCTGCTGATGGCGGCGGTTACAACACTTTTCTTTTGGACACCATAACCTATTACTACCAACTCATCCAATACTTTCACTTCTTCTTCCATCCTAACGTTCAATGTGGTAGGCTCTGCAATCGTAAATTCTTGGTCGACGTAACCGAGATAAGAAAACCGAACAACGGAACCTTTCGGAACCGATAAAACATAATTGCCATCAATATCGCTTATGGTACCAATTGCTGTTCCCGGAACAAAAATATTGGCTCCGATAATGGGCTCACCATTCACATCCGTCACTTTTCCTCTTATTTGCACCTGATCCTGCTGTGGAGTTTGTCGATTTTCAGCAACTTCCTTTTTTGCAGGCAGCTCAAAAATGTAGATTTTGTTGTCTTTAATCTCGTAGCCAATGTTACGAGGCGACAACAACTCATCCAATACCTGAGTAAGTTCAACATCGGTTACACGAATGGTTACCCGTTCGTTAAGGTTTACCACCTCCTTGCTGTAAGCCAAGGTGTAACCTGTTTGCTCGGTAATACTCTCCAACACCGTTTTTAAGCTTTTTCGGTTGAAATCTAAACTGACTTTTTGCGCTGAACTTACACTAAAGCTGAACGCCAAAAGAAAGAGCAGAATAACCGTACGCTTCTTGTAAAGAATTCTTCTCATGGTTTGTTAATGTATTAAAAATTAAACATATAGATAAAATTGATCTTGTTTTCCTCTTCAAATTACTTACGCTTTAAATCAAATTATTTTTTAACAATTTTGGCATTATTTATAATATTGACACCGCTAAGAGAGAAAAGGATGAGTTAAAGAAATATAAAATTTAAAAAGGAGCATTTATGTTCTCCTGAAGCAAAAACCGGAAAATAAAAATAAACGAATCTTTAAGGCCGGCGGAGAGTCACCAGAATTTTATCTTTTTGAAAAGTGAATTTCACGGGAGCGATTTTTTCCAATTCGCCAAGAATATCAGTAATTGTGGTTTGACGGGTAATGAGCGTATACGAATACCGTAATGCTTTCTCATCTTTTATTTCGAAAGAAACATCGTATCTTCTTTCCAACATGCGAAGAACTTCTTCGAGGGGAGTATCATGAAAATAGAAAACATTATTTTTCCATAGCGAAAGATTGGTTGATTTTGAAAGATTTCGAACCACCGATTCCCCATTCGTTTTATGGTAAACGAGCTGCTGACCGGGTAAAAGAGCATATTGATTGCCGGATGTCCGAAATTCTATTTTCCCCTCATCCAATACCACTTCTATTTTCTCTTCATCTTCGTAAGCCTTCACATTAAATGAAGTGCCTAACACTTTTACATCAACATTTCCTGCATGAACAATAAACGGACGCCTTTTTGCCGGAGTAACATTAAAATAAGCCTCACCTTCAACGTATACCTGCCGTTTGGTCAACCCAAATTTTCTGGGATAGCGTATTTTGGTATCGGCGTTAAGGTAAACATCGCTTCCATCCTGAAAAAGAATTCGGGCGCTCTCACCTTTAGGTATATAAATTTCGTCATAGGGAGATTTACCGAAAATATCGACTTGCGAATTCAAATACAGCCCGAAACCAAGCAAAACAACAAAAGGAACAACAATGGCTGCCGTCAAACGGGCCATACGCACATAACGCTTATGCCGAATTTCTTTATCGATTCTCGATAAGATAATTTCCGATTGAATGGGAGAAATCGTTTTTTGACCGGAGGAAAACTCTTCTAAATACATATCCCGATCGATCATATCCGACAGAAATTGTTGCCCTTCGATCGTTGAAGAAAACCACTCTACAACACATCGGGCATTTTCTTTGGAAGATGAACCATCGATTACCTTTTTTATTGTTTCCTTTCCGGACAAATTCATGAAATTATTGCTCCTTTATTGAATAGACACACAAATCATGAAAAAATATGAGTTAAAAAATGTTTTTTTCAAAACAACATTAATTTCATTTTGCGAAAATACTTTCGAAGCATTTTTATAGCTTCCTGATAATGCGATTTAACAGTATGAATAGAAATACCCATTCGGTCTGCAATTTCCTGATTACTAATGCTTCCTTCCATTTTCATTTTGCAGATTTCTTTTTTTCGAGCAGGAAGCTTCTCAATTCCTTGTTCTAGTATTTCCGATAATTGCATTTCTTCGAGCAGCGTTGAAAAATCGTTACCATCCGAAATCTCTTCTTGTGCATTTACATAATTTATCGAAACCATTTTTTTGTTATCACGAAAATAATTCAAGATATAATTTTTGGTCATGGTGTAAAGATAATTTTTTAGATTAATCTCTATCTCGATGTGTCGGGTACTTTCCCACAATTTTACAAATACATGCTGAACAGCTTCTTCTGCCGCTTCAACATTTTTCAGGTAACGCAACGCCAGCGAATACAAATAGGAATGATATTTGTGATATACCACCACAAAGGCATCTTTGTCTCCTTTCTTGATCAAAAGAAACAAAGCATGATCTTCGTTTTCGATGATAGAAAAATTGTCTTTCATAAAAAAACAGAAATACAAAACATCGCTCAAAGATACGTATTTCTACCAAACCATTACCTTATGATTCTGTTTTTAGCATTTATAAAATACAAGATAGCTGTATTTTAGTTTAACTTCAATTCGTATTTTCGAAAGCATTATGTTATATTTGCTGAACAAAAACTTTTTAAGGGAGGAAACAGAAAAATATTCAGAAATAAACAACAAGAAAATGCGAAAGAGAAAAATTCGAATTAAAGATATTGCCAAGTTAGCCGGAGTTTCCACCGGAACTGTCGATAGGGTTTTACACAATAGAGGGAATGTATCGGAAGCCGCTCGAAAAGCAGTAGAAGAAGTGCTGGAACAAGTTGACTACAAACCAAACATCCACATTTCGGGACTGTCATTGAAAAAAAATTATCAGATTACTATTACCACTCCAACGGTTTCGAAAGGCGAATACTGGGAAAGTATTCACAAAGGCATTCAACGTGCTTTGGAAGAATATGAAAATATCAATGTGAATTGTTTGATTCATACTTATAACCAATACGACATTTATTCCTGCCGTGAAACTTTCAAAGAAATTCTTGAAATTCCTACCGATGCATTAATTATTGGTCCCACTTTCAAGAAAGAAACCCTCTACCTGACTTCTGAACTCAATAAAAAATCTATCCCTTATGTTTTTGTCGATTCAATGGTTGAACAAACCTCTCCCTTGGCATTTTTTTCTTCCAACCATTATACTTGCGGTTACCTGATGTGCAAACTCATAACGGCCATCATGCGCAATCCGTCGGATATCGGCATCTTACAGGCGGTCAGAATAGGCGATAAAAGCGCAAATACAACCATTTTGAGGAAAAACGGATTCGACGATTACCTAAAAGAAAAAAAACAGACAAATAAGGTTTACCGCATTCCTTTTTCGGTGCTCGAACCCGAAAAGAACGACGATTTATTGTCCGATTTTTTTCATAAACATACCGATATTGGAGGAATTGTTGTTTTAAACTCACGAGGAAATCTAATTGCCAACTATCTTGCAAAAAATGGTATCAATAACATTAAGCTCGTTTGTATCGATTTGACTACCCCGAATATCAAAGCACTCAAAAATGAGTATATCGATTTTCTAATCGGCCAAAATCCCGAACGCCAAGGATTTATGGCAATGAAAACATTAATTGAATTTTTGATTTACCGAAATCCCATACAGGTGGAAAACTACATGCCTTTGGATATCCTCACCAAAGAAACTATTGATTATTATCAGGAATTCAATATTTAAAAACAAAAGCAATCGATTGAAATCAACCGATTGCCTTGTGCCATCTCGTGGTCCCACTTGGACTTGAACCAAGGACCCCCTGATTATGAGTCAGGTGCTCTAACCGGCTGAGCTATGGGACCTGTTAATGAAATTTTTTCATCAAAAACGGATGCAATATTACTACTTTTTTCGAAAATAACCAAAAATTCGTCCTCAAAAATCCCTTTGTAGATTCAACCGACGCGTACAACACAGTATAAAGAGCAAAGTTGATTGCTGAGTTTTTACAATTATGGATTCAACCGGGCATGTGCAGCACGTGCTAAACGTGAAAAAACAACACGCTTTTGGCACGAAAATCTTCGCCCCCTCTCTCAACCTAAGTGTTGTATGCGCGAAACGATGCGCCTTCGGCGGAAACACATCTGCGGGGGCGCCTTACATCCCATCCCCGAGCGATCACTTCTTCCCGATTAAATCCCTTTAAACATCTTTTCAACCGGAGTGTTCGGAGCGTTGTTCGTCTGACAAAGACGAGAGTGAACTCGATGTATATCGTGAATGTACTTTTCAACCGGAGTGTTGCCTATCCGACCCGAAACCGATATTCCGAGCGGGGAGGGCCGTGTTTTTATGCGGCGTCGCTGTAGCTCCACCACTTTTCCTTATGCCGATAATTTCGGGCGGGGTAAGGTTTTTTTGTGGTGTCGTCGCACGCACGGGGTGTGCTGTCGCAGGTACTTGGTCGACTGCGGTTATACTTTCCGTATTTTTCTTTCCCTCTGCCTCAACTGCGGCATGACGTTCTTTTCTTTCGGTGGTGTTTGCCGGCCGGTTGTTCGCTTCTTTTGCTGCCGCTGTAACTCCACCACTTTTCCTTATGCCGATAATTGCAGGCGGGGTAAGGTTTTTTTGTGGTGTCGTCGCACGCACGAGGTGTGCTGTCGCAGGTACTTGGTCGACTGCGGTTATACTTTCCGTATTTTTCTTTCCCTCTGCCTCAACCGCGGCATAACGTTCTTTTCTTTCGGTG
>Ga0116169_1000434_pt1 | contig 43889 bp, 50 predicted proteins | sample AD_UKC130_MetaG_FD_89796 | JGI IMG/M metagenome (GOLD analysis project Ga0116169, IMG submission 89796) | Active sludge microbial communities of municipal wastewater-treating anaerobic digesters from Canada - AD_UKC130_MetaG | ecosystem: Engineered > Bioreactor > Anaerobic > Digestate | place...
ATTTATGCTGTTGGTGATGATTGGGCTGTATTTCTCGGTCGGTTCGTTCAATTTGCTGGATATGATGAACCCGGCAAACTTCAAGCCCGGCGAAATTTTCACTGGCTTCCAGACTACCTGGCGACTTGTTGCGTTTGTTGCGTTGTTTGTCGGTTTTGCTATCAAAGTTCCTACCGTTCCGTTCCACACCTGGTTGCCGGACGCACACGTAGAAGCACCCACACCAATTTCTGTAATTCTGGCGGGTGTTTTGCTGAAAATGGGAACTTATGGTATGCTTCGCATCGCCTGGCCTATTTTCCCCGAAGCAGTCGCATATTTCAACAACTATATCGCATTCATCGGTATGGTCAGCATCATCTATGGTGCTTTGTGTGCTTTGGGTCAGCATAAAGTTGGAAAACGCGATTTGAAAAAGCTCATCGCTTATTCCTCAGTTTCCCATATGGGTTACGTTATGCTCGGTATTTCAGCTCTCAACTCCAACGGTCTTACGGGGGCAATTTTCCAGATGTTCAATCACGGCACTATCACAGCAATGCTCTTTATGATTGTGGGCGTAATTTACGACCGTGCCCACACCCGTGGTTTGGACGAATTCGGTGGTCTTGCTAACAAAATGCCCGTTTATACTGGAATTATGGCAATTGCATTCTTTGCTGCGATTGGATTGCCCGGTCTGAGCGGATTTATCAGCGAAGCTCTTGTATTCCTCGGTGCGTTTGCAACTTATCCTGTGCTTACTGTAATTTCGGCTCTCGGTGTTGTCCTTGGCGCTGCTTATATGCTCTGGGCTTTGCAAAGAATGTTCTTCGGCAAACTGCCTGAACGTTGGAGCGGTCCGTGGGACCCAACGGGCAAAGAATACAAGCACGACGATATCAACGGTATCGAGCTTGCCGCTCTTGTTCCGCTTGCTATTGTTGTGATTTACCTTGGTGTGTTTCCGGGTGCTGTTGTTAATTTGATGACTTCATCGGTTAATCATCTTGTTGAAATTGTTAAAATCGGTGGTCAGTTCGCCGGTATGTAATTTTTCGTTTGAGTAATAATAATTAAGACAAATATATGGACAGCTTACTATCTTTATTTATCGGACAATACGTAGCAGATTTAAAGCGTAGCCTTGCCTTGTTCGCTCCCGAACTTGTCCTGGCAATTGCTTTTGTTTTGCTTGTTATTGTTGATTTGATTTTTCAGAAGTCAAAATACATTACCGGTGTTGTTGCCTTGCTCGGATTTGCCGTTGCTACAATCTTTATGATTGTTAGCCCGGCAAATACTTCGTTTGGCTTCTGGCAAATGTATGTATTCGACCCATTCAGCAATTTCTTTAAATTCATTTTTCTTATTTCGGGCTTTGCGGTTGTGCTGATTTCCTTCTTCTCGAACGAACTGAACAAATCCGACCGCACTATGGGCGAATATTACACGCTCATTCTTGGTATGACGCTTGGTATGTTCGTTATTTCGAGTGCCGGAAATTTAATCTTGATTTATCTTGCTCTGGAAACTATGTCGCTAAGCTCGTATGTGCTCGCAGGATATACAAAAGAGATAAAACGTGCCAGCGAAGCCTCGCTTAAATACGTTATCTATGGTGCGCTGGCTTCGGGATTGATGATTTACGGCATCTCCATTTTATATGGGCTTACAGGCACACTGAGCTTATTCCAGATTAACGCTTTTCTTGTTCAATACCAGGGACCGGTTTTCCCACTTGTTGTTGCATCACTTCTTGTTCTGGTGGGTTTCGGTTACAAAATTTCAGCTGTTCCTTTCCACTTCTGGACGCCCGATGTTTACGAAGGGGCACCGGTTGCGATTACTGCTTACCTTTCTGTTGCATCGAAAGCAGCTGGATTTGCCGTATTTATGCGTTTTCTCAAAGCTGGATTTATCGACCCTTCGACCGCAAGCGAACAAGTCTGGGCGGTAGTTTCATCAATTGATTGGAAGTTCATCGTCGCTGTGCTCTCGGTTCTTTCGATGACTATCGGCAATCTTGTTGCTCTCTGGCAAACAAACGTCAAGCGTATGCTTGCATATTCGAGTATCGCTCACGCCGGTTATATGCTAATGGGCGTAACCGTTATGACCGAAGGCGGATACCTTGCTGTAATGATTTACTTCTTCACTTATCTTTTGATGAACTTCGGTGCTTTCTATGTCGTTCAGCTTATCGCAAACGAAATAGGTAGCGAAGAACTCGATGATTACAACGGCTTGGGCTACCGTTCGCCTTTGCTCGGAACAGCAATGGCAATATTCCTTGTGTCGCTGACGGGATTGCCCCCAACTGCGGGCTTTGTCGGGAAATTATATATATTCCAGGCAGTGATTAATTCGAATATGATATGGCTTGCAGTAATTGGTGTGCTAAATTCTGTTGTGTCGCTCGCATACTACGCAAAAGTGTTCAGAAATATGTGGTTGCGTGGTGTCGATAGCAATTCTGAACCTTTGAAATACTCAATCTACGCTCAATTGCTTGTTTACGCATTTGCCATTCCAACACTCTATTACGGAATATTCTGGTCGCCGCTGGTGTTCTGGGCAAAAAGCTCAGTTCTGATGTTCATCGGCAAATAGAAAGAAAAAAATATACAGAAAATTTAATGGCTGGTTTGCAATTGACCAGCCATTTTTTTCTCTGGTATTTGATTTATTAACTTGTAAAATTTCTGTAAATATATTTCATTCAAAAAAAATTTCATACAAAAAAATTCTCTGCGTGGCGAATAGTTATTAACATTTCGAAAAAATTATATAAAAAATCCCCATAAATTTAAAAAAATCAAAAATTTATTTGGAAAGAAATATTTTTTTTTATAGTTTTGTCAGCTCTATGAGAGTAAATTGTTAAAAAGTAATAAAAAATGGAGACTTTTGAGTGCCAACAATAAGTCAGTTAATACGAAAAGGGCGTAAAAAGGTAGTTTACAAGAGTAAATCGCCCGCTTTGCAATCTTGCCCGCAAAGACGCGGCGTCTGCACTCGCGTTTATACAACTACGCCAAAAAAACCTAATTCAGCGTTGAGAAAAGTGGCACGTGTTAGGCTGTCCAATCAAATTGAAGTAACCGCCTATATCCCGGGCGAAGGACACAACCTTCAGGAACACTCCATCGTTTACGTTCGCGGTGGTAGAGTAAAGGACTTGCCCGGTGTTCGTTACCACATTATACGTGGTACAGCCGATACACAAGGTGTTGATGGTCGCAAGCAAGGTCGCTCTAAATACGGTGCTAAAAGACCGAAAGCAAAAGGACCCGCTGCTGCAGGTAAAAAATAATCTTGGATATGTTTATTAAGAGTTTGATATGAGAAAAAGAAGAGCAGAAAAACGTCCAATGGTACCGGATCCAAAATTTGGGGATCCTATCGTTTCTAAGTTTATCAACTGCATAATGCTACAGGGCAAGAAAAGCACTGCTCGCAGCATCGTTTATGATGCCTTCGATATTATCGAAGAACGAGCTAAACAAAATCCACTCGAAGTGTTCCACAAAGCTATGCAAAATGTGGCTCCTCTGGTGGAGGTTCGTTCCCGTCGCGTTGGCGGTGCTACATACCAGGTGCCCGTAGATGTTCGCGAAGAACGTCGCATCGCCTTAGCTATTCGCTGGCTCAAAACTTATGCTAAAGCTCGCCGCGATCATTCTATGGCTCAACGCCTTGCCGCTGAAATTATGGCTGCTTCTCGTGGAGAAGGCTCCGCTGTGAAAAAACGTGAAGATACTCATAGAATGGCCGAAGCTAACAAAGCTTTCGCCCACTTTAAATGGTAATTCTATTTTTCGTTCTTTGTCAATTTGTTAGCCTGATTGCGTGTAACTATGCCGAATGAAACCGACAAATCAAAAATCAGAAACATTGGAATAATGGCTCACATCGATGCAGGTAAAACTACTACAACCGAAAGAATTCTATTCTATTCCGGCTACCTGCATAAACTCGGTGAAGTCGACGAAGGCACTGCCTTTATGGACTATATGGAGCAGGAAAAAGAACGTGGCATCACTATTATGTCCGCTTGCACTCCTGTCTTCTGGAAAGATTATGTGATTAACATAATCGATACTCCCGGCCACGTTGATTTTACTGCCGAAGTCCAACGCTCACTCAGAGTTTTAGATGGGGCTGTTGCCATTTTCTGTGCTGTCGGCGGCGTAGAACCACAAAGCGAAACTGTCTGGCACCAAGCTGATGAATATCGCGTCCCTCGCATCGCGTTCGTTAATAAAATGGACCGTATGGGCGCTGATTTCTACCGCGTTCTCGATATGATGCGGCAACGCTTGGGCGCTAACCCAATCGCAGTTGAAATCCCAATCGGCTCCGAAGATAGCTTCTCGGGTGTTATCGATCTCGTAAAAATGAAAGCTGACTTCTTCGACTATGAGTCTCACGGCTCTGTTTTCTCCGAAGGTGAAATTCCCGATGACTACAAAGATAAAGCCGATGAGATGAGACAAATTATGGTCGAAAAAATTGCCGAATTGGATGATGTGCTTGTGGAAAAATATCTTAACGGCGAAGAAATTTCGGAAGCTGAACTGAAAGCTGCCTTGAAAAAAGGTGTTCTCGAACTGAAAGCTGTCCCGGTTCTTGTCGGTGCCTCGCTCAAAAATGTCGGTGTACAACCACTTATTGAAGCGATTATCGATTACCTTCCATCACCTGATGAAATTGAACCGGCTTTCGGCTTCGACATCAAAGATGCTGAAAAGATAATTGTTCGACTTCCGAAAGATGATGAACCTTTCTCGGCTCTCGCTTTTAAAGTGCTGGTCGACCCATACGTCGGGCGCGTCTGCATCGTAAGAATTTACTCCGGCGTGCTTAAAGTTGGCGAAACCAGATACAATCCCGGTGCCGATAAAAAGGAAAAAATCCTGAAAATTCTCAAACTTTACGCTAATCGCCGTGAAGAAATCCAACAAGCATCAGCAGGCGATATTGTCGCTATCCCCGGACTTCGATTTACTAAAACAGGCGATACGCTTTGCGACCCGCAAAAGCCAATTCTGTTCGAGAAAATCCGTTTCTCTGAGCCTGTTATTAATCAGTCCATCGAAGCTAAAACGCTTGCTGACCAGGATAAACTGCTCGAAGCGCTCGAAAAACTTGCCGACGAGGACCCAACTTTCCGATATAAGTTTGACGAAGAAAGCGGGCAAATTATCATCAGCGGTGTGGGCGAACTTCATCTGGAAATTATCGTTGACCGACTGCTACGAGAATTCAACGTTGCTGCTCGCGTCGGCAAACCAATGGTCGCTTATCGCGAAACTATTTCCCGTGATGTCGAGCAAGAAGGACTTTTCGATAAAACAACTGGCGGCAAAAATCAATTCGGTTACGTTAAATTGATTGTTGCCCCAGGTCGTCAGGGCTCCGGAATTGTAGTGAAAAACGAAATTCCAAAGAAAACACTCGACGAGTTATACGCAATCGCACTTCAACAAGGCGCCCGCGAGGCTCTCAATATCGGTCCAAACGGGTACCCAATGGTTGATGTTGAAGTAAGGCTAATCGATTCAAGATACGTGGAAGGCGAATCGACCGAAGTTGCATATAAAATCGCTGCTTCTATTGCAGTGAAAGATGCAGTTCGTCAAGCTGACCCCGTATTGCTCGAACCGGTGTTCAAAGTTGAAGTGGTGTCGCCCGAGGAATATGTCGGCGATATTATTTCAGATATGAACTCAAGGCGAGGACGAATCGAAGGCATTTCGCAAAGAGGGACGATGCAAGTGGTCAATTGCGTAGCTCCGCTTTCTGAAATGTTCGGTTATGTAACCAAACTGCGTTCGCTCAGTCAGGGTCGCGCAGTTTATTCGATGACGTTTTCGCACTATGAACCGGCATTACCAAAAAATGGAAGCTATTGATTTTTTATAAATTTATTAACTAATGTAGTTCAAAATTTTAGGAGCTAAAAAATGGCTAAAGAAAAATTTGATCGTTCCAAACCACACGTAAACGTTGGAACTATCGGCCACGTTGACCACGGTAAGACTACTCTTACTGCTGCTATCACAATGGCACTCTACAAAAAAATTAACAAAGGCGAAGTTCGTACCTTCGATTCGATCGATAACGCACCAGAAGAACGTGCACGCGGGATCACGATTGCTACTTCTCACGTTGAATACGAAACAGAAAAACGTCACTACGCTCACGTTGACTGCCCCGGTCACTCTGACTACGTAAAGAATATGATTACTGGTGCCGCTCAGATGGACGGTGCTATCCTTGTTTGCGCTGCTACTGACGGTCCTATGCCTCAAACTCGCGAACACATCTTGCTTGCTCGCCAGGTTGGCGTTCCAAGAATAGTTGTTTTCCTTAACAAAGTTGATATTGCAGACCCCGAACTTTTAGACCTCGTCGAAATGGAACTTCGCGAACTTCTTTCGCAATACGAATTCCCAGGCGACGAAATTCCTATTATCCGCGGCTCAGCTTTGAAAGCTTTGGAAGCTGGCTCAGATTCAAGTGTTGGCGCAGACGACCCACGCTTGCAATGCATCTACGAACTTATGGATGCTGTTGATAGCTACATCCCAACTCCTCAACGTGATGTTGATAAACCATTCTTGATGCCTGTCGAAGACGTGTTCTCGATTACTGGTCGTGGTACTGTTGCTACTGGTCGTATCGAACGTGGCGTTATCAAAGTTTCAGAAGAAGTTGAAATCGTTGGTTTCGGTTTGCACAAGAAAACTACTTGCACCGGCGTTGAAATGTTCCGCAAACTTCTTGATGAAGGCGTTGCTGGCGACAACGTTGGTCTGCTCCTCCGCGGTATCGAAAAGAAAGAAATCGAACGCGGTATGGTTATTGCAAAACCAGGTTCAATTACTCCTCACCACAAATTCAATGCACAAGTTTACGTATTGAAGAAGGAAGAAGGCGGTCGCCACACTCCATTCTTCAACGGTTACCGTCCACAATTCTATTTCCGTACAACTGACGTAACTGGTTCGCTCCATCTGCCAGCTGGCGTTGAAATGGTTATGCCTGGCGATAACCTGGATAACTTAGAAATCGAACTCATTACTCCAATCGCTATGGAAGAAGGTCTTCGTTTTGCTATCCGCGAAGGCGGTCGTACAGTTGGTGCTGGCGTTGTAACTAAAATTATTGAATAATTTGTTCCTAATTTAGGATAGTTTGAGGAAAAGTAAAGTGGCAACACAAAGAATAAGAATAAAACTAAAATCATTTGACCACAATCTGATTGATAAATCAACGGAAAGAATTGTTCGTACAGTCAAACAGACCGGTGCAGTGGTATCAGGTCCGATACCACTGCCTACCCGTCGTACTGTCAATACAGTTAATCGTTCCCCTCACGTTGATAAAAAATCTCGTGAGCAATTCGAAACAAGAATTCATAAGAGACTTATCGATATCTTTAGCTCCACTCAAAAAACTATCGATGCTCTTATGAAACTTGAAATACCTGCTGGTGTAGATGTTGAAGTTAAGGTTTAATGTAGGAGTTTAGGATGAAATCAGCAATATTAGGAATGAAACTCGGAATGACATCTGTATTGACAGAGGACGGGAAATCAATACCGGTTACTGTTATCGAAGCTGGACCTTGCCCTGTGGTGCTTGTCCGCACCCCTGAACGCGATGGCTACAAAGCCGTTCAAGTGGGCTTCGTTGATAAAAAAGAAAATAGAACTAATAAACCTTTGCTCGGTCATTTTAAGAAAGCTGGCGTCGAACCTAAAAGATTTCTCAAAGAATTTCGCGAACTTCAACGCGAACTTAACGTCGGCGATGTCCTTACTGTCGAGCAATTCGTAAAAGGCGATAAAATTCGCATCAGCGGAACAAGCAAAGGTCGCGGCTTCCAGGGTGTTGTTAAACGCCACCACTTCGGCGGCGTCGGTATGACAACACACGGTCAATCAGATAGAGTTCGCCACCCAGGTTCCATCGGTTCATCGTCATATCCATCACGCGTATTCCGCGGTTTGAGAATGGCCGGTCGTATGGGTGGTAAGCGTGCTACGGTTCGCAACTTAGAAGTAATTGATGTTATCCCGGAAAAAAATCTACTACTTGTCAAAGGTAGTGTCCCGGGCGCTCCAAAAACTTTATTAGAAATTATAAAGCAATAAGGCTAAAGTAAAATGCTTGTAGATGTATATACAAAAGATGGTCAAAAATCTGGGCAGATAGAACTTCCCGATGATGTGTTTGCTGTCGAACCAAACGAACACGCAATGCATCTTGCAGTTGTTCAATATCTTGCAAACCATCGTCAGGGCACAAGAAAAACTAAAATTCGTTCAGAAGTGTCCGGCGGCGGGAAAAAACCTTGGAGACAAAAAGGTCGCGGTACTGCCCGCGCAGGCTCAACCCGCTCTCCTCTCTGGGTCGGCGGCGGCACTATCCACGGTCCGAAACCAACTGTTTTCGAAATGAAACTGCCCAAGAAAATTAAACGCCTTGCAAGGAAGTCCGCTCTATCCTTGCGCGCAAAAGAAAATAATCTTATGGTTGTCGAAGATTTCTCCTTCGACGAAATTAAGACTAAATCAATGGCTCAAATTCTCAAAAATTTGCAATTAGACGGTGCTTCGACTTTGTTTTTGCTTCCGCAGCCAGATTATAAATTATATATGTCCGCTCGGAATATCCCTAAGGTCGAAATTGCACCTGCCGACAAAATATCTACTTACGATATTTTGAAGCATAAAAAGATTGTTCTTTTTAAAGGCGCTGTTGAGCCAATTCAAAAGACATTCAATAATTAATGGAAACGATTAACTATGTTGCAGATAATAAAAAGACCGGTTATCACGGAAAAAGCAATGAAGCTTGCGAGCGCTCGCCAATACGTGTTCGCCGTGGACCCCAAAGCTAATAAAATCGAAATTAAAAAAGCTATCGAAGAAATGTTCGAAGTCGATGTTATTAGCGTTCGCACCGTGAATATCAAAGGAAAGAACAAAATTCGTCTAACTCGTCGCGGTCTTATGCGTGGTCGTACGCCTAATATCAAAAAGGCTTACGTTACATTGAAAGAGGGACAATCAATTGAATTAGTCTCCGGACCGGTTGAAGAATAATATTATTAAATTAATGATGAAACTAAAATGGGAATTAGAGTATTAAAACCAATAACACCCGGAACAAGGTTCTACTCGGTATCAGATTTCGCCGAAATCACTACCGATAAACCTTATAAACCACTTACAACACCACTGAAAAAAACTGGTGGTAGAAATAATACCGGTAGAATTACTTCACGCCATCGTGGCGGCGGGCATAAACGCAGATACAGAATTATCGATTTCAAAAGAAATAAAATCGGTATCAATGCTGTTGTCGAAACTATCGAATACGACCCAAACCGTACTGCTCGAATTGCCTTAGTCCGCTACGAAGATGGTGAACGCCGCTATATTATCGCCCCCGACAAACTTAAAGTCGGCGACGTTATCCAAACCGGACCAGACGCTGAATTCAATGATGGAAACGCACTTCCATTATTCAAAATTCCCGTCGGTCTGTTTGTCCATAACGTTGAACTAAAACCAGGCAAAGGCGGCCAAATCGCTCGTAGCGCTGGCGCGAGTGTCCAATTGCTTGCTATCGACGGCAAATTCGCTCACCTGAAAATGCCATCAGGCGAAATTCGTATGGTGCCAAGCAAATGCTATGCTACTTTGGGTGTTGTAAGCAACTCAGACCACGAAAATATTCTACTCGGTAAAGCCGGTAGAAGCCGTTGGCTCGGTATCAGACCTCAAACACGCGGTATGGCGATGAACCCAATCGACCACCCAATGGGCGGTGGCGAAGGTCGTTCAAAATCCGGCGGTGGTCGCCAGCATCCTCGTTCGCCTTGGGGTCAAATTGCGAAAGGGCTTAAAACCCGAAAAAAACGCAAGCAATCATCGAAATATATTGTTCGTTCTCGTAATAAGAAATAGTAAGGACTAATGTAATATGGCTCGTTCATTAAAAAAAGGTGTTTTCGTTCATTATAAATTGCTCAAAAAAATTAATGAATTGAACGAAACCAAGAAAAAACAAGTAGTTAAAACGTGGTCGCGAGCTTCTACTATAACACCAGATTTTGTTGGACACACTGTCGCTGTCCATAACGGAAAAAACTTCGTCCCGGTCTATGTAACCGAAAATATGGTCGGTCATAAACTCGGCGAATTCGCACCTACTCGCATTTTCCGTGGACACGCAGGCAACCGTAAAGAAGCTAAGAAGAAATAGTTGGAGATAAATGATGGAAGCAAGAGCACAAAAAAAATATATTCACTCATCACCACGCAAAATGAGATTGCTTATTGACCTCATTCGTGGCAAAAAAGCAATGGAAGCTCTGACGATTTTGCGTTTCAACAAAAAGCTCGCAAGCCGCGACGCTGAAATGGTTCTTCGTTCGGCTCTCGCTAACTTGAACCAAAAAGCAAAAGAAGAGGGTATTAACGTCTCGGACGAAAATATCGTTGTCAGCCGTGCTTACGTTGATTGCGGACCAACAATGAAAAGAATACTGCCCGCCCCTATGGGTCGTGCTTATAGAATGCGTAAACGCTCTAATCATCTTACAATTGTTGTCGAAGCAAAAGAATAGTATTAATTAAGGAGTATAAATTGGGACAGAAAACTAATCCAATGGGCCTCAGGCTCGGTATCATAAGAAGTTGGGACGCTAATTGGTTCGACGAAAAAAATGTCGCTGAAAAACTTACAGAAGACATTAACGTCCGTAACTATATTCGCAACCGTAAAAAGAAAGCCGGCGTCTCCCGTATCCTTGTTGAACGCACTGCGAAACAACTTCGTATAACGATATTTACTTCTCGTCCGGGTCAAATTATAGGCCGTTCGGGTAAAGACATTACTCAATTAGAAGAAGAACTCAAGAAAATTACGGGCAAAGACGTTAAAATTCTTATACACGAAATCAAACGCCCCGAACTTGATGCTCTTCTCGTTGCTGAAAATATTGCACAACAACTCGAAGGCAGAATCTCATTCCGTCGCGCTATGAAACAAGCAGTTTCTTCCTCGATGAGAATGGGTGCCCAGGGTATTCGTGTGATGTGTTCCGGTCGCTTGGGCGGCGCCGAAATGGCTCGCACCGAGCAATACAAAGAAGGACGTATTCCATTGCACACCCTTCGCGCGGATATCGACTACGGTACTGCAACAGCACACACTATCTACGGTGCTATCGGCATTAAAGTGTGGATTTTCCGCGGCGAAATTATCGGCAAACAATCATAGTTAATTATTAAGTGAGTTAGATAAAATGTTATCACCAAAGAGAATAAGATATCGTAAAGCACAACGCGGCGTAATGCGCGGCAACTCCAACCGTGGTCATCTGGTTGCCTTCGGCTCCTACGGCTTGAAAGCTCTGGAAGAACACTGGATTACCAACCGCCAAATTGAAGCCGCTCGTATTGCAATCAATAGATATCTAAAACGCGATGGTAAAGTCTGGATTAGAATCTTCCCGGACAAACCTTATACCAAAAAACCTGCCGAAACTCGTCAAGGTAGCGGTAAAGGTAGCCCAGAAGGTTGGGTAGCAGCAGTTCGCCCCGGCAGAATCCTCTTCGAAGTCGATGGCGTCTCTCGCGAAGCCGCCCAGGAAGCTCTCAGACTTGCATCGCATAAGTTACCTATTAAAACGAAATTTGTAACACGTATAGATTTGGCTTATAATGAAACCACGTAAAGCAAAAGACCTAAGGGAGCTAACCGATAGCGAACTTGAGCGCTTGCTCCAAGAGTCGCAGGAAACTCTTGTTAAACAAAGATTCCAGCACTCTCTTAAGCAGTTGCAAGATACGGCTTATCTTAAAATACTTCGCAAAGATATCGCCCGTATCAATACTATTTTAACTGAACGTCGTAATGCCAAAATTTAAAGGATAAGCAATGGAAATTCAGACTGTTGAACAAGAAGTAACTAAATCGCGTAAGAGAATTCTTACCGGCAAAGTAGTCTCCGATAAACCGGAAAAATCTATCGTTGTGATGGTTGAATGCCAGGTTGCTCATCCGATTTATAAAAAGTATTTTAAACGCTCGAAAAAATATATGGCACACGACGAAAATAACGAAGCGCACGTAGGCGATACTGTCCGCATTATCGAAGAGCGCCCACTGAGCGCTCGCAAAAGATGGAGATTACTTAAAATTGTTGAGCGTGCTAAGTAATTAAAGGGTTATATACTATGATTCAAGAAGAAACAAATTTGACGGTAGCTGATAACTCCGGTGCTAAAAAAATTCGCTGCATTAGAGTGCTCGGCGGCCACGGCAAAAAATACGCAACAGTTGGCGACCTCGTCGTCGTCTCAGTTAAAGCCGCTATCCCCGGTGCTCCCGTCAAAAAAGGTAGCGTTCATAAAGCTGTTATCGTTCGCACTGCTAAAGAAATTCGTCGTAAAGATGGCTCCTGCATCAGATTCGACGACAACGCAGCCGTTATCCTGAACGATAAAGGCGAACCTCGTGGAACTCGTATTTTCGGTCCTGTTGCCCGCGAGCTTCGTGAAAAAAATTATATGAAAATTGTTTCACTCGCTCCGGAAGTATTATAAGGTGACTACTATGGCTAAACTTAAAATTAAAAAAGGCGATACCGTTCAAGTTATTGCTGGCGACGACAAAGGTAAAATCGGCAGAGTGTTAGAAGTTTACCCAAAAACTATGAAAATTTTGGTCGAACAAGTTAACGTTCATAAAAAACATACTCGCCCTAATCAGCAATATCCTAACGGCGGTATTATCTCTAAAGAATTGCCTATTCATTACTCTAACGTAATGATTCTCGATTCCGAGAAAAAGCCAACTCGTATTGGTATCCGCCACGAAATTAAAGGCGGTCGCAAAGAAACTATTCGCTTTGCTCGTACTAATAATAAAGATTTATAATATTAGGCAGTAATAGATATTATGGCAACTAAAACAACTAAAAAACCAGCAGCACCTGCAAAACCCGGCGTAAGCAAACGCGGAGACTTCCCCTTCGAAGGTAAACGCCTCGAAGAGGTTCAGGATAAAGAAATCCCAACTCCACGTCTGTTTACCTTCTACAAGGAACACGTAGTGCCTGCATTGATGAAGAAATTTAATTATAAGTCAATTATGCAGGTGCCTCGCCTCGAAAAAATTTGCCTCAATATGGGCATCGGCGACGCTGTTCAGGACTTGAAACTTTTGCAAAGTGCTATGAACGAACTCGAACTTATCTCAGGTCAACGCCCTGTGGTAAGACGAGCTAAAAAAGCTATCTCGAACTTCAAACTACGCGCCGGTATGCCAATCGGTGTTTCCGTTACGCTAAGAAGAGCAAGAATGTATGAATTCTTAGACAGATTCATCAATATTGCTGCTCCACGTATTCGCGACTTCCGTGGTTTTAGCGAAAAAGGATTCGATGGACGCGGAAATTACTCGCTCGGTATCAAAGAGCAAATAATTTTCCCCGAAATCGACGTAGATAAAGTTTCGAAAATCGGTGGGCTCGATATTACTTTCGTAATGAGCTCCCACTCGGACGAAGAGTCGTATGCATTACTACAAGAATTTGGTTTTCCATTCCGTAAAAAAGATTGAGAATGAACTATGTCTAAAGTAAGTGTAAAAATGCGCAACGAAAAAAGACGCAGATTGGTAGAAAAATATCAAGCTAAACGCGAGGCTCTCAAAGCAGCCGGCGATTGGGAAGGCTTGCAAAAATTGCCACGCAATAGCTCGCCTACACGTCTGCGCAACCGTTGTTCCATCAGCGGACGTGGTCGCGGCGTCTACCGTAAATTCGGTCTCTGCCGCAATATGTTCCGTCAATTAGCTCTGGAAGGAAAAATTCCAGGTATTCGTAAGGCCAGTTGGTGATATTAATATGGTAGGAATTATGCCAGTAACAGATCAAATATCTGATTTCTTAACACGCATTCGTAATGCCGGCCGCGCTGGTCATAAAACAGTTACAGCACCGGCTTCGAAGCTGAAAATCGCTATAGCCCGTATCCTCAAAGATCAAGGCTTTATAGCAGACTATGCAATTATCGAGGACAAAGTACAAAATCAAATAAAAGTTACTTTGAAGTATTATAATCGCGAACCTGCTATTCGCGAAATGAAACGTATCAGCAAGCCCGGACGCCGTATCTACGTGTCGGTCGATAATTTGCCACGCATCAAAAACGGTCTCGGTATTGCTATTATCTCTACATCCAAAGGTGTTCTCACCGATAAAGATGCGAAAAAATTTAACGTTGGCGGCGAATTTATTTGTTCAATTTGGTAATCTAATTTAAGGAGAGCCTGTCGTGTCCAGAATTGGTAAAAAACCCATACAAATACCTGACAAAGTTCAGGTCAAAATCGAAGATAGACTTCTTACTGCTAAAGGTCCAAAAGGCGAGCTTTCTTTTAGATTGCCCGAAGGTATTGACTATTCCTTAGAAAATAATACCCTTACTTTCAGCCGCCAAAACGACCTCAAACACATCCGTGCGCTCCACGGACTTACTCGCGCAGAAGTCTATAACCGTATCGTCGGAGTTTCCGAAGGGTTCACCCGCACTCTGCTTATCGAAGGCGTCGGCTACAAAGTTGAAATGAGAGGCAAAAACCTCCTCCTCTCTATGGGATACTCTCATCCAATTTTGTTCATTCCGCCCGATAATGTTACTATCGAAGCTCCAAACCCAACTACTATCAAGATTTCAAGTATCGACAAAAATACTCTGGGTCTTGTTGCTGCGAAAATTCGCTCCATTCGTCCACCTGAACCATACAAAGGCAAAGGTATCCGCTACGAAGGCGAATATATCCGCCGCAAAGCTGGTAAAGCTTCTGCTAAATAATGTTGTGTAATGTTACAATGTTTGTTTTAAGAGTTTAAAATGAGAAAACAAAGAATAAAGCAAGAAAGAAAAATCCGTCGTAAGTTGCGTATACGTAAAAAGGTTCACGGAACCGCCGAACGCCCTCGTTTGAGCGTTTTCCGTAGCCTTACTCATATCTATGCGCAACTCATCAACGACGACGAAGGTAAAACACTGGTTTCTGCATCCTCGATTGATAAAGAAATTGCCCCAAAAATCAAACCCGAGATGAAGAAATCAGAAGTTGCAAAATTTGTTGGTACAGAATTAGCCAAACGCGCTCTTGCTGCTGGTATCACAAAAGTTACTTTCGACCGCAATGGGTTTATCTACCACGGTCGTGTGAAAGCACTTGCAGACGGAGCTCGCGAAGGCGGTCTTATTTTTTAAGATAAGTTCTAATAGAACTGAGGAGTAGAAGTGTCAAAGATTAAAGCATCAGAATTAGAATTAAGAGACAAATTAGTTTACGTCGGCAGAACCGCTAAGGTTGTTAAAGGCGGACGTCGTTTTAACTTCTCGGCAATTGTAGTTGTCGGCGATGGTAACGGTCATGTCGGCTATGGCTTGGGTAAAGCAAGCGAAGTAGTAGATGCAGTTACGAAAGCTACCGAAGCCGCTAAAAAGAATATTCATAAAGTTCAATTACAAGGAACTACCGTTCCTCACGAAGTAATTGGTAAATTCGGAGCGGCTAAGGTGCTCATCCGCCCAGCTACACCCGGTACAGGCGTTATCGCCGCCGGCGGTGTACGTGCTATCTTGGAACTTGCTGGAGTTCAGGACGTTTTAACTAAAAGTCTCGGTTCGTCTAACCCTCACAACTCTATCAAAGCTACTCTCCGTGGCCTGCTCGCTATGGAAAGTGCTGAATCGGTCGCCGCTCGCCGCGGCATTCCCGTCGAAAAAGTTGTGCGCGGTTAGTTCGCTTTTTGCATTGGTTTAATATTAGCGCGTATTTTAAAGGTAGTTAATATGAAAAAATTAAAAATTACTCAAACTCGCAGCATTATTAAGTGCCTGGAAAACCAAAAACGCACTATTAAGGCGCTCGGGTTGGGTCGTCCTAATTATTGCAACATCCTCCCCGACAACCCTCAAACTCGCGGGATGATTAATGTTGTTAAGCATTTAGTTAAAGTTGAAGAAGTTTCAGAATAAGAAGAAATAAAATGAAACACATTGGTAACCTAAAAGCAGCCGAAGGCGCTAAACATAAAAAGAAACGCATTGGTCGCGGTCCCGGCTCCGGCCACGGTGGAACTTCTACTCGTGGTCATAAGGGACAGAAATCAAGAAGCGGCGCCGTTATCCCTTGTTTCTTCGAAGGCGGGCAAATGCCTCTGAACAGACGCCTTCCTAAATTCGGCTTTACAAACAGATTTCGTGTCGAATATCAAGTCGTTAATGTTGGAACGCTCCAAAAATTAATCGATGATAATAAAATTTCCGGCTCTGTCAATTTCGATAATCTCCTCGAATTGGGCGTTATCTCGAAAAGCCGCGTTCCACTCAAAATTTTAGGTAGTGGAGAACTTCACTCCTCTATCGAAGTCCACGCTCATGCTTTTTCTCAGTCTGCTAAAAATAAGATTGAAAATGCGGGAGGCAAGGCGGTAATCAATGGCTAACTTTGTTAATACTATAAAGAATATTTTCAAAATCGAAGAACTTCGCCAAAGAATTCTCTATACTCTGGGTATTTTGATTATTGTCCGGTTGGGTGCTCACATCACCCTCCCGGGCATCGATGTTCACGCCCTCGCTATTTCGAACCAGGACGCTGCATCGAATACCCTATTCGGTCTCTTCGATTTGTTCGTCGGTGGTGCGTTCTCCAACGCAGCTATTTTTGCTTTGGGTATTATGCCCTACATTACTTCTTCGATTATCTTCCAGCTCGCGGGGGTTGTCATCCCTGAAATTCAAAAAATGCAAAGGGAAGGCGAAGAAGGTCGACGCAAGATTAATCAATACACCCGACTTGGCACTGTTGTCATCTCCGCTCTCCAAGGCTGGGGATTAAGCATCAAACTTGCTTACCAGCAAACTGCCGGAGGAGTCCCGGTTGTCCCGGATAGTGGTTTTCTCTTTACTATTTCGACAATATTCTTACTTACTGCTGGCACCGTCTTTATGATGTGGCTCGGCGAGCAAATTACCGAACGCGGTATCGGCAACGGTATCTCGCTTATCATCTTCATTGGTATTATCGCTCGTCTGCCTGCCTCACTCTGGCAAGAATGGTTGCTCATTCAAGCAGGTTCAAGGCACTGGCTCGTTGAGCTTGTTGTTATTACTCTGCTCGTTTTCATTATTGCCGCCGTTGTGCTGGTTACGCAAGGCGCTCGCAGAATACCTGTTCAGTATGCTAAACGTCAGGTCGGTCGCAAAGTGTATGGCGGAACAACTCAGTATATACCACTTCGTGTAAATACTGCGGGCGTGATGCCGATTATCTTTGCTCAGGCTCTTATGTTTATTCCTAATACCATACTTAGCTTTTTCCCTGAAAGTAAATTTATTATTACATTAGCTCAACTTTTCCATTATGATTCGTTCGTCTACGCAATTCTCTATTTCACTTTGATTGTTCTTTTCACTTACTTCTATACTGCAATTATCTTCAACCCGAAAGATATTGCAGATAATATGAAAAAACAAGGTGGATTTATTCCTGGAATTCGTCCTGGACAACATACAGTTGAATATATCGATTCAATTTTGACAAGAATAACTCTTCCTGGCTCGATTTTCCTCGGATTAGTTGCAATTTTGCCTACTTTTGTTACTAACATTTTCAATATAAGTATGGGGTTCGCACAATTCTTTGGCGGTACTTCCTTGCTTATTGTTGTGGGCGTTGCTCTCGACACCTTGCAACAAATCGAATCGCACTTGCTAATGCGCCATTACGACGGATTTATGAAGAGCGGTAGAATTAGAGGAAGAGTTGGAGCAGGCGGTTTCTAACAATGAATAGAAAAATCAGCAACAATTATCAGGTGAGAGTTAAAATTAACACCAAAGACGAAATTAGCAAAATTGAAAAAGCTTGCAGGGTTGTTGCTGATACACTTAGTACTTTGAAAAATTATGTGAAAGTCGGGGTTACAACAAAAGAGCTCGATGAAATTGCAGAAGATTGTATCCGCTCTCGTAATGCCCGCCCCGCTTTCAAAGGTTATCAGCCGGATAAAAGCCTGATGCCTTTTCCCGGCACCATTTGCGCCTCTGTCAATGAAGTGGTCGTCCACGGTATTCCGAGCGACTACAAATTAAAGGATGGCGATATTATCTCGATAGATTGTGGTGCCGAACTCGATGGCTTCTATGGCGATAGTGCTGTCACTTATCCGGTTGGTAAAATAGAGCCTTCGGTTGAACGTCTCTTAAAAGTTACCGAAGAAGCCCTATTTCTCGGTATCGATAACGCTATCGAAGGGCGAAAGGTCTATGACATATCAAAAGCTATCCAGCAGCATTGCGAAGAGAACGGATATTCTCTTACTCGCGAGCTGGTCGGACACGGAATTGGGCGCCGACTGCACGAAGAGCCACCCATTCCGAACTTTGTGCCACCTTTGCTCTATCGAAATCGATACCCGAACGTTAAACTATTGAGCGGTATGGCTCTGGCTATCGAACCGATGGTTCATATGGGTCGCAAAGAAATTGCGACTGCAAGCGATGGCTGGACAATAATTACAGCCGACAACAAGCCAGCAGCTCATTTTGAACATACTGTAATTGTTGATAAAAATAAAGCAATTATACTAACTTTGAGAGATTAACAGGAATATGGGTAAACAAGATTTAATTAAAGTTGATGGTATTATTGAAGAAACTTTGCCTAATACTCAATTTATTGTCCGTCTCGAAAACGGTCATAAAGTGCTCGCTCATATTTCTGGCAAAATGAGAATGAACTTTATTAAAATTTTGCAAGGCGATAAAGTTACTGTTGAAATTTCTCCTTATGATTTGTCCAAAGGAAGAATTATTTACAGATATAAATAACAAAATATAGAGAGAGACAAAATGAAGGTTACTGCATCAGTTAAAAAAAGAAATCCCGACGATAAAATCGTTAAAAGAAAGGGTCGGGTCTATATTATTAACAAAAAAAATCCACGTTTTAAACAAAGACAAGGTTAATAGGAGGGAGACGTGGCACGTATTGCAGGTATTGACTTACCAAAAAACAAAAGAGGTTTTATAGGTTTAACCTATATCTATGGTATTGGTCGCACAACCGCTGAAAAAATTCTACAAGAAGCGAACGTTGAACCAACTAAAAAAGTAAGCGAATGGACAGACGACGAAGTTGCACGTCTTCGCCAGGTGATTGATAATTACAAAGTTGAAGGTGCGCTCCGCAGCGAAGTTCAAATGAACATCAAACGCTTGATGGATATTGGCTGCTATCGTGGGCTTCGCCACCGCCGTGGCTTGCCTGTTCGCGGTCAACGCACCCGCACAAACGCTCGCACCCGCAAAGGTCGCAAAAAGACTGTTGCCGGTAAGAAAAAAGCAACTAAGAAATAATTTGTTTTTGTTAACTATTGTTGAAATAAATACAGGTAGAATCTGTGGCTAAGAAAAGAATTAAGAAAAAGACCGTAACCGATATTCACGGCAAAGCATTCATCCGCGCTACCTTCAATAATGTTCAGGTTACTATTGCGGATATGTACGGTAATTCGCTTTGCTGGTCCTCAGCTGGTAAAAACGGTTTCCGCGGCAGTAAGAAAAATACTCCTTATGCCGCGCAAGTCTCTGCTGAAAAAGCTGCGAAAGAAGCTTACGATATGGGGTTACGCAAAGTTGACGTTATCGTCAAAGGTCCCGGCTCGGGTCGTGAAGCCGCAATTAGAGCACTTACTCAGGCTGGATTGGAAATTCATTCTATCATTGATAAAACTCCAATCCCCCATAATGGCTGCCGTCCGCCTAAAAGAAGAAGAGTTTAATTTTGTTTTTTATTTTGATTAACTAAATCTGGCGCTAAATTTATGAATATTCAAATGCAAATGCCCGATAGAATTCAGATTGAAGAAACCTCCGATTTCCACGGTCGGTTCATTCTTCAACCTCTTGAAATTGGTTATGGTGTTACTCTCGGTAATTCTCTCCGCAGAGTGCTTCTTTCTTCCATTCCCGGTTCGGCTATTATCGGTGTTAAAATTAGCGATGTGCTTCACGAATTCCAAACTATTCCCGGCGTTACCGAAGACGTCTCCGAAATTATTCTGAACCTGAAAGAAGTTCGCTTCAAACTTCTTGATAAAAAATTAAACAGAATCTATTTCCAGGTTAATGGTCCGGGCGAATGGACTGCTAAAAATATCCAGGACGCTAATCCTCAAATCGAAGTTCTCAATCCCGAGCATCATATCGCTACTCTTGCTGATGATGCTTCATTCGATGTCGAACTTCGCTTAGGTCGTGGCAAAGGTTATGTCCCCGCAGAAGAACATCAAATTGTCGACTTCCCTGTCGGTATGCTCCCAATCGACGCTATATATACTCCTATTAAAAATGTTATTTTTAGCGTCGAACCTTACCGCGTCGGGCAGAGAACAGACTACGAACGTCTTGTCCTCGATGTCCGCACCGATGGGACAATTTCGGCTCGCGACGCAGTTCACTTCGCTGCTAAAATCATAAGCGACCATATGAAATACTTTATCAACTTCAACGCTGTCGAAGAAGATATTCCACATGTCGAAACAGCAGAAGAAGAAGTTAAACTCGCTGAAAAGAATAAACTTCGCAAAATTCTGCTCACTCCTGTCGAAGAGCTTGAACTTTCCGTTCGCGCTCACAACTGCCTTAAAGCAGCTAATATCAAAACTCTGGGCGAACTTGTCCAGCTTCAAGAATCGGAATTGCTAAAATTCCGCAACTTCGGTAGAAAATCTCTTTCCGAACTCGCTGAAGTTATTCGCCTCTGTGGATTGGAATTCGGTATGAACGTTGAAGAATATCTTAAAGATGAACCCAAAAACGCTATTGATTAATTTTGATTATTGATTAATTTGAGATAGAAAAATGAGACACCTTGTTAAAGGAAGAAAACTAAAGAGAACTGCAAGCCACCGCAAAGCCTTGCTTGCAAATCTTGCTACTTCACTTTTTGAACACAAAAAAATTACCACCACTCTGGCTAAAGCTAAAGAATTGCGTCCTTATGCTGAACATCTAATTACAAAGGCTCGCACTGCTCTTATGCGTGAGCGTCAGGGATTGCTTCCCGAAGGTCATACAGTCGATATTCACAATCGCCGTTTGGTTGGTCGTGTTATTCGCAAAAAGGCTGTGCTTCAGGAACTTTTCGACGCTATCGCTCCTGTTGTCGAAAGCAGAAATGGTGGCTATACTCGCATTGTGAAACTTGGCACTCGTCGTGGTGATGCTGCTCGGCTTGCTGTGATTGAACTTGTCGATTGGTCTGCTCCGCAAGATGGTGCTTACAGCACTAAATCAAAGAAAAAAGCTGCCAAAAAAGCTTCTAAACCTGCTTCGAAAAAAGCTGATGAAGCTAAACCTGCTCCGAAAGAAGTTGTTGAAGAAAAAGCACCTGAAACAGAAGTTGTCGAAACAATTGACACTGCCGAAACCACAATCAACGCTCCTGAAACTCCTGCAACCGAAGAACCAACTGCCGTTGCAGAAGAAACTAAAACCGAAGAACAAGCCCCTGAAAATTCCGAAGCATCTCAAAAATTATCCTTCGACGATACTGCCGAGCAAGAAGAACAAAAATAATACACTCGCAAAAACACTATTTAACGAAAAAGCGTCCCACTACTGCGGGACGCTTTTCTTCTTTTAGGATATTTTCTAAAATCTTACACTTCTTTAATCAATTGCTCGATGATATCAGCTGCCGAGACATTGTCCGCTTCTGCATTGAAACTTGTTACAATTCTATGACGCAGCACAGGCAAAGCAACAGCCCGAATATCGTCAATATCGGGTGTGTAGCGTCCTTGTAGAGCGGCACGCGATTTTGCACCCAAGATTAAATATTGCGACGCACGCGGACCAGCTCCATAATTGATGAAATCCTTGATAAATTTGCTGCTCGATTGTTTCGGACGTGATGCGCGTACAAGCCCAACTGCATATTCTACCACATTATCAGCAACAGGCACCCGGCGAATTAAATCCTGAAACTCAATTATCGACTTGCCGTCGAGTACTTTATCTACTTCGGGTCGCCATTCGGCAGTCGTAGTTTTTACTATTCGAACTTCTTCGTCGAAACTTGGATAATCGAGCCAGATATTGAACATAAAACGGTCTAATTGCGCTTCGGGCAATGGATAAGTGCCTTCCTGCTCTATTGGGTTCTGAGTGGCAAGCACAAAGAAAGGCAATTCAAGCTTATGAGTTTTGCCCCCGGCGGTAACTTCATATTCTTCCATTGCTTGAAGCAGTGCTGATTGCGTTTTCGGCGGCGTGCGGTTTATCTCATCTGCAAGCACAATATTAGCAAAAATAGGTCCGCGAATGAAACGAAATTCCTTCTGACCCGTTGATATATTTTCCTCGATTACTTCGCTCCCACTAATATCGCCGGGCATTAAGTCGGGTGTGAACTGAATTCGGTTGAATTTCAATTCCAGTGCTTTCGCAAGTGTTCGAATTAAAAGGGTTTTTGCAAGTCCCGGCACACCAATTAGCAAGACGTGCCCACGCGCAAACAACGATACTATCAACTGCTCAATTATTTCATCTTGACCAATGATTACTTTGGCTATCTCATTTTTAACCATTTTTATGGCTTTTGCAAGCTCAGCAATTTTTTCCTTATCGCTAACTCTTTCGCTCATACTATATCATTTGAAAATTAACAAATTTTTATTGACGTTATTCTTATTATGTAATTGTTACAAATTGCAATTTAATCTATTTTTTTATCATTAAAAATAATTAACCAATATAAACAGAAATTCTTCGTCTTACTTAAAAATTAATCGAATGAGATGGAATTTATGGAATTTCTAATTATTCTCATACAGCTTTTCGTCGAAATGTCGCCCTACATTATGTTAGGGTTAGTATTTGCCGGCTTGCTAAACCTACTGATAAAAAAAGAGACCATCTCCAAACATTTAGGCAAACAGGATAATTCCTCGATAATCAAGGCTTCGCTTTTTGGTGTGCCGCTTCCATTGTGTTCCTGTGGCGTAATCCCTACTTCTGTATATTTTGCGAAAAGTGGAGCAAGCAAAGGTGCTGTGATTTCATTTCTTACTTCGACACCTCAAACAGGCATCGATTCAATCATCGCAACGTATGGTATGATGGGACCGATTTTTGCTGCGTTTCGTCCATTTGCTGCGTTACTTATGGGAATAATCAATGGCTCGCTAATAAACAAATTGTTCAAACAAGAGGAACCGACCCGCACTTTGTTTGTCGAAGAATACTCGACTGCTGAGAATGCTTCTTCATTCAAAAATAAAATTATAGCCTTCTACAAATACTCGTTTGTTGAATTTCTTGATGATATTGCACCGCAATTTGCTTTGGGGCTATTGATTGCAGCTGCAATTACATATTTCATTCCCGATAACTTTTTCTCTGGAAGCATTATTCAAGACGAGCTGCCTGGTATGCTTGCTGCAATTTTGATTGGCGTCCCGATGTATATTTGCGCTACCTCGGCCATTCCAATTGCAATGAGCTTAATTGCAAAAGGTTTTTCCCCCGGTGTTGCGTTTGTATTTCTTGCAGTCGGACCCGCTACAAATGCTGCTTCGTTTGTAATCTTGATGAAAGTATTAGGGCGAAAAGTAGCTTTTTCGTATCTTCTTTTGTTGATAATTACTTCAATAATTTTTGGCTACTTGCTCGATTATATATTTCTTGCTTTGGATGTAAACCCATTGTCTCAATTGTCCTCAATTCATCACCACCACTCATCCGTGATAAATAGTTTCTACGTTATCGTTTCTATTGTGTTTTTTGCATTTCTCTCTATGTCGTTTTATCGATTATATATTAAAAAGTATTTCGAAAAATCAAAGGAAAACAAAATGATAATAATCAAAGTGAAAGGAATGAACTGCAATCATTGCGTTAGCAATGTTACAAAGATTATTCATTCTGTCGCCGGCACATCGAAAGTAGAAGTAAATCTTGCCACCGAAACCGCAATAATAGAAGGCAACCCGAATTTAGCAGAAATCAAAAGATTAATCGAAGAAGCAGGCTATCGAGTCGAAATGGAATAAGATGTCTCTTAGTTCGATGTCCGTATAGTAGCTTCAAATGCAGGTAATATTTGTATTTGTAGGTACACTGCAAAGAAAAACCCTAAGTTGAATTTGTGAATACCTTCGGAAGGTTCCCGCCATTGCGGAGGTTAATATCAGGTGCATTTGAAACAACACCACTCAAAAATCATCGCTTCTCTAATAACTTATTTCATTTTCCCCACTTTTATTAACTTGCTTATTTTTTAAATTCTTGTTAATTTTCAGTTTATTTTTTTGCACGTTTTGAAAATGGACGAAGAAAACTTATCTAAACACAAAAAACGTATTTTTATACTACCTGCGTTTGTATTACTGCTTGTTCTTGGGGCTTATCTCAGTTTTCAGCATTTTTCCTCAACCGCAGATAATCAATTTATTGCAGATACTACCAGCACAAACACACTCGAAGAAGACAAAGAATTTATCGAAGCTGTTATTCCAATCGTCGATTCAACCGAACAATACATAATTATGAGCTCGCAGGACGATATTTCAGTTGCTATCGACAATTCCGCCGGTAAATCTATCAAGCAAATCTATAACGGACGCCGTATCAACATCGCTGTTACAGGAGTGGACAGCCGCCTCGGCACAAACACTCGTCACGCCGATGCAAACCACATTATCTCTTTGCTGATTGATAGCGGCAAAATTGAACTTTTTGCTATACCAAGAGATACTTACGTCGATTGCGGCTACGACGATAGCACCGGCTTGAACAAACTTACCGTTCTGCGTGCCGGATCTGGTCGCGAACGCTACCTTCGCGAACTTGCTAATATTGCCCGCCTCGATAAAATTCACTACTGGGTTGAATTTGGCTTTTCCCAGGCTATGGGATTAATCGAACTGCTCGGTTATAGCAATCCAAAAGCAACTCTACGTGTCCTTCGTTCGCGTAAAGGTCTCGGTGGCGACGACTACCAGCGCGTCTATAACCAGTCGCAATTTATTCGCCAGTCAATTCTACGCCACTTTGGAAAACTCGACGGCCAATTCGGTGCTTTGCTCGTCCGCGCCGGGCTCGCTTTGGTCGAAACTAACCTCACTTTCGACATTGTTAACGAACTTTACGAACAAATGAAAAATAAAGGTTTTCCTCATTCTGCTTCCGATATTAAAGTGTTTGTACGTCCGCCCGTTCCAATCAACTACAAGGTTTACGATTTTACCGATGAAGAAACTATTGCCGAACTACGAATGAAAATCGATAGGTTCTATCGCTATAACGAAGCAAACGCCGATAGCAATAATCGAAATATTGAAGTGAACCCACTGCGTCTTCTGCAAAAAGCTATCTCGTCTGCTGCCGCAGATACTGCTCGCAATCCGCAAGCCTCTATCAACAAACTTCGAACTTATTTCGACCAGCGTTCCTGGTACCAAATTGATGACCACAACGAACGCATTCGGCTTCGCGACGAAATGGCTGATATTTTAATTACCGCCTACATCAAAAGAAAAAAAATAGATGAAGCTGAAAGAGTAAAACACATTATTGAAATTGAAAACAAGCTATTGAAAAACAAGCAAATTTCGGATAAATATGAAGAAAGTGATAATAGCTCGGCACGCTAAATCCAGCTGGGACAATCCCGATTGGAACGACTTCGAACGCCCGCTGAACAAACGTGGGCTTCGTGATGCCCCTTTTATGTCTCAAATCGTTGCCAAATTAATCGAAAAACCTGATTTAATAATTAGTTCCTCGGCTGTTCGGGCTGCTACCACCTGCCGCTTTTTTGCCGAAGCTTTCCACTACGACGAAAGCAAAATTCTGTTCGATGAGAACATCTATTCAAATGGTGCCCGCTATATCCTGAACCTTCTTTCTTCGCTTGATGATAATATTAATTCTGTTATGATTTTCGGGCACAACCCCGATATTACTTCACTTTTCTCACGGCTTACGGGCGAATATATCGACAATGTCCCTACTTGTGGCGTTTTTGCTGTCGCTTTCGATATCGAGAGCTGGAAAAATATTGACGATGAAAATGGGCAATTGCTATTTTACGAATACCCGAAAAAACATTTCAAAGGTGATAAAACAATTATTGATTAATCGATGCTTTTGCGTGCTATTGCCACAAGTATCCGTAAAATAGCATAATCAATTTCTTCTACTAAATTGTCTCGAAGCCTGCTGAGCGTAATCGCAGGCTTTTTGTATATTATTTGCTTGATTTTATTGAATGTTTTGCTATCGGTAAGCAGACGCCAATCAAGCGTAATCTGGTCGTTCATTATTCCATCTTGCACAAGTCGGGCAATTGTCCCCTTGTCTGTCTTGTAAATCTTAGCAATTTCCACAATTTCTTTCTTTTCGTTGAACAATCTTACAATATTCAGGAGCTCGTGGTCAATTATTTGTTCTTCCTCGCTTTGCTCGAAACCTTGATTTACTGCACGATAAAAATCTTGCCCGTATTTATCCAGAATATAGCGGCTTATGCCAGGAACCTGGCAAAACTCTTTGTAACTCAGGGTCGGTTTGCGAGCAATTTCCCTCAGAGCCTTGTCGCTTGCTACCGAACGTTCAGTAATCCCCTCGCTTTGAGCAATTTGTTGCCGCACTGCTTTCAATTTTTCAATCAATTCATTGTCCGAAGCAGGTTCGGCGAACGCTTTGCCAATATGTTGCAATCCTTCGGGTGTTATGCTCAATATGGGATACATTCCCGACGAAACTTGTAACAACCGCCGCGAAATCGCATTGTCTATCACATACTTAATATCATACTCCGAAAATTCACTCAACGCACCAAATAGTTCCATCTCATTTAACTGGTATTTCCTTATTTTAACGTTGCTTTTGCCTTGTAGCAACTGAATAAAAACCGTTTTCCCAAATTTATTGTTAATTTGATGAACTGCATTAAGCAACGTTTTCAAAATCAACTCACGCTTCTGCAATGTTGCTCTTGTGCTGCTTTTGCTTCTGCAGGAAGAGCATCGCCCGCAAATTGAAGTGTAGCTATCGTCCCGAAAATAATCAAGTATGTAATTCCGCTTGCAATTTGTTGTATAAGCATAGTTTATTACATTGTTCAGCTTCGAAATAGCAATTTTGCGTCTCTCTTGTATTTCCTCATAGTTAATCTTGCTTGCTAATACTGCTTTGGAAGTTTCCAATAATTTAATTTCGCCCGCAAGCGAACCATTTTCGTATTCTATGAAACGTAGAATTGACAGTGTTTTCAAAGTGTCTTCGAGTATTTTCTGATGAATATTAAACTTTACCATTATCTGCCCAACGTCCAATTCCACAGGACGGCGAAATGCCTCAGCCGAAACTTGCTTCAATATCGCTGTAAGTGCGTCTCGACGCTCCTGGGTAGTGTTTTGCAGAAAATTTCGCACTTCTTCCGTTGTAGCAAGAAACTTAATTTGTGCAGCCACATTTCGGCGTGATAATTCAATTATTCCCGCCCTTTCCAATATTTCGAGCGACGAGGCAAAACGACCTTCGCTAATTGCAGCCTGATTTGCCAATTCCGCAACTGGCAGGGCAACTCGCTTGCTCTGGTCTGCGCAGCTGATTAGTGTGATGAAAACCCTTTCAAAGTCCTCTTGCTCGGGGTAGCGGTTCGATATAAAGAATTCCTGCAATGCAATATCTTGATTGTTGTGCAGCAAGTAGCAACTCGCAGGAAGTCCGTCGCGACCGGCTCGTCCCGCCTCCTGGTAATATGCTTCCAAAGTGCCTGTGTAGTCGCAGTGAACCACGTTTCTCACATCGGGCTTGTCTATGCCCATTCCAAACGCGTTTGTTGCAACAATAACTGGGTACTCGCCCGATAAAAACAAATTTTGTGAGTTTGTCCTTTGCTCTGTGGGCATTCCCGCGTGATATGCCACACACTGAAAACGCAAACTTTCCAGCTGCCTGGCAATTTCTTCCACTCTATTCCGTGAACCGCAATAGATAATCGTCGAACCTTTCGGCGTCGATTTAAGTATTTCCGAGATTTTCTCAATTTTCTGATTTGTCTCGATTGTATGATAAGATAAATTCGGTCGGTCGAACCCTTTAACGAATTTTCTTACATTCCTCATTCGCAAATATCGCACTATGTCTTCCTGCACTTCGACACCCGCTGTTGCAGTGAAAGCCGAAATTGGGCGTATATCCAGATTTTCCAGCGCTTTGGAAATATTCAGGTAAGCGGGGCGGAAGTCGTGTCCCCACTCGGATATGCAGTGTGCTTCGTCCACCGCAAGAAAAGAGATTTTAATATGAGCAAGCAATCTTTTGAAAAAGTCGTTTTCCAATCGCTCGGGGGCAATATAGACTATCTTGTATTGTCCGAGAAGAGTGTTTCGCATCCTCTCTTGCAATTCCTCGAATGGAAGCGAACTATTTATGAAGGTTGCCGCTATTCCACGAGCAATTAGTGCATCCACCTGGTCTTTCATCAAAGCAATAAGCGGCGAAACCACAATTGCAGTGCCATCGAGCATAAGCGCCGGTATCTGGTAGCAAATTGATTTCCCGCCACCTGTCGGCATAATTGCAAGTGTGTCGTTCCCCGCAAGAATAGACTTGATTATTTCCTCTTGCCCCGACCGAAATGATTTATATCCGAAATATTTTTGCAAAACTTCAATTGGTTCCATTCTTAAAAATAATCATTATTTTTCTTTTTTACTGCATAGTTCGTTGAATATATCAATTGATTAATTTTCATAGATTTATTAATTTGCACTTCTTTTAAATTGCTATTTTTGAATTAATTACGGAATGGATAATGAGCGTTAGAGTAAGATTTGCACCTTCCCCAACCGGTTACCTTCACGTTGGTGGGTTGCGGACAGCACTTTACAACTACCTTTTTGCTCGTCATCACGGTGGGCAATGCGTATTGAGAATAGAAGATACCGATAGAACTCGTTTCGTCGAAAATGCACAGGAAAATTTAATAAAATCGCTTCGCTGGGCGGGCATCGAATTCGACGAAAGCCCCGAAGTCGGCGGTCCGTATGGTCCCTACGTCCAATCTGAACGCTTCGATTTATATCGCAAGTATGCAATGGAACTTTTAGAACGTGGTGCTGCATACTATGCTTTCGATACACCGGAAGAACTCGATGCTATGCGCGAGCGCCAGCAAAAAGCCGGCATTGCACCAAAATACGACCGTTCCACTATGCGCAATCAATTCACACTCGGACAGGAAGAAACACAACGTCTGATTGATAGCGGCGCCCCCTACGTTATTAGAATGAAAGTGCCAATAACGGGCGAAATTCGTTTCAGCGACCTAATTCGCGGTGAAGTGGTTGTCTCGGGCAAGGACGTCGACGACCAGATTTTGCTTAAATCCGATGGCTTCCCGACCTACCACCTTGCTAATGTTGTCGACGACCATTTAATGAAAATTACACACGTTATCCGCGGCGAAGAATGGCTGCCTTCTACCCCGAAGCACGTTCTGCTTTACGATGCTTTCGGCTGGGAACGCCCACAATTTGCTCATTTGCCTTTGCTACTGAACAAGGACAAAACTAAACTCAGCAAGCGCCAGGGGTCTGTTGCTGTCGAAGATTTCGTCGAACGCGGCTATTTCAAAGAAGCTTTCGTCAATTTTATCGCTCTGCTTGGATGGAACCCCACCGCAGACCGCGAAATCTTCTCTATGGACGAACTCATCGCAACTTTCTCGCTCGAAAAAGTTAATAAAGCCGGTGCAGTCTTCGACACACAAAAACTTGACTGGATGAATTCCCAATATCTGCGTGCTTTCGAACCCGCCGAACTTGTTCGCCGACTGAAACCCTATATGTCCGACGAAATGCTCAGTAAATTCAGTGATGATTATATCGAGAAAGTTATTGTTCTTCTTCGCGAAAGAATCGATATTCTCCGCGATGTGCTTACTTTCGGCGACTATATGTTCGATAAACCCAAAAACTACGACCCCGATTATTTGCAAAAGCACTGGAAGGACACCACTCTTGAACTTATCAAACCTTTGATTGACATCTTCCGTTCCGTTGAAGTATGGGAACACAAACATCTTCACGACGAAACAATGAAATATGTCGAAAGTCGTTCTGTTAAACTAAAAGATGTTATTCATCCAATTCGCGTGATGATTACCGGAAAATCTGTCGGTGCTGGTATGTTCGAAACAATGGAAGTGCTTGGAAAGCAAGAATGTATCGAACGTTTTGACCTCTTTGTCGAAAAAAAAGAGAAAGGTTTGCTCTAAATTATGTTCTGGGCTAATTTAATAGCGAAAATTCAGACGCACACAAGTATGACCAAAAATGAGATTTATGCTATTCTCTTCATTTTTGGTTTTGGATTTTTGGGATTTGCCTTGAAATCGCTCAATGCAAAAGAAATTTTTATCTCAAATGATGAATATAATTCCGCGACCGTAAGTGCTATGAAGGTGGAACGTTCCACCTTCATTAGCACTGATTTCCGCAACAATCCAAATCCTTTGCTTGCTTCTGCTGATACCCTAAAGCCAAAAGAAACATTTTTCCCAAGCCCAAACAGACCTTCGAAAAAATCGGAATTTAGCGGAATTTTCAATATCAATACTGCTTCGAAAGTGCAGCTTATGCAACTTCCCGGCATCGGCGAGAAAACAGCCCTTGCGATTATCGAATACCGCAACAACAAAAAATTCAACTCAATTGAAGAAATTATGAACGTCAAAGGCATTGGACCGAAAAAGTTCGAGAAAATTAAAAACAACATTACGGTTCAGTAAGGTGCCACCTATTGGCGTATATATTCACTTCCCATTTTGCAAAAGAAAATGCCATTACTGCGATTTTTATTCAATCACCAATCTGAAAGAAATACCCGATTACATCAATTACTTGCTGAAAGAGATAGAACTTCGGTGCCAAACTCTTGCCGAACAATCCAAGATTGAGACCAACAAAATCGACACAATTTTTATCGGCGGCGGCACTCCGTCGCTAATTAACCCTCGTTATATTGAAAAAATTATCGCTACAATTGATAAATATTTCGATATTACTTCCAATGCGGAAATAACGCTCGAATGCAATCCTGCCGCAAGCGATGCGAAACATTTTCCCGATTATGCCGCACTTGGAATAAATCGAATTAGCATCGGGGTGCAATCTTTTCTTGATGATGAACTTCGGTTTTTGCAGCGACTGCACTCTGCAAGCGAAGCCATTGCAACAATCGAAGCTGCACGAAAATACTTCAACAATCTCTCAATCGACCTGATTTTCGGGCTTCCCGAGCAAACTTTTGATAATATCAACAAGTCGCTTTCGCAAGCGATTGCACTTGATTTGCCACATATTTCCTGCTATGCTTTGATTTACGAGGAAGGCACACCGCTATTCGAGGATTTGCTTGCGGGCAAAGTTCGCCCAATTGCTGACGAAGAAAGTGCCGACTATTACCTGCAAATCAGCGATTTCCTTCGCTTGCGTGGCTACGAACACTACGAAATTTCGAACTTTGCTCGTTCGGGGTTTCGCTGTCGCCACAACATAAAATACTGGACTTGCTCGGACACTCTTGCTTTCGGTGCGTCTTCGGTTGGTATGATTGCGGGTTCTCGCTATAAAAATGTTTCGAATGTCGCAAAATATTTCGCATTTTTGGGCAAGGGACTTCGTCCCGAAGAATATTCCGAGAAATTATCATCAGAAGAACGCCTAACCGAGCGTGTTTATCTCTCACTTCGCTATCTTGGCTTGAAATTTGAAGATTTTGCTGCAGAATTTGGTGTTGATTTATTAGCAATTCTTTGCAACGAAATTGAGGTGCTGGTCGCTTCGGATTTTGCAACATTCGAAAATAAAACACTAAAACTAACGCCAAAAGGTTATTATATTTGCGATGAGATTACTTTACGATTATTGAAAAAATTAGAGAAAGCAAATGTTCAAAATATTCGATAGATATCTACTACGCGCTCACATTGCACCATTTTTGTTTGGTTTTTGCACTGTAATTTTTCTTTTTCTGATGCAATTTTTGATGAAGTATCTCGATAGGCTTGTCGGCAAAGGAATAGACGTTTGGGTGATTCTGCAACTTATCGCGTATAATATTGCTTGGATGGTGGTGCTTGCTGCTCCGATGGGCGTGCTTTTCTCGACCTTGATGGCATTCGGCAATTTGTCTTCGAACCACGAAATTACAATAATCAAAGCAAGTGGCGGCAGCCTCATTAGAATGATGACCCCAATTATTGTCGTTTCAGCCTTTCTTACTCTTGCGCTTTTCTGGTTCAACGATAGAATTCTTCCCGAAACTAACCTGCGCGCAAAAACTCTTATGGGCGATATTACTCGAACTAAACCGACATTTATATTAGAATCGGGGCAGTTTTCCACCGAAATCGAGGGCTACACTATTATTGCTCGCAAGGTTGATTCTTTGACGGGGCTTTTGCGTGGCGTTACTATTTACGATTTAACGGGAATGGCTTCCCGCAACATTATTTCTGCTGATACGGGAACTTTGAATTTCACACCCGATTATAGCAAATTGATTTTGAAACTTCGCAATGGCGAAATTCATCAGCTCCAATCTGGTAGAGCAAGCAACTATAAAATAGTCGAGTTTGTTGATTACCAGATTATGATGAACGCAAGCGGTTTTTCTTTCCAGCGTTCGGATATTGATGGCACAGCACGCGGCGACCGTGAAATGCGAATTAGCGATATGCAGCAAATTGTAAATGAATCAATGAAATACGTTGAAATTGCTCGCAATAATAAATCAAAAACAATTAATGCACATCTTGACTACATTCTCCATAGCAAAACTCCACTGGAAACAGATGAATCGCGAGTTGTTTCCAGCGATTTTGCTTATATAGATACTTCCTGGCAAGCTCGCACCAGCCGCATCACTCAAAGACTGAGCTTTCTCGAAACAACTGTTCGCTCTAATTCTTACGCCGAAAGGGACTACACTTTGCGAGCTAATCAATACCTTGTCGAAATTTACAAAAAATACGCAATACCGTTTGCTTGCTTTGTGTTTGTATTCGTTGGTTGCCCGCTGGGAATTATTGCTCGCCGTGGGAATTTTGGGATTAGTGCCTCGATTAGTCTTGGCTTCTACATTTTCTACTGGGCTTGCCTTATCGGCGGCGAGAAATTAGCCGACCGCGGTTTTATCGAACCCTGGCTTGCTATGTGGGCAGGTAATATTATTATCGGTATTGTCGGAATTTTGCTAACCTTGCGCACCAGCTACGAAACTCTGGAATTTCTGAACATTTCGAAGTATTTTAAACGCAAAGTTGCTACGAACTAACTCGTTCGTATTCTGCTTTCATCAATGCAATTTCGAATTCATTAAGCGATTTCCCTCGCCGCTTCATCATTGCTTGCGCAGTTTCGATGGCTTGCTCGAATGTGTGAGTTTTGCTTCCTTCGCCGCCGCCCCAGGTGAATGACGGTATCTGGCTTGGGAAAAATCCCGAATGAAACAAATTGCAATGTATTCCGCAGGTGGTTCCCGTTGTAAATTGCGTGTTGATTGCTGTTTTGGTGTGGTCGCCCGCCATTAGCCCTATGAACATTTTGTCTGTCGGCACACGCTTTCCCGGCAACCTCATAACAATATTTGAATATGTGTTTTTTAGGTCAGAATTGTTTGTGTCCGCACCGAAATTCACCCATTCGCCAACAAACGAGTGACCTAAAAATCCTTCGTGTTGCTTGTTGGAATATCCTTGAAATACTACTGCTTCGAGTTCGCCGCCCACTTTACAGTATTCGCCAAACGAGCAATTTTCATATATTTTTGCTATTGCTTTGATAAGCGTTTTTTTCCCGATGTATGCCGGACCAAAAATTACGCTATTTGCCATAACTTTTGCTTCGTCGTCTATGATGATTGCGCCTTTGCTGGCGTCCAGAACCACTCCAGGCATAATTTCTACATCCCGACCTACATAAATCTCGCTTCCTATCAGATGAGTGCCAAAATATGGGTTTGTAATGTTTTTTATCTGTTGAAGTCGCCCTTTAATCAATAGTAAATCATTGTTTATTTGATTGCCATTTATATCAATAATTTCCCAGATATAGTTTATTGTTTTTGCTTCTATTTCTACATTGATTTTTTCGCTTTCTTTATCCGAGAATTGTTTGAATTCGGCAACTATTTTGCCTTTGCTACTGAATGAAATATCCTTTGAGTGATTTGCCGAAACTGCAAACTTTATTTCTTCAATTAGCGCGAAGTCGGGAATTATATTCCCATCAATGAACAATACATTTTTGTCAAACTCGGGATTTGCTAACTTATTACGCTCTAAAAAAGACGACTTTCGCAATTCATCGCTTTCATAAGCAAACGAAACATCAGGCAAGAGCAATTTCCATCGTTCATAATTTTTCAGGCAACCGCAAAAAAATTCGTACGAAGGGTGCAAAATAGAAAATGGATACAAATTTTCTAAATCTTGTGGGTCACGCAGAACTATTGTGTTAATCATTTCAAAGCTCCAATTACCAGGGAAGTATTTTGTTCAGTGCGGTATCGGTAAGACGAACAATTCCGCGACGTGCCGACATCGCAAAAATTATGCTACCATCGCCCGTAACAGCAGGCACAGTGTAGAAAGTATCGATTTCGTTCAGCGAGCGGTCCTCAATCAATCTACCATTGTCGTTATCAAGGAAAAATATTCCTGCGCCGTTCGGATTTGTCCCGACAACTGCTGATTTTGCCTTGCCAACAATTAGGGGAGAGGTAGCAGAAATAGAAAGGAAAATTCTCCAATTTTGCTTGCCCGTCCGACTAAACGAAAATACGCCGCTCATTGTTTCGCCAACACCTGTATTATAGCCGATTACATAAGCATTTTGCTCGTTTGCCGATAAATATCTTGGAAATACTGGAAGCTCCTGCCTCCATTTCTCGAACCCTCGCTTATCGAAGCAAATTAGCAGCGAACCGCTTTTATCCGCATTTTGCATAAAACCGATAAGATAAACGTTGTCGCCGCTTACAACCGGATTTCTGATTATTCTTACAAAATCAATCGGTTTGTTGTAAAGCTCTTTTCCATTTTTATCTATTTTTACTAAATTATCTGTATCGCCGAATGTGTTTTTTGTCAGCACAAAATATATGTTTCCGTTTTCGTCCGCAGCAAAAGCCCTCGAAATCGCTGTATTATACTGTTTTTGAAATATCAATTTCCCATCGAACGACACTTTAATCAATTTCCCGCTTGTTGTGCCTATTAGTACTCCGTCATTGGTCGCAAGCACATCAGAAAACATTTCGAACGGGTCGAATTCATCAGAAAACTTGTATTCCCAGCGTTTTTCCCCGTGATTGTTGAATGAATACAATATCGGTTTTAGCGAAACAAAATATATGTTTTGTTCGTGGTCGGCAGCGGGGCGGGTCGAAACCGGTGTGCTATCGGGCACCATAAAAGTAGATTTCAGAATATCTTTCGAGATAAATGAAATTGTTCCGTCGGCGCTAATCAGATAATAATCATTGTTGCCAACAACAAGCGGTTCAATCTGGCTTCCTGCTGTCAAAGACGTGTCCGACCGACCGTCGAACCTCTTTGCTTCCAGAACGTTTATGGAAAATTTTTTGTAGTTTGAATAGTCATTCGAGCGAGTGAAACTTCCCCCCGCGTTGAACACGCCTTCTTTAAATGGATTGCCGCAAGATGAGACGATTACAGAAATCCAGAATAATAATATCAGGCTTTTTTTCATTTTAGACTTTCTCGTATGAATTTAAAGTATAAAAATATAAACGAATTTGTTCAAATGCAAGAAAAAATGAGAGACCTTGTGTTTATTACTTAGCAATAAAAAAAAGAGACGCAGCATCTGCGTCTCTTTATAACAAAAACCTGCCTATTATTGGAGTTTGTGAATTGCATCAACGGGGCAAACATTTACGCATTGTGGTTCGTCGAAATGACCAACGCATTCAACGCACTTATCGGGGTCAATCATTGTATGCTCGTCGCCTTCATATATGGCTTGAACAGGGCATTCTGGTTCGCAAGCACCGCAGGAGATGCATTCGTCGTTAATGAACATTGCCATTTTAATATCCTCCTAATTAAGTAGAATTAGTTTTACAAAATTTCGTATTTAGTTTAAACTAAATAACTTACGTTATTTTGTTTACAACTACAAATTTAATTAAAAAAATCATTCTACCAAAAAATATATAAATTTTCTTTTAGAAGAATGTCTATGCTATTGCTTAATAATAAACCTTCCGAAGGTTTTAAACCTTCGTAAGGTTCTAAGCTTGGGAAATTAGAAAGAGCCTGATAAAACGAAATTCAATTTCACTGCTTTTGTATTGCACAGATAGGAATGTCAATGCTACCGCTGTATAATAAAAAACCTTCGGAAGGTTTCAAACCTTCCGAAGGTTCAAAGTTTGGTAAATTAGCAACAATCTGATAAAACGAAATTCAATTTCACTGCTTTTGTATTGCACAGACAAGAATGTCTATGCTACCGCTTATTAATAAACCTTCCGAAGGTGTCCGCCCTTCCGAAGGTTCTAATACTTTATATCAAACAATTATCTTATTTTTCTTCTTCGTTTTGCTCGCCATCTTTGTTTGGCATCAAGATTTTGTCTATTATTCCGTATTCGAGAGCTTCTTCGGGCGTCATATAATAATCGCGGTCAGCATCTTTGCGGATTTTTTCGACATCTTTGCCCGTGTGTTTGGCTATAATGTTATACAAATTATCGCGCATTCGGATAATCTCACGAGTGTAAATTTCAATGTCCACCGATTGACCTTGCGTCCCGCCTGATGGCTGATGCATTAAAATGCGAGAATTTGGCAGAGCATAGCGTTTGCCTTTTGTCCCGGCGCATAGAAGCACCTGAGCCATAGACGCACACATCCCAATTGCGATTGTTGTTATATCCGGCTTTATATATTGCATAGTGTCGTATATTGCAAGACCAGCACTGACGCTTCCGCCCGGTGAATTAATATATAAATGAATGTCTTTTTTGGGGTCTTCGCTTGCAAGGAAAAGCAATTGCGCTATCACAAGCTCAGAAATGTGGTCATCGATTGGTCCGCCAAGAAAAATAATCCTGTCTTTGAGCAGCCTTGAATAAATATCATAAGAACGTTCGCCACGACTTGTTTGTTCGATTACAATTGGCACTAATTGGTCATTCATATTCTTCCTATTAAATAAATTATACAGTAATATTGAGCAATGACGAACAAAGTTTGAAACAATTTCATTCTGCTTTTTCAAGCTCTACAAAAAAAGTGGAACCTAAGTTCGGTTGGCTTTCCACCCAGATGCGTCCCTTGTGGTAATCAATAAATTCCTTGCAAAGCAGCAGCCCCAAGCCCGTGCTCGATTCTTCCTCTGTCCCTGTGCGAGACACTTTTTCGGCAGGATTGAACAACTTGCTTTTGAGCTCGTCATCCATTCCAATTCCATAATCTTTGATTGAAACAATATATTTATTCTCGAACTCTGATAGTCTTACTTCAACTTTTTCGCCTCGGAACGAAAATTTGAGTGCATTCGATATCAAGTTGCGGAATATTGTATTTAGCATCTGTAAATCTGCAAAAACATACGCATCATTTTCGATTTCCAAATTCAAAGCGACTTCTTTCAATTTATAACTATTTATCAGCAAATCTGCAACGTTTTTCAGTACTAAGCGAATGTTTAGCCGCTCGGGATTGAACTGCTTCTTTCCTCTTTGCACTCGCGACCATTCAAGCAGGTTTTCGAGCAATTCAAGAATATGAGAAGCAGATTTATGCATATTCTCTGTGTATTCTTGCAACTCAGTTAGCGTCAGTTCGTTTAGGTTCTCAGAGAACATTTTAGACATACCGACAAATGCAGAAATAGGTCCTTTCAGATCGTGAGCAATAATAGAGAACAGCCTATCCTTCTGGTCTATTATTTCTTTCAGTTTTTCGCGACTTTCGAGTATTTCGTTTTCGTATTTTTTCTTCTCAGTGATGTCTGTTACTGCACCTATTTGATAGATTACATCCGGTTCGTCAGGCTTCACAAAAGGTTTAATGTGGTCTAATATCCAGCGTGTTTCGCCGGATTTACTCATTATTCTATATTCAGCTTTAATTTCCTCTAAATTACGTAATCGAGGTATATAGTCTTCATTAAATTTCTTGAAGTCTTCGGGGTGAATAATCTTTAATATTGTTTCGTATGCTTCTTTATAATGATTTAATTTATAGCCGGTAATTTTTTCAAATCCACCCAGCAACCATAATACATCAATTTTGTCGCCGGGATAGCCCTTTACTAAATAAACATAGTCGGTAATCATTTCTGAAATCATTTTGTAGCGTTCGTTTGTTTCGCTGAGCATTTGCTCGAATTCTTTCTTCTCGGTGATATCGCGTCCTACAACTACCAATCCTTTTCGTTCACCATTTTCGATAATTGGAATTTTAATAACATCAAAAATTCTATTTCCACCGTCGGGCGTGGGTATTATTTCGTCTCCACGCGAGGGTTTGCCCGCTTGCCAGGCTAATTCATCGGAGTGTATACAAAATTCAAGTGCTTCTTCATAGAATGTCGTATACTTGGCAAGCTCGGCATCAGTTTTTCCTCTGTAATCGACGTTTTCTAATCCGAAAAGCTTCAAATTAAAATCATTTGTAATTATCCAGCGACCTTCGCCATCTTTGAAAGTGATTATATCAGGAATAGTATTAATCAATGTACGTAAACGAAGCTCACTTTCCTGCAATGCGTTCTCTATAATCATCTTTTCTGTTACATCTTCAATAAGAGTTGCAAACTGCAACCTGCGCGGCGAAAAAGCAATTACCTTGAAGTATTTATCTAATTCCTGGGAGTAGTTTGTAAATTTTTCCACTGTCGAATTAAGTGCTACATCACCGTACTTCTCTATCCAGTAAAATTCAGTGTCGGGAAGCACTTCTTTCACTCGCTTGCCAATAATCTTTTCCTTTTTCAAACCTGTGAGCCTTTCGAAAGCAGAATTTACATCAAGAAATACATAATCAACGGGATTGCCCTTGTCGTCCAGAATAATTTCGTGCAGAGCCAATCCCTCCTCCATTTTTTCTATGAGTTCACGGTACTTTTCTTCGCTTTCACGAAGACGCATTTCGGCAATTTTTCGCTCTGTTATGTCTTCAATTGTGCCTTCGTAATACAATTCTCCATCTTCATCAAGCACCTTCTTACCTATATCTCTAACCCATATAATCGACCCATCTTTGCGAACAAACCTATATTCTTCTGCAATCATATCGGTTGTCCCGAATTGAGCAGTTTGCGCTACTCTCAGCTCAGGGACAGCATAAAGGCTAAAAGCATTAACTTTGCTTAGTTCTTCAAACGATTCATATCCTGCAAGTTTTACCAGCGCTTTGTTAGCATAAATTATTGTTCCATCTGGCTTCGACTTGTATATTCCAACAGGCAAATCATCTAAAGATAAATGAACCTCTGCAGAATTATTTGAGGAAAATATATTATTGTCATCACCTTCAATGTTTTTTCGAAGGGTTTTATTTGATTTATTTGTATGTCCTTTCTGAATTTTCATTTTTAGGACTTAGAATATTATTTTCTCAATATAATTATTAATAAATTAATACATAATTAAAAATATGTTAATATATTTTAATGTAATTAGAAATAATTATGAAAATAATCTAATTGGTATTGTTGAATAAGTGAGTTAAGTTAATTGAACTTACAACAACTGATTCGATTTTTTCCCCCTTCTTGTTTTACGGGGTCTATGAAAAAAATAAATTTTTCGAAATGTCCATCAGTTGCTGGAATTTCTAATTCCACTTGCGAATTTTCGCCTGCAAATGCCTTTATCAACTTCTCAAATAATAAATCTTTCAGATGTGCGGGACATATTTCGTAGATTTTTTTTCTTATATCTAACTCATAACCGAAAAATTTCTTGATATCTTTTTCAAAACTTGTATTGTATGCGATAATATTATAATTTGTGTCAATCAGGACAAATGATTGCCGTGTGTTGTTCAATATTGCGTTGAGTGTTTGCTCCGAACGAGCAAGAGCATCTTGCTTCTGCTGCAAAGTCCTTTGCGTTTCCTTTCGCTTCGTAATGTTAATTAAAGAGCAAATAATGAAATTTTCCTGATTAAGTCTGAATTTTCTTGAAAAGAGTTCAATAGTGAATTCTTTACCATCTTTTTTTCTCTCGTTAGACTCAGTGAAAAAATCATAGTTTAATATGTTTGTTGAATAATTATCAAATAATTTTTCTAACAGTTCACTGCTCAACAATAATTCAGCTTTCCTGCCAATTAATTCACTTTTACTATACCCGAACATTTTGCAAGCGCTCTGATTTATAGCTACAACTGTTGCGTTTATGTCGAGTATGATAATTCCTTCCACCACCGATTCGAAAATCATCTGATATTGCTGCATACTTATTTCAGTTTGCATCTGTGCTAATTTCAAATCAGTAATGTCGCGAGCAATTCCATCAATTTGGTAAATTCTTCCGTTTTTGTCGATTTTTCTTGTTAATTTATCTAAAATATATCTGATTTGACCATCAATCCTATTTATCCTATAAACTACTTCAACTTGTGGTGTGTCCTCCAATCTTGCAATTGCGTTGAAAAAAATATTCCTATCGTCGGGGTGAATTAGCCCAAACCATAAATTCGGCATATTGCTTAAATTCTCTATTTCAACGCCATATACTTTTTCGACAGCCTTGTTTACATACAGCATCTTTATAATCGGATACGAGACAGACCACACAATATCATCGATAAAATATAAGATTTCATTCAGATGTTCCTCTTTCGAGCGTAGCTCTTTCTCGATTTTCTCTAACTCAGATTCTTTTTCGTATAATTTTTGGGTTATTTTGTCGATTTTTTCCTGTGTTTTATCAATAGTCTCGTTTAGAATTGCAACGCTCTCGAAATACGAAAAGTCGCTATCATAAGCAAGAGAGGATTTCTCTACTCTATACATTAGGGCGGCAATAATCTTCTCCGATTGCTTCAATTTTTGTTGTAGTTCAGCAATTGATTGAGAAATCTCTTTATTTTGGTTGCCTTGCATTTATAAATTAATCCTCTGCTGGAATATCCACATAAAAGGTGGTGCCTTCATTCAACTTGCTCTCGACTGAAATTTTCCCGCCCATCTTTTCGATAAAATCACGGCAAATGACAATACCTAAACCCGTGCCTTTTTCTTTTTCAGTGCCTGGTGTCGATTGAACCTTTTCGAGCGAAAATAGCTGCGATATTTTATCTTCGTTCATTCCAACCCCTGTGTCTGAAACAGATAAGCGAACGAACGGCTTGCCCTGAATTGTTGTTTGCTCCGAATTAAGTGAAACTTTCCCACCCTTGTGAGTGAATTTTATTGCATTGGAAATAAGGTTTCTCACTATTGTCGCCATCATATTGTTGTCGAAAAATGCGTAAGTGCCAATTGGAACATTATTTTCAATTGTAATATTTTTCAATTCTGCTTGCTGATTTAGTGTTAATAAAGTCCCCGCAATTATTGAGGATAAATCTTCTTTCTCTATGTTCATCTGAATTCTTCCCATTTGCGAGCGCGACCATTCGAGCAAATCCTCAATGAACTTATATGTTTGCTGTGCAGTTTTATTCAGCGAACGAAGCATATCAACCAGCTCGTCTTTGCTAAATTCATCAATGTGGTGATTTAATATGTCTGTCATTGTCAATATCCCCGCAAAGGGGCTTCTCAAATCGTGCGAAACAATAGAGAAGAATTTATCCTTCATTTCATTAAGTTTTTGCAGTTCTTCATTGCTTTTCCGCAAGAAAGTCTCATTTTGAATAAGTTGAAGATATAATTTATTCAAATTCTAAGCTTGATGTTCTAAATCGCTATATGCTTTGGTAAGCTGCTCGTTTTTTTTGATTAACTCGCTGTATTGCTGCTTTATCGTATCTTTTGAGTTTTTCAGTTCGAGGTGTGTTTTGATTCTTGCCATCACTTCAAGTGCATTGAAAGGCTTTGTAACGTAGTCGACGCCACCAATTTCAAAAGCTTTCAATAAGTCTTCGGTCTCCGTCTTTGCAGTAAGGAAAATTATCGGTATTTCACGAGTTCTCTTATCATTTTTTAATGCTTCGCATACCTCAAACCCCGACATTTCGGGCATCATTATATCCAGGAGAATTAAATCTGGCATTTTGCCAAGAGCTGTTTCTATCGCTTTCGGTCCGTTATCTGCAATTAGCAAATTATAATGTTCTCGCAATAAAGTCCCTATTAAACGAATATTCTGCGGCTGGTCGTCCACCACAAGTATTGTGTTCTTTTTCGTATTCTGCGAAGAATTATCCATACTCTCACCAATCTATTTAATTTTGTTTTGAATTTCGCTGAATGCTTTCGATAGTTTTTCAATTTCGAAATTTTCAAAATAGCTATTCAAAACATTGTAAACGTTAATTAATTTTTCATTATTGTTTGTTTCAGCAAATTGTCTTAATCTATTTATAAAATCTTCGGCTTCCTGCAAATCAGTATATTTCACTAAATTTTCAATTTGATTTGCAAATAAATTAGAAAATTCTTTTAAAATATCCGAATTAATTGAATTTAATAATTCATTAATGTTACTTTCAGCTACTATTTCGCTTAGCTTTTCTTCTTTCTCGCTGGCAGAGAAATCAAGATGCTTTACAAGTTCAGAAATTATTTCATTTCGATTGGCTGGTTTACGCAGAAAACCATTAAAAAGCGTTGTAATCCTTGCTTCATCTTCTTTCATCGACGATGCAGTATACGCAATAATAGGTATGTTCTTCAACCCAAGCTCGTCGCGAATAATATTTCGCGTCTGGTAGCCACTCATTTCGGGCATTCGCAAATCCATCATTATAATATTTGGCTGAATAGTGCGAAGCAATTCAATTGCTTTACGACCACTGTTTGCCTCCAAAATAGAAATATTGGTATCCTCAAGATATGCGCGGACAATATCAATATTTTGTTGTATATCATCCACAATTAGAAGCTTCGCACCCTTGAAATCAATTATTTTGCTCGACCAGTCGATTTGTTCGCTTGCTTTTTTGATTTCATCAAGCTGCTGTACGTTATAAAGACGAACACAGAAAGTGGAGCCCTTCCCCAACTCACTTTCAACAGTTATTTCCCCGCCCATCATCTTGACTAGTCGGCTCGATATTGCAAGCCCAAGCCCTGTGCCACCAAAGTGCTTCACACTAACAGTGCTTGCCTGACGAAACGATTCGAAAATTAAATCTTTGTCCTCTGGTGCAATTCCAATTCCCGTGTCTTTTACGTCTATTTTCAAATTGTAATGCTGATTATCCACTTTCTGGTGAGTAAGTGATATATACACACCACCTTCTTTTGTGAATTTGATTGCGTTCCCTACTAAATTAATCAGCACCTGCCGAATTCTTACCTCATCAAGGAATAGATTATCAGGTGGATTTTCCTGCATTTCGAGCTTGAATTCTAACTTTCGCTGGTTTGCCTGCTCGAAGAAAATCTGATATATATCGTTTAGAGTTTCTGCGATATTAACGGGTTCGGGTTGAAGTTCGATTCGCCCTGCCTCGATTTTTGATAAATCAAGTATGTCGTTGATTAAGGCAAGAAGCGTTCTGCCACTTTTCTGAATTGTTTCAAGATAGCCCCGAAACGGTTGCTCCCTAATAGA
>Ga0116169_1000435_pt1 | contig 43869 bp, 51 predicted proteins | sample AD_UKC130_MetaG_FD_89796 | JGI IMG/M metagenome (GOLD analysis project Ga0116169, IMG submission 89796) | Active sludge microbial communities of municipal wastewater-treating anaerobic digesters from Canada - AD_UKC130_MetaG | ecosystem: Engineered > Bioreactor > Anaerobic > Digestate | place...
ATCCCGGGGCAGGCGTACTTCCGGATCAACACCGAGAACATGGGCCAGTTCGAACGGACCCTGATCATCGCCGACGAGGACTCCTACGTCCACTACGTCGAAGGCTGCACCGCGCCGATCTACAAGTCGGACTCTCTGCACAGTGCCGTGGTCGAGATCATCGTGAAGAAGGGTGCCCGCGTCCGCTACACGACGATTCAGAATTGGTCGAACAACGTCTACAACTTGGTGACCAAGCGGGCCGTTTGTGAGGCCGGCGCGACGATGGAGTGGGTCGACGGAAACATCGGCTCGAAGGTCACGATGAAATACCCGGCCGTCTACCTAATGGGCGAGCAGGCGCGCGGCGAGACACTGTCGATCGCCTTCGCCGGCGAGGGCCAGTACCAAGACACTGGCGCGAAAATGGTTCACGTTGCGCCGAACACGTCCAGTTCGGTGCTTAGCAAGTCGGTCGCCCGTGGCGGCGGACGCACTTCGTACCGCGGACTCCTTCAGGTAAACGAGGGTGCGGCCGGTTCGGCAAGCACCGTCAAATGTGATGCCTTGCTGGTTGACCAGATCAGCCGCTCGGACACCTACCCCTACGTCGACGTCCGCGAGGACGACGTAACGCTCGGCCACGAGGCAACCGTCTCAAAGGTCAGCGACGATCAACTCTTCTACTTCATGCAACGTGGAATGGGAGAAGACGAAGCAATGGCGATGATCGTTCGCGGCTTCGTCGAACCGATCGCTCGTGAATTGCCCATGGAATATGCGCTGGAACTAAACCGGCTAATCGAACTGCAGATGGAGGGCGCGGTCGGATGACACTCGCCAATGCGCTGGAACTAGAACACGTCGAATCCCACCTCCACCCGGAGCCGTCGTTCGATGTTGCTGACCACCCGGTCCCGACCGGTTTTGAAGAGATCTGGCGGTTCACCCCGCTGAAGCGGCTTCGTGGCCTACTGGCAGGTGACGCTTCGAGCGCTCACCTGCAGTGGAAGGACGAACTGCCCACCGGCGTCACCGCGACGACGATCACCACTGAGGAAGCCAAAGCGCTCGGTGGGATTGCACCGCTGGACCGGTTGGCGGCGTTGGCCGTTGAAAACGCCGGCGGTGCGACGCTGCTCTCGATCGACGGCGAACTTGAGTCGCCGGCGCGAATCACCCTCACCGGTACCTCGGTCGACGAAACCGTCTGGGGCCACATCGTGGTCAAGGTCGCGCCGTTCTCGAAGGCGACGATCCTGTTCGATCACGTTGGTTCGGCCACCTACGCCGCCAACGTCACCTACCTAATCGGTGACGGCGCGAGCGTCGACGTGGTGAACCTGGCGGACTGGGACGACAACGCAGTCCACAGCGTCCAGACCGGCATCAGCGTCGGTCGCGATGCGACGGTGCGGTTCTTCGAGTTCACTCTCGGTGGCGATCTGGTGCGCTCGTCGACGAACGTTGACTACCGCGGCACCGGCGGCAGCGCCGACCTGCTCGGCGTCTACTTCGCCGACGCCGGCCAGCATTTCGAACACCGCCAGTTCGTCGATCACACCGCCCCCAAGACCCGCAGCAACGTCGAATACAAGGGCGCACTGCAAGGCCAGGACGCGCACACCGTCTGGGTTGGCAATGTGCTGATCCGCAAGGTCGCTGAAGGGATCGACACCTTGAGCAGAACGACAACCTCGTTTTGACCGACGGCGCCCGAGCCGACTCGGTGCCGAACCTCGAGATCGAAACTGGCGAAATTGCCGGTGCCGGTCACGCCTCCACGACCGGCCGCTTCGACGACATGCACCTGTTCTACCTGCAAAGCCGCGGGATCGACCCGACTGAGGCGCGTCGCTTGGTGGTCCACGGCTTCTTCAACGACATCATCCGCCGGATCGGTGTCGAGGACCTCCAGGACCGACTCTTGTCGGCCATCGAAAGCGAACTGGCAACGGTCGTTGGCACCCCGGAGGCGCTGCAGTGACCAAGCACAAGGTTGCCGTGTTCGCCGAACTAGTCGATGGCGCCGCTTGGGCCACCGAGGTAGCCGGTCACGACATCGCCCTCGTGCGCGAAGGCGACACCGTCTACGCGATCGAAGACTGGTGCTCCCACGGGGAAATTCCACTGTCGGACGGAGACGTTGACCTCGCGGCCTGTGAGATCGAGTGCTTCTTGCACGGCTCGCGCTTCAACCTAAAGACCGGCGAGCCGACCTGCCTGCCAGCCACCGAACCTGTCCCCGTTTACTCCACGACCATCGAGGGAGCCGACGTCTTCGTCGAGATCCCCACTGAAATTTGAGCAGAGAGAACCAAAGAATGAGCACCCTAGAAATCAAGAACTTGCACGTTTCGGTCAACACCGAAGACGGCGAAAAGGAGATCCTGCGAGGGGTCAACCTGACCATCAACTCCGGCGAAGTCCACGCCATCATGGGCCCGAACGGGTCCGGCAAATCGACCTTGGCTTACTCGATCGCCGGCCACCCCAAGTACACCGTGACCGACGGCGAAGTCCTGCTCGACGGTGAAAACCTGCTCGAAATGAGCGTCGACGAGCGCGCCCGCGCCGGCCTGTTCCTTGCGATGCAGTACCCGGTTGAGGTTCCTGGCGTTTCGGTCGCTAACTTCCTGCGTACCGCCAAGACCGCCATCGATGGTGAAGCGCCGAAGTTGCGCACTTGGATCAAGGACGTCAATGCCGCCCTCGAGCGGATGACGCTGGATCCGACCTTCGCCCAGCGTTCGGTCAACGAAGGTTTCTCCGGCGGTGAAAAGAAACGCCACGAGATCGCTCAACTCGACCTGCTGAACCCGAAGTTCGCGATCCTTGACGAGACCGACTCTGGTTTGGACATCGACGCCCTGCGGGTCGTTTCCGACGGCGTCAACCGTTACTCCGAACAAGGTGACCGTGGCGTCCTTTTGATCACGCACTACACCCGCATCTTGAACTACATCAAGCCTGATTTCGTGCACGTTTTCGTTGCCGGGCGACTCGTAGAGACTGGCGGCAAGGAGCTTGCCGATCAGCTTGAGGCTGAGGGCTACGACAAGTTCATCAAGGCTTCGGTCTGAGAGGGCGGCAAATGCCCGAGTTCGATGTAGCCGCGATCCGCGATGATTTCCCGATCCTTTCGCGGACGATGGCAGGTGGGCACCCGCTGGTCTATTTGGACAGCGCGAACACCTCGCACAAACCGCAGCAAGTAGTGGACGCAATCGCTGAACACTATTTGCAGCACAATGCGAACGTCGCCCGGGCGATGCACCAACTCGGTGCCGAAGCCAGTGAAGCGTTTGAACTCGGTCGCACCAAGACCGCAGAGTTCATCGGGGCCACCAACCGCGACGAGGTCGTCTTCACCAAGAATGCCTCCGAAGCGTTGAACCTGGTCGCTCGGGTACTCGGTGATGCTGGCCGAATCGGCGGCGGTGACGAAGTCGTCGTCACCCAGATGGAACACCACTCGAACCTGGTGCCGTGGCAGCTGCTCACGCAGCGCACGGGCGCGACGCTTCGTTGGTACGGGGTCACTGGCGAGGGACGTCTGGATCTGGACTCGCTGGAGCTAACCGAGAAGACCAAAGTCGTTGCGGTTACCTGGGTTTCCAACATGCTCGGCACGATCAACCCGGTCGCCGAGATCGTTCGGCGCGCCCACGCCGTCGGCGCACTCGTGGTGATCGACGCCTCCCAGGCCGTTCCGCAACTGCCAGTAGATGTGGCGAGCCTTGGCGCCGATTTTGTGGCGTTCACCGGTCACAAAATGGTCGGCCCGACCGGAATCGGTGTGCTTTGGGGCCGCTATGACCTGTTGGCTGAACTTCCGCCGTTCCTCGGCGGTGGCGAAATGATCGAAACCGTTTCGATGGAACGAACCACGTTCGCTAAGCCACCGCACCGGTTCGAGGCGGGCACGCCGCCGATCGCCGAATCGGTTGGCCTCGGCGCGGCAGTCGACTATCTGACCCACGTCGGGATGGAGAATGTCGCCGCCCATGAACAGGCAATCACGGCCTATGCGCTGGCCCAGTTGAACGAGTTGCCTGGGGTCGGCATCGTCGGGCCACGAGAGCCAGTCGATCGCGGGGGAGCGATTAGCTTCACCATCGACGGCGTTCATCCGCACGACGTCGCCCAGTTGCTCGACTCGCAAGGGGTAGCAGTGCGGGCCGGTCACCATTGCGCCAAACCACTGCACCAAGTGTTTGGGATTCAGGCGACGACTCGGGCGTCGTTCTACCTGTACACCACCGAGGCCGAAATCGACGCGTTCGTCGCCGGCATTCGACACACCCAGAAGTATTTCGGAGTTTGAGATGAGTGCCGCAGACGTTGACGCGCTGTACCAAGAGATCATCTTGGACCATTACAAGCACCCGCAGGGCGCCGGACTTCGCGACGACTTCGACGCCGAAGTCCACCACGTGAACCCGACCTGCGGCGACGAGATCACCTTGCGCGTCCACCTCGACGGCACGACCGTGCGTGATGTCTCCTATCACGCTGAAGGCTGCTCAATCAGCCAAGCTTCGGCCTCGGTCATGTACGACCTGATCGTGGGTAAGTCCGTCGATGAGGATCTGGCCACCCTCGAGGTTTTCCAAGAACTCATGCAAGGCCGCGGCCAAGTAGAACCCAACGAAGACGTCCTCGAAGACGGAATCGCCTTCGCTGGAGTCGCCCAATTCCCGGCGCGAGTCAAATGCGCCCTACTGTCCTGGATGGCTTGGAAAGACGCCGTCGCTCAAGCCCTCGCCAAGGAGGAATCATGACCACCGATCACAGCGATTTGCCCGATGTTGCGGTAGCAACTACGGCAGCAAGTCCCACCAGTCGTGAGGACGTCGAGGAGGCACTTCGTGACGTTGTCGACCCGGAGTTGGGGATCAACGTTGTCGACTTGGGCCTCATCTATGGCGTCCACGTTGACGAACACAGCAACGCGATCATCCAGATGACGTTGACTTCGGCGGCCTGCCCGCTGACCGACGTGATCGAGGATCAGACTCGCGCGGCGCTCGACGGAATCGTCAACGATTTTCGGATCGAGTGGGTTTGGATGCCGCCGTGGGGTCCGGACAAGATCACCGAGGACGGCCGCGAGATGTTGCGTGCCCTCGGCTTCAACATCGGCTGATCTTCATTTAGGAAGTGGAATCAGCCGATCCGATGGAGCTCGCAACCTCGCAGGTTCCCGAGGCTGTGCCGGAGAATCGAACCTGGTGGCGAATCTTGCGCGGCGCATTGCGCGGCTTCCGAAAGCACGCCTGTCCTGACCTAGCAGCGGCACTGACCTATTACGCCGTCTTGTCGCTTTTCCCTGCCGCACTGGTCGTGTTGTCGCTATTGGGCCTTTTCGGTGAGGACCGATCGAGTGTCGACGCCATTTTGAGACTCTTGAATGAAGTCGGGGCTTCCTCTGTTGGCGAAACCATAGAACCGACGCTGGTGGAGCTTAGTGCGGCCCCACGGGCAGGAATGACTCTAGTTCTTGGTGTGCTTGCTGGTTTGTGGTCTGCATCGAGCTACGTCGGTGCGTTTGGGCGAGGGTTGAACCGGATCTTTGAGGTCGATGAGGAGCGACCTGGATGGCGCCTAAGACTGATGATGCTCGGGGTGACAATTGTTACCGTCACCTTGAGCGTCGTAGTGGCGCTCAGTCTCGTAATGACCGGTCCGGCCGCTCGCGCAGTAGGCGATGTTATCGGCCTAGGTTCGACTGCGGTAGTTATCTGGAATATTGCGAAATGGCCGGCCGTTCTGCTGATCGTTGCGTTCATCGTTGCGCTGCTGTACTTCGCAACGCCGAATATTCCCCGAGAGAAGTTCCGATGGGTTAGTGTCGGGTCGTTTGTAGCGATCGGGACGTGGCTGCTGGCCTCGCTTGCTTTCGGTTTCTATATTGCAAATTTCGCGAGCTACGACAAGACGTACGGATCACTTGGCGGCATAGTCATCTTCTTGCTTTGGCTCTGGCTGACCAACCTAGCTTTGCTCTTCGGCGCCCAGATCGACGCTGAGTTGGTGCGGGACGAGCGCCGCAGCCACGCGGTGGCAAACCGGCCGCAAAATAGCCGGTAGGATTGACCCATGACCGTCCAGCGCGAGTAAGTGCCGTCGAGCCTTCGACCTGCCCTTTAGCCTGACGAAAGATCCCAAATGATTACCGCTTCCAATGTGGAGCTGCGCTTCGGCGCGCGCGTCCTGATGTCCGATGTCTCCTTCCAAGTGACCAAAGGCGACAAGATTGGTCTGGTCGGCCGAAACGGTGCTGGCAAGACCACGCTGACAAAAATGTTGGCCGGAGCCGGGGGAGAGCCGTCTGCCGGTTCAATCGTGCGCACCGGCGAGATCGGCTATCTGCCTCAAGACCCGAAGACCGGCGACCTGTCGATCACTGCTCGTGACCGGATCTTGTCGGCTCGTGGCCTCGACGACGCGCTACGGCGCATGCGCAAAGCCGAGATTGAGATGGCTTCGGCCGATTCGGCGCTCGCCGAAGATGCGATGCGCCGTTACTCCCGCGCCGACGCCGATTTCGGTGCGGGTGGGGGATATGCGGCTGAGGCCGAAGCCGCGACAATCTCACACGCACTTGGCTTGCCTGACCGAGTTCTGCAGCAGCCCTTGCAGACGCTCTCTGGTGGACAACGCCGCCGAATCGAGTTGGCGCGAATCCTGTTCAGCGATGCTGACACGATGCTGTTGGACGAACCCACCAACCACTTGGACGCCGATTCGGTGACTTGGTTGCGGGGCTTTTTGCAAACCTATTCGGGTGGGTTGATCATCATCAGCCACGATGTTGAACTGGTTGAGGAGACCGTCAACAAGGTGTTCTACCTTGACGGAAACCGCGCGACGATCGATATCTACAACATGGGCTGGAAGCACTACCTGCGTCAGCGCGAAGCCGACGAAGCGCGCCGCAAGCGTGAGCGAGAAATTACCACCAAGACCGCTGAACGCCTGATCGCGCAGGGCAATAAGATGCGCGCGAAGGCCTCCAAAGCCTCCGCTGCCCAGCAAATGTTGCGCCGAGCAGAACAGATGATGTCTGGACTCGAAGACGTCCGCCAGAGCGAGAAGGTCGCCAAGATCGACTTCCCCAAGCCGGCACCCTGCGGCAAGACGCCGCTGATGGCAACCGGTCTGTCAAAGTCCTATGGTTCGCTGGAGATCTTCACCGACGTCGACTTGGCAATCGACCGGGGGAGTCGCGTCGTCATTTTGGGACTCAACGGTGCGGGTAAGACCACGCTGTTGCGAATGCTTGCCGGCACGCTGGAGTCAGACACCGGCGAAATCGTGCCCGGTCACGGGCTAAAGGTCGGCTACTTCGCGCAAGAACACGAGACGCTCGACTTGGAACGGACCGTGCTGGAGAACATGCAACGCTCGGCTCCAGACTTGACCGACACTCAGGCGCGCAGCGTGCTGGGCGCGTTCTTGTTCAGTGGCGACGACTCCGGTAAGTCCGCTGGGGTGCTTTCCGGTGGCGAGCGCACTCGCTTGGCGTTGGCCGGTTTGATCGTCTCGAGCGCGAATGTCCTGCTGCTCGATGAGCCGACCAACAACCTGGACCCGGCGTCGCGCGCTGAAGTGCTTGACGCGATTCGCCGTTATGAAGGTGCGATCATTCTGGTTTCGCACGACGAGGGTGCAGTGCGGGCGCTCGACCCGGACCGGGTGTTGTTGCTGCCAGACGGCGACGAGGACCTTTGGTCTGACGACTACGCCGACATCATCGCCCTAGCCTGACCTGAGTCGAACTGGCGCGGTTGCTTTCCTTTTACGCCGTTCCAAGACTTCGGCGCGGACGAACCAGAAGTAGCCAAATATCGCTAGAGCGGTGAAAAAGTACCACTGGATCGAATAGAACAGGCTCGGTCCTGAACCAAGGTCTGGTTGTTTCGCCAGCTCAATGCCGGCTTGCTCTGGTGCGGTCATCGCAACATACCCAGGAAGCAGTTCTTCGTTCAGGGTTTTTTCCCACTGCTTGCTGTCGATCGCACGCACTTGACCATCTGTTGGAGTAGTCGCTTTGGCGTCCGCAGTGCTGTTGGGTTGCAGCCAGCCCGTAATCGTCACGGTGCCCGGTGGGGGTGCAGGGATTGAATCGGGTGCGGCCCCGGTGTTGTCTGATTTGACCCAGCCGCGGTTGATCAAAACAACGTCGCCGCTTTCAAGCCGCAGGGGAGTGACGATCTCTACGCCAGGGCGCCCATCGCGTGCCGCGAAGCGGACCGTGGCTTCCTTCTCCGGCTCGAAGGCACCGGTTGCGGTCACAGTTTTCCAGGCCGAATCTTTCGTCCAACCAGCGGCCAAGGCGTCCTCGATTGGCACCGGTTCGGCGGTGTAGTTCGCCCGCGTGAGGGCGTTGGCGTCTTTGCGTTGCTGGTAGCGATCTGCTTGCCAGCCGCCGAGCCAGATAAAAAGCAGCGTCATCACCACGGTGAAAACTGCCAGCCCAATCCAGCGCGGGCTCACCAGAAAGCGATACACCTCAGCGTTCCACCTGGTCTGAACTTGGTGCGCCCAACTCTTGACGGTCCACCCCAAACGGGGAAGGTCCATCGCCGGGGTTTCGGATGGCCGAGTTGCCAATCACGACTGCAACATAGGGCAGGAAAATCGCCCCGGCGGCAAAAACCCACCGAATCCAATGATCGATTGCCACGAACGCGAGGAAGCAGGCGATCCGGATCGCCATCGAAATCAGATAATTCCGTTCACGGTGATCGACCTGGGCGCTGTGCGGCTCGCGGGCACTGGTGATCGAATGAACTTCGTCGTCGTTGCCGTGCGCCATAGGCACAACTCTACGCGGCAGGCATGATTGGACTATGAGCAACCGCACCTACCGCGTCACCGAGATTGTTGGCACCTCGCCCGAAGGCGTCAGCGAAGCCATTGATAGCGGCATAACTCGGGCATCGCAGACGCTTCGACACTTGGACTGGTTCGAGGTCGTCGGCATTCGTGGCCAGATCGTGGACGCCGAAGTCGAGCACTACCAAGTGACGATGAAAATCGGTTTCCGCCTCGAAGACGACGAGTAATCGCGCGAGTCAGGCGTCGGCGGCGTCGGCGGCTTCAACTTCCTCGCGGGTGATTCCCATGAGGTAGATGATCGCGTCGAGGTACGGGACATTGACGCTCGTCTTAGCCTGACTACGCACGAGAGGCTTGGCGTTGAAGGCAATGCCAAGCCCGGATGCGGCCAGCATGTCCAGATCGTTGGCGCCGTCACCGATAGCCACGGTGTTCTTGACATTGATCCCGGCCTCGTCGGCAAACCGGCGCAACGCGGTCGCTTTGCCGGCCCGATCGACAACCTCGCCAATCACCTTGCCGGTGAGTTGACCGTCAACCACTTCGAGTTCGTTAGCGGCGAAGTAGTCGATCTCGAGCGCTTCGGCAATCTGCTCAATGATTTGGGTGAAGCCACCGCTAACCAGCGCAAACCGGTAGCCGAGGCGTTTCAGCGTGCGAATCATGGTGCGGGCGCCTGGGGTGTAGTTGAGGTTGCGATAGACCTCGTCCAAGGCCGAAGCGGGCACACCTCGAAGTTGAGCCACCCGTTCATGCAGCGAGTCGGCAAAATCAATTTCGCCGCGCATCGCGCGTTCGGTTACCTCAGCGACAGCGGCCTCGCAGCCCGCGTGGGCAGCCAACATTTCGATGACTTCGCCTTGGATCAGGGTCGAGTCGACGTCCATCACCACCAGGCGTTGGGCGTGACGCAAAATGCCGTGTTCTTGAACGGCCACGTCGATGCCGTGCGAATGCCCGATCGCCGCCAACTCGGCTTGTAGGGCGTCAGGTTCGGCGCCAGATACTTCCAAGCGAATGGCGGTCACCGGGTACCTCGCCATTCGGACGATCCGGTCGATGTTACCGCCGAGTCCCTTGATTCCGGCAGTGAGTGCGGCCATCGCTGCCGGCTTAAGCGGGGCGCCGAGGACTACAACCTGCGAACGACCGACCCGCCGGGCGCGGTTGTCGCCAAGCCCGTGGACGGATTCGACGCCCAGTCCCATATCGGAACTGGCCGCCTTCATCGTCATGTCAAACGCGACCGGATCTGTCGGGGCGGTTACTAGAACACTGAGCACCAAGTGGCCACGAACGACCAGCTGCTCGACGTCGAGAATTTCGACCTCGTGGGCGGCCAGCTCGGCGAACACCCGAGTGGAGACGCCAGCGCGGTCTGGTCCGCTGAAGGTGACCAAAACAGTTGGGGCGGTCAGTTGCGCTGTTGGGGTCAGCGTCGGGTCTAATGCACTCATCACGACGAGGGTATCTGCCTTGAGCTAGGCAGAACCGATAGGTTGTTGGCGTGGCTGCAGTGTTTGAGTTGACCGACGTATCGGTTATGCGTGCCGGTAAGTACCTTTTGAACCGAATTAGTTGGCAGGTCAACACCGGTGAGCATTGGGTAGTGATCGGGCCAAACGGTGCCGGAAAGACCACTTTGCTGCAAATTTTGTCGGCAAACCTGCACCCAACATCGGGAGCTGCGCAGATACTTGGCGAACCGTTGGGCGGGGTGGACGTATTCGAACTGCGCACCCGAATCGGCCACACGAGTTCAACCATCGCCGAACGGGTGCCAACCAACGAGACCGTACAGAACCTGGTCCTTTCGGCCGCCTACGCGGTGCTAGGTCGCTGGAATGAGGAGTACGACGAGCAAGACCATGCTCGGGCGCAAGCGATGATGGCCGAGTTGGGCATCGTAGCACTGGCTGACCGCACTTTTGGGACGCTTTCCGAAGGCGAAAAGAAGCGGGTTCTAATCTGCCGGGCGCTCATGACTGATCCCGAAGCGATCCTGCTCGACGAGCCGGCCGCCGGCCTCGATGTCGGCGCCCGCGAAGACCTGATCGAGAGCATCGAGGCGCTTGCTTCTGACGCTCAGGGACCGGCATTGGTGATGGTTTCGCATCACCTAGAAGAGATCGCGCCAGGCTTCACTCATGCGTTGCTATTGGCGAAGGGCCAGATCGTCGCGGCCGGTCCGATCGCTCAGACTTTGACCTCATCGAACTTGACTGCGGCCTTTGGTCAACGACTAGAAGTAAGCCACGACCATGGACGATTCGTGGCTAGACGTCCACCTGCGCGGCACAGGGCGAACTGAGAGGGAGCAAATGGACTGGTTTGGGTCGGACATCTGGTTGACGTGGGTCGCCTTGGGCGTTTTCGTTGGGCTGATTGAACTCAGCAGCGGCGAACTTATTTTCCGATGTTTTCCGTTGCGGCCTTCGCTTCAGCCGCTGCTGCCGGACTTGGTGCCTCGGTGGAGTTGCAACTTGTCGTCTTCGGCGTTGTCGCCACCGCACTCTTGTCGCTCGTGCGCCCGCGAATCGCGGCACGCGTGCATGACGGGCCTACGCTGCCGTCTGGACAGCATGGTCTGGTTGGCGAACTTGCGATTGTCGCTGAAGAAATCAGCCGTCACGGTGGCCGGATCCAAGTTGGCGACGTCTACTGGACTGCGCGACCAGTCGATCCGGATGCGATCTATGTCGTCGGGGAAGAACTTGTTGTGACCGATATCGATGGCGCGGTTGCGCACGTCGAACGAAAGGGAAATTGATGACCGCCGTTGTTTTGATGTTCCTGTTCTTGGTGCTGCTGCTGATCGTGACCGCAGCGGCCAGTTTGAAAATTATCCCGCAGAACTTCGCCGGAATTGTCGAGCGGCTCGGCAAGTACCGCACCACTTTGGCGTCTGGTCCTCATCTGATCGTCCCGTTCTTGGACCGAGTGAAATACCGGATCGACCAACGTGAACAGGTAGTTTCGTTCCCGCCCCAAGGCGTTATCACCGAAGACAACCTGACCGTTGAGATCGACACGGTCATCTTGTTCACGGTGAACAATCCGGTGGCCGCGACCTACGAGATCGTCAACTACATCGACGGCATCCATCAACTCACGATGACCACGCTACGAAACATCATCGGTGGCATGACGCTTGAACACGCGCTCACTAGTCGTGACCAAATCAACCGAACTTTGAGTGCTGAACTTGATGCGGCCACCGGACGCTGGGGGATCAAGGTCAGCCGCGTTGAACTCAAGAGCATCGATCCGCCGATGTCGATCATTGACGCGATGGAAAAGCAAATGCGCGCCGAGCGGGACAAGCGAGCCGTCATTTTGACCGCCGAGGGCGAGCGCCAGTCCGCGATTTTGACCGCCGAAGGTCAAAAGCAGGCCGCGATTTTGACCGCCGAGGGCGAAAAGCAGTCGGCCGTGTTGCGCGCCGAGGGCGAAAAGCAGGCCGCAGTGCTGACTGCACAGGGTGAAGGCCGCGCGATCGAGACGGTCTTCCAGGCTATCCACGACGGTAATCCAGACCAGAAATTGCTTTCATACCAGTACTTGCAGACGCTGCCGAAGATCGCGCAAGGCAACAACGCTTCGACCTGGATCATCCCGGCCGAAGTCACCGCGGCGCTCAGCACGATCGGCAACGTGGTCGGCTCCATCCCGGTAGATGGCGGGGGATCGCTCAAGCGCGTCGATCTAGACGAACCAGTTGTTGACGAGTCGAAGGCTCCGGCCGAAACCACGAGTGCGGTCGAAGAGGCAATTCGGGCCGCTAAGCAAGCCGAGTCACCAATCACAACTCCGGATGAGCCGCCGACTGACCAGCCGACCGTCTAGTCGCTCTACCACTGCCAAGTCCCGTGGATTATGGCCCGACCTAGCGTCTTGAAGGCCAGGTTGAAGCCAACCACGGCCGGCGAGGCGGATGCGTCGACGCCAAGTGTTTTGGCTTTGACCGCATGGACGACGAAGAAGTAGCGGTGTAACTGATCGCCTTCTGGTGGCGCCGCACCCATGAAGTTCAGTCCGCCGCCGTCGTTTCGTACGTGGAACGCACCAGCAGGCAAGCTGGCGTCGCTAGCACCGGCGCCGGTTGCCAGCTCGGTGACCTCTACAGGGATGTCGACGACGGTCCAATGCCAGAAACCGGACACGATGGGCGCGTCTGGGTCAAAGCAGGAGACCACGAACGACTCAGTTCCGGCCGGTGCGCCACTCCAAGCAAGGTGCGGGGAAGTGTCGCCGTGGGCGTTGACTTGGGCCGGATCCAACGGTTGGCCGTCCTGCACGTCGTTGCTACGGACTGCGAACGACGCAACCGTCGGCAGTAGCGGGTAAGGGTCAGGGGTGACGGGTCGATCAAGGCTCATGGCAATAACCTAGTGCGGTGGCAGAGCTAATCGCAGTCGAAGATCCGTCCGACCCGCGATTGCGCGATTACACCAATCTTCGCGACGTCCAACTGCGCACTAAGACCGAAGCCGAACGCGGAATCTACTTGGCCGAAGGCGAGAAGGTGATTCGCCGCGCGCTTGAGGCCAACCACCAGGCCCGCTCGTTTCTACTCGCGCCCAGGTGGTTGGAGTCGCTGGCCGATGTGCTCGCCGAATCGCCAGCACCGGTTTACGTGCTGGCCGAAAAAGACATTGAACGCCTGACCGGGTTCCACGTTCACCGTGGGGCGATGGCGGCAATCAACCGGCCGGAGCCGTTGTCGGTCGAGCAGGTTCTGGCCGGTGCGAGCCGAGTGTTGGTCGCCGAGGACTTGGTTGACCATACAAATATCGGCGCTGTAATGCGCAACGTCGCCGCGCTAGGTTTTGACGGGGTACTGCTGTCGCCGAGGTGCGCAGATCCGCTCTATCGGCGCTCGATCAAGGTGGCGATGGGTGCAGTCTTCACTTTGCCGTGGGCGCGGATCGACGACTGGTATGGATTGCCAAGTCTCTTGGCAGACCACGGATTCACGTCCTATGCGATGACGTTGGCCGATGACTCAATCGCGATCGACGCGGTGGAGCCAGCTAAAAAGGTGGCGGTGATCGTCGGTTCAGAAGGGCCGGGACTGAGCGAACACTGGCAACGCGAAGCGGACTATCGGGTAAAGATTCCGATGGCTGCGGGCATCGATTCGCTCAACGTGGCCGCCTCCACCGCGATTGCCTGCTGGTGGTTTCGGCCGAACCAATCGTGAGGAGTCAGTCGACTTCTTCGCCCACGGGCCAGTCGTCCTGGTATTCATCGGCGACCTGCTTATGCAGCTTGTAAAGCTTCTTTCGTGCCTTTTCGGGAACCCGGTCACCAAAAACGGTGCCGAACAGGTGGTCGGTTTCATGCTGGAGGCAGCGCGCGAGTAGGCCGGTTCCTTCGAAGGCGACCGGCTCTCCGAGGTGATCAAAACCGGTGACCCAAGAGTGATCTGGCCGGCCGCATTCGGTGAACGCTCCGGGCAAAGACAGGCAGCCTTCATCGGCGACGTCGAGTTGGCGGTCGGCCCCGTTAGGCAGTCGCAGGACTGGATTGCAGACGACGCCGGTGATTCGCTGTTGGTCCGCGTCGGGGCAGTCGAAAACGAAAACCTTCAGGTCGACTCCGACTTGGTTGGCTGCTAGACCAACGCCTTCGGCGGCGTACATCGTGGCGACCATGTCGGCGACAAGCGTGGCAAGTTCATCATCGAACTCGATGACGTCGGCCAGTTCATGATGCATAACTGGCGTTCCCCAGCGGGTGATTGGGCGAACGTTTCCGCCAGTTGGCAGCGGTCGGGACTGATCTGCAGAAGGTATTTCAGGCACGCCTCAGCCTAACGAGAGTCAGGACACATGAAAAAAGTGGGCGACAGATTCGAATTTCAGATACTCTCGGTATGCGAATGGGATACCATCGGTATCTGAAACTGCAACCAGCAGAAATTCACCTGAAACTATAGGGAGTGAACGTGGCGGGTAAAGACCCCATGGCCTTCGGGCTTAGCGTGCTGAATAAGGTAGCCGCTTCCGAAACGCTCGACAAGCTCGGTTTGCGCAAGTTCACCGAGCGTGCAATCCACCAAAGCACCAAGTCCGGCTTCCAAGCGGCCGGCGCTATGCAGCGCACCTTCAAAAAGGTTTCCGGTGGCGGCCAGGGTAACCGGCCGACCAGCAATAAACCGACTGGTGTGTTCGACCTAACCCCGACCGAAGATCAGCAAATGATGGTCGAAGTTATTTCCGAGTTTGCTTCGGCCGTCTTGCGCCCCGGCGCTGAAGAAGCCGAAAAGGTTGACGACACCCCCAAGGAAGTTTTGGCCCAGACCGGCGAGTTCGGTCTGTCGCTCATCAACATTCCTGAAGAGCTCGGCGGACTCTCCCAAGAGCGTTCGTCGGTGACCGGCGTCCTCGTGGCTGAGGCTCTTGCCGAAGGCGACATGGGTCAAGCAGTAGCCTGCTTGGCACCGTCTGCGGTTGGCACCGCGATCTCGCTATGGGGAACCGAGGCCCAGCAGCAGACCTACTTGGCCGACTTCGCCGGCGAGAACGTGCCAGCAGCGGCCTTGGTAGTCAACGAGCCGCAGGCGATGTTCGACCCGTTCGCCCTGCAGACCACGGCAAAGAAGTCCGATTCGGGCTACGTCCTAAACGGTCTCAAGTCTGGCGCCGTGCGCGCTAGTGAAGCTGAACTGTTCGTGATTGCCGCTGACGTCGAGGGCCGCGGCCCGTCGATGATCATCGTTGAGGCGAACACCGAAGGCGTATCAGTTGCTGCCGACCCGAGCATGGGTCTTCGTGCTGCTGGCCTGTCGCGAATCCAGCTGACTGACGTCCAGGTAGGCGAGGACGCGATCCTCGGTTCGGTTGACGACTACCGCTCGATGATCCGGTTGTCGCGACTCGGGTGGGCAGCTCTTGCGCTCGGTACCGCCAAATCAGTCTTGGACTATGTGAAGGACTACGTAGTGACTCGCGAAGCGTTCGGCGAGCCGATCGCCTACCGCCAAGCAGTAGCTTTCACCGTCGCCGATATGGCGATCGAGCTCGAAGGTATGCGTCTGGTCACCCTAAAGGCCGCATCGCGTGCCGACCGCGGTGATGACTTCGCTCGCGAAGGCGCGCTCGCGCGTCGCCTGTCCACCGAGTACGGCATGAAGATCGGTACCGACGGCGTCCAGCTGCTCGGTGGCCACGGCTTCGTCAAGGAACATCCCGTTGAGCGTTGGTATCGCGACTTGCGCGCGGTCGGCGTCATGGAAGGAGCAGTCCTCGTCTGAGGGCAGAACACATCATGATCAATCTCGAAACTCCGAAGAAGTTCAACGCATTCGTTCAACAGGCACACGATGTTGCCAATGAATTCCTGCGGGCGAACTCGCGCAAATACGACCTTGCCGAGCATTCCTACCCCAAGGAACTCGACTTGTTGGCCTCGTTGATCGACGGCATGAACGAGTCTGGTACCGGCTCCGGTGCAGGCGCGGCCGGTGTGCGCGTCGACGAAGATAAGAAGGGCAAGTCGGGCGTCAAAAATGGCTCGAACATGTCCTCGGTGCTGTCGGTAATCGAAATGTGCTGGGGCGATGTTGGCCTCCTGCTTTCGATGCCTCGTCAAGGACTCGGCAACTCGGCCATCGCTTCGGTCGCCACCGACGAACAGCTTGAACGCTTCAAGGGCACCTGGGCCTCGATGGCGATCACTGAGCCGAGCTTCGGTTCGGACTCGGCCGCCATCAAGACCACCGCGACCAAAGACGGCGATCACTACGTCCTAAACGGCGAAAAGATCTTCGTAACCGCTGGCGATCGCTCCGACTCGGTAGTCGTCTGGGCCACCTTGGACAAGGAACTGGGTCGCGCGGCCGTCAAGTCGTTCGTCGTGCCCAAGTCGCTGCCGGGCATCCGCGTCGAGCGCCTCGAGCACAAGCTCGGAATCCGGGCTTCCGACACTGCCGTGATCGTTCTGGACAACTGCCGCGTTCCGGCCGAAAACCTGCTCGGCTCGCCTGAGATCGACACGGCCAAGGGTTTCGCTGGCGCGATGGCAACGTTCGACAACACCCGGCCGCTGGTTGCCGGGATGGCTGTTGGCTGCGCGCGCGCTTCGCTAGATACGATGCGTGAACTGATTGAGCAGGCAGGGTTCGTCATCGACTACGACCGCCCGGCCGCGGTTCAGCCACACGTTGTCGCCACTTTCCTGCAGATGGAAGCGGACTGGGAAGCAGCGCTGCTGTTGACCTTGGAGGCCGCGTGGATGGCCGACAACCGTCAGGCAAACTCGCTGCAAGCTTCGATGGCTAAGGCGAAAGCTGGCCGCTCGGGCAACCAGATCACGCTCAAGTGTGTCGAGCTGGCCGGCTCCATCGGCTACAGCGAAAATGAATTCTTGGAGAAGTGGGCTCGCGACTCCAAGATCCTCGATATCTTCGAGGGCACTCAGCAGATTCAGCAGCTGATTATTGCTCGTCGGCTCTTGGGACTGAACAGTTCCCAGCTGAAGTGAGCTAACGCCGAACGCACCGCGATCAGGGACTCAGCATGGCCTTGATCGCGGTGCGTTCGTGCATTCGGCGGTACCCCTCGGCGCACTTCGTAAAGCCGGTCAATTTCGAAAAGTGATCGCAAGAGAACAGGATCATGAAGTGAGAGTTCTTCTGACCAGGTGGGGATGGTTAATCATCCTCATTGTTGCGGCAGCAGTCTTCTTTATCGAACCCACTGACGGCGCTCTGCTGGCCAGCCGAATTCTGCTGGGGCTTGGCATTCTGGCTGCTGTCTTGAGAATTCTGCTGAAGCGCAAAGCGAGCCAGGCCTCAACATGATGGCGGAAACTCCATCATTTTCGTGATCGCTTCGGAGATGACGGTTTCTGGCCGACCGTGTTGGGCGACCGGGACTGAGCTGAGTTTTGGTTGACACCTGACGCGAAGATTCACCTTGAGTGGGTCTTCGCGTCAATGTGTTCGGGATGATCGTTCGAAGGCGGCGCCGTAGTCTATTGGTTCGAGTCGGTGTCGGCCTCAAGTTGCGGGTCTGCAACGGTCTTGACTCGAATATCTCCGGGGGAGTGCAGGATGGTTGCCCGCCTGCGTGCAAGGATGGCAGGCATGAGTGAAAAGCCCGAAGTTGACTTCACCCCAGGCCCTGCCCCGCTCGAGTTGGTTATCGAGGACATCACCGTTGGCGAAGGCGACGAAGCCGTAGCCGGCGGCGTCGTAGACGTTCACTACGTTGGTGTCGATTTTGAAACCGGCGAGCAGTTCGACGCCTCTTGGGATCGCGGCCAGTCGGCCCGCTTCCCGTTGCCGCAGCTGATTGGCGCGTGGCAGCAGGGCATCCCCGGGATGAAGGTTGGCGGCCGCCGCAAACTTGTTGCGCCGCCAGAACTTGCCTACGGTCCTGCTGGCGGCGGTCATCGTCTGTCCGGTCGCACCCTGGTGTTCGTTATCGACCTGCTCGGCGTTGGCTGAACCCAGAACTTCAACGGACTCGAATCAGCGCAGTTCGTCCAAGGCCTTCTCGACTCGCTTGACCGAAATTGGTCCGGCAGCGCGAAGTTCTTGGGCGAACGTGCTGACTCGCAGTTCCTCCAGCATCCAACGCACCCGCTGCACCGGTTTGCTGAGTCGCTGCCACGGCCGCAGGTCTTTGGTCTGTTCGTGAAAGCGCGCCTCCAGCGCCCAGATCTCGCTCGGATCCTTCGTCGAGGTCAGGCGCTTTTGTGCTGCCCGCAGATAGACGGCCAGGCGACCGATTTGATCGGCGCCCATATCGCGGATGAAGCCAGGATGAAGCAGCCACGACAGTTGCACGGTGACGTCCTCGCCGGCGGCGTCCTTGCCGGGATTCAGGTCGCCTAGCGCCTGCAGCGCGCTGATTGTTTGGCGAACGATCCGTTCGGTGACACCGGCAGCATCAGCCCTGACTAGGTCTCGCAGTCGGCGGTAGTCGTCCTCGTCCCAAACGGGACCGCCGTGGGTGAGAACCAACTCGTCCAGCGCGGTCAGCCAAGACTCTTCGATCACTGCCGCAGCAGACCCCTGAGGCGCCGTTGCGAGCAGGAGTTTGTCTTGGAGAGAAAGCGTTCGACCGATCGTGACCACCGGCGAGGCGGTCGACAGCGCGATAAGTCGCGACAAACCACGAACAGCGGCTACCTGCTGTTCGGTTTTGGTGCGCAAGACTCGTAGGGCGACGCTGTCGGTCTCGTCGACGATCGCTGGATAGCCGGTCACTTGGGCGGCGGTGATGGTCTGCTCCACTGTGCCAAAGTCCCAGTCGGTGATGCCCGTTCGTTCCGATGCTTGCGCCACGCGGCTCAAGTCTCGGCGCAGTCGCGGCTCAAGCTCGGTACGCAGAATCGGTAGGTCTTTACCGCTGGCGATCTCGCGGTCACCGTCAACGATCCGAAAGGTCGGCCGCAGGCTCTCGGGCAGGTTAGCGGGCACGATCAACTCGGCCGGCACGTCCAAGGCGCGAGCGAGTTCGGTGCGCAAGTTCGTGGTCGAGTCCAAAGTCGGAACGATGCGTTCGGCAGTCTGCGCCGCCGGCGCGAACCTTCGCCGTTCGGACTTCGGCAGGAGTCGGATGAGTTCGGTAATCAGCTCGACCCGGCGCCCGGGCACGCTCCACTCGAACTGCGAATCGTCGATGGTGAGCAGCTCTTCGACCGGCACGGTGACGGTCAGGCCGTCGTCGCTGGCCTGCGGATCGAACCGGTACGACAGGTCGAACGAGTCGAAACCGTCGCTAGTTGACGTCCATGAGGTCGGAAAAGCGTCGTCGTCGACGGTGGCGGTGAACAAGTCGTCGGTGAAGTTCAGGATCTTCTTGTCTGGCTGCTTTTTCCACCAGGCGTCAAAGTGACGAACCGACACCACCTCGGCGGGAATGCGTTGGTCGTAGAAACCAACGAGCACTTCGTCGTCGACGCGCAGACCCCGGGTGCGGACGCGGTCTTCGAGCGCTTCGATCTCGGCTATCCGGTCTTGATTGCGCTTCCAGAATTGGTGGTGGGTGCGCCACTGGCCGCCCACGAGTGCGTGGCGAATGAACAGTTCGCGCGCCAGTGGCGCATCGTGTTTGGCGAGCATCACGGTGCGGTCAACAACCACGGGAATCCCGTAGAGAGTTGAGCGTTGGGTGGCCACCGCAGAACCGCGTTTGGCCGACCACCGCGGCTCGGAGTATTGGTGTTTGAGGAGGTGACCCGCTGCGCTTTCGACCCAGGCCGGATCTACTTTGGCTGCGTCGCGAGCCCAGAGCCGAGAAGTCTCGACGAGCTCGCCGGCCATCAGCCAGCGGGGCGGCTTTTTCGCTAGGCCAGAGCCGGGGAAGACCGCGAACCGGGCACCGCGAGCGCCGAGGTATTCGCGACCTTGTTCGTCGCGCACACCAACGTGCGAAAGCAGGCCATGCAGCAGTGCTTGATGAATCTTGTCGGCGTCTGGTTCTACGCGAACCTTGCCAGGTTTGAACCCGAGCTCACGAACCGTGCGCCGCAGTTGAGAGTTCACGTCGGACCATTCGCGTACCCGCAGGTAGTGCAAGAACTGGTCGTGGCACATTCGGCGGAACTTCGTATGGGAAAGGTCATCGCGCTGCTCCTGCAGGTATTGCCACAGTTTGAGTAGCGACAGGAAGTCCGAATCGGGCTGGCGGAACCGAGCATGCGAAGTGTCGGCGGCCTGCTGACGTTCTAACGGTCGTTCGCGCACGTCCTGGATGGACAGGCCAGCCACGATCACGAGGACCTCTGGCAGGACGCCGAGCCGGTCTGCGGCCAACACCATGCGCGCGTGGCGAGGGTCCAGTGGCAGCCGCGACATGGTGCGGCCAAGGCGGGTGAGCCGATCGGATCCGGCCGATGTTGGCTTGAGCGCGTCGAGTTCACGAAGCAGGTTCAACCCGTCGGCGACCGCTCGATGGTCCGGGGCGTCGAGGAAACCGAACTCGTCGATTGGGCCAAGTTCCAGCGCGGCCATTTGCAATATGACGCTCGCCAAGTTCGTCCGCAAAATCTCCGGGTCGGTGAACTCGGGTCTTGCCTCGAAGTCCTCTTCGTCGTACAGGCGAATACAGATGCCGTCTGCGACTCGCCCGCAGCGCCCGGCGCGTTGAGCAGCGCTGGCTTGGGAGATCCGTTCGATCGGCAGTCGCTGGACTTTCAACCGGGTGCTGAACCTTGAGATTCGGGCCAAGCCGGGGTCGACCACAAAGCGGATTCCGGGCACGGTGATGGAGGTTTCGGCCACGTTCGTCGCGAGCACTATTCGCCGGCGCGGACCCGACTGGAATACCTTGCTTTGTTCATGAGCGGCGAGTCGACCGTAAAGCGGAACCACGTCGCCAAAGTTGCGCCCTTCGAGGACTTCGGCGGTGTCTCGAATGTCGCGTTCGCCGGGCAAGAACACGAGTACGTCACCGTCTCGCGGGAGAGAACCGATGGCGCTGGTGATCCCGTCAATGATGTCGTCTTCGCGATCCAGTGGTTGGTAACGCACCTCGACCGGGTAGGTGCGGCCGCTGACCTCGATCACCGGGACTTTGCGATTCGGTGTCGTGAACAGTTCAGCGAAGCGGTCGACGTCAATCGTGGCCGAAGTGATGATGAGTTTGAGGTCCGGTCGCTTGTCGAGCAGGACACGCAAGTAGCCGAGCAGGAAGTCGATCGCGAGCGATCGTTCGTGCGCCTCGTCGATGATGATCGTGTCGTAGCGCTCGAGTCGACGGTCGTGCTGTAGCTCGGTAAGCAGCAGGCCGTCGGTGACGAGTTTGATGATCGTGTTTGCGCTGGACTTGTCATCGAACCTGACTGCGTAGCCCACTTCGGCGCCCAGTTCGACCTCGCACTCTTGGGCGATTCGGGCGGCCACCGATCGTGCCGCGATGCGCCGCGGCTGGGTGTGGGCGATCTTGGTGCGGCCCAGCTCGGCGGCGATCTTCGGCAACTGCGTCGTTTTGCCCGAGCCAGTTTCGCCCGCGATCACCACGACTTGGTTGCTTGCGATCGCGTCGCGGATTTCATCGTGGCGGGCACTGATCGGCAACGCCGGATCGAACGCTACTTTCATCGGTTCGTTACCTCAAGCCCAACTGTTCGCCTAGGAGCGCAAACCCAACGAACGCCACCAGGTCCAAGATCGTGTGCGCGATGATCAACGGCATGACGCGCTTCGTCCGATAAAAGAACCACCCGAAAATTATGCCCATGACGAAGTTGCCAACGAACTGCCCGAAGCCTTGGTAGAGGTGATAGGTGCCTCGCAACAGGGCCGAGGTCACGATGATCAGGGGAGTGCCCCAACCGAACTGGCGTAACCGCGTCATCAGGTAGCCGACGACGATCACTTCTTCGAGGACCGCATTTTGCAGGGCCGAGAGTACGAGCACGGTCACCGACCACCAGTAGAGCTGGTCGGGACTGGGAATGATTTCGGCGGTCAGCCCGAGCGCACGACCGCCGAAGTAGACGCCCAACCCGGGGATACCGATGAGCGCGGCAAGTCCGAAACCGAAAGCCAAATCGCGTCCGGGTCTGGCTGCGTCGAGGCCAAGACGTTTCAGGACGCCGGGGGAGTCTTCGTCCAAACTCAGCAGGTAGAGCGCCAGCGCCACCGGGACGAGCGCGAAACCAATCGCCAGCAACTGATACGTCAGGTCAAGCCAGGGCACTTCATTGCGTGACTGGTTCAGCGTGGCGGTCGAATTCTGCAGGCTGCCTTCGCTGAGTTTACGGATGAGGCTGACGGTCGCATAGACCGCCGACTGGCCCAAGGAGAGGCCGAGGACTATCCAGACCTCAGCGCGCAGGCGCCGAGTCACCGGGTCACAGGTCGTTCGTGGCGAAGGAATTGCAGGAGTTCAGGTTGCCGGACTCGTAGCCCGTGGTGAACCACCGCTGGCGCGACTGGCTCGAGCCGTGAGTCCAGGTGTCCTGATTTACTCGCCCGCCACCTAGGGTTTCTTGAATGTGATCGTCACCGACCGCGGCTGCAGCCGACATCGCCGACTTGATGTCGTTCGCTGTCAGTGGCTCGATCAACGTGTTGCCGGCATCGTCTTTAGTGGTTGCCGCGTGGTTTGCCCAAACCCCGGCGAAACAGTCGGCCATTAGTTCGACTCGAACTCCGCCGCTGAGCGGACCAGATTTGCCGTCTTGACCTTTGGCCAGGATGCCGAGAATGTTCTGCACGTGATGACCGTATTCGTGGGCCACTACGTACATCTGGGCGAGGTTTCCGCCGTCTGCCCCGAACTGTGATTCGAGTTCGTCGAAGAAGGCCGCGTCGATGTAGACGCGCTCATCGGCGGGGCAGTAGAAGGGACCGGTCGCGTTCGAAGCCCTGCCACAGGGCGACTGGGTCACGCCCGAGTAGATCACCGTTTTTGCTTCGCGGTATTCGCGGCCGACATCTTGGGGGAGTGCGACTGCCCAATAGTTCTGGACGCTGTTGACGGTGCCGACAATCCGGCAAGTCACATCTTTGTTAGCGTCTGCGCCGGTCTGGCAGTGGGCGAACGAAGTATCTGAACCATCGGTACCGCCGAGCATGACCTGATTTAGGTCGTAAGTCGATGCGGTGCCGCCGCTGAGTGGATTTCCGCCGAGGAACATGACGAGGAGCAGGAGCAGTAGCCCGCCGATGCCGCCGCCGACTACTGCTCCACTCTTGCCGCCACCAACGACTTGGCTGGTGTCAAGGTTTGCGCCCTCGTTGAAAGTCATGCCCAGATTCTATTCAGTTTCAGCGCTTGCCGCCGCCAAGCAGCCCACCGAGCAGGTCGCCTAGCCCGCCACCAGCACTACCGCCGGACTTGCCGCCACCGAGTAGGCCGCCGACAATGTCGCCGAGTCCGCCACCGGAGTTACCGCCACCAAGCAGCCCGCCGAGGAGGTCTTCGATTCCGCCGCCTTGGCTGGTCTTGCCGCCGGCGTTCTTAGCCAGGTAGGCCAACACAATCGGCGCGAGCATCGGCAGCAGTTTTTTGACAAGGTCGGTGTCTTGGGCGCCTTTGGCGCCGCCGAGTGCTGCAGCAACATCGTCGGACTTGTCGCCGAATATGTTCTTCACGATCTTTGCGCCGTCAGCGGTATCAATCGAGGTGACGTCGACGCCGCCGTCGAGGATGCTGCCGTCTTTGGATGCGAGGGCCTTGCCAAGTGACGCTGCGCCGGCAGGATCTTTGGCGTTCGCGCCGAGTCCTCCCAAGATTGCCGGGAGTGCGGCCTCGATGCCCTGCTGAGCGACGGCCGGGTCGATCCCGAGTTGTGACGCGATCTGGTTTACCGGGATCTGGCCTATTAGGTCGTTGAGGTCGGGCATGGCGCACTCCTTTGTCGTGGTCGCTTGGGCTTGGTTGCTCGCGCGCGACGCGCAAGATGAGTCTAGTGAGATTGTGAACTTTGCCTAGGGTGACACTTATGAGTGAACTCAGTTCTCCAGCCTTACCGATGCTTGGTGACGACCTTGCTAGGAGGTCGGCCCTTCGAAAAATGCGACTCGTCGCCACGTCGCTCCTCGGGGTCGCCGCGATCATTTTTGCCGCGACTCATGGGCACGGCGGGGGCTGGGGCTATGTGAATGCGGCGGCCGAGGCGGCGATGGTTGGCGCAATCGCTGACTGGTTTGCGGTCACGGCGTTGTTTCGCCATCCGCTGGGCCTGCCGATCCCGCACACGGCGTTGATCCCTAAGAAGAAGGATCAGTTGGCGGCGAGTCTGCAAGATTTTGTCGCCGAGAATTTCCTGCACGAGGCAGTTATTAGAGAGCGGATTTCAACCGCTGCGCCGGCCGAGCGTATCGGCGCATGGCTGACGGCTGAGGGGCGAACTCACCGGATTGTCGACGAAGGTTCTCGTATCGGGGCCGATCTGCTTGGCCGGATCAAAGAAGAAGACGTCTCAGCGGTAATCACCGAGATGATCGTGCCGAGGATGATGAACGAACCGTTGAGTGAGGCTGCTGGCCAAATGCTGGCGGAGATCCTTGACGAGGGCGCACACAACGGCTTGGTGGATTTGGGTCTCGATGAGTTGGCGAGCTGGTTGAGCCGCCACCCCGAACGCATCACCGATTTGATCAAGCAGCGCGCCCCGGATTGGTCGCCGAACTGGGCAAACAACATGGTGGCGGACAAACTGTTTCGCGAGGCGATGTCCTGGTTGCGTGACATTCGAAGCGACCCGAATCACGATGCGCGAAAGGCGTTGGACCATTGGCTGGTTCAGTTGGCGCAGGACTTGCAATTCGATGCCGAAACGATGGAGCGCGCCGAGCGGTTGAAGCAGCGCCTGCTAACCCAGCCGAAAGCGGCCACCACGGCGGTCAGGTTGTGGGATTCGTTCCGCCGCAGCCTGATCGATTCGCTCAACACCGAAGACGGTTTGCTGCGCCGGCGAGTAATTGAGGAGCTTGAGCTGTTGGGTACCCGACTGCAATCAGATCCCAACCTGGGGGCCAGAGTCGACCGGTGGGTCGCCGACGGCGCCGCCTACCTGGCAAAGAATTACGGAGCTGAAGTGTCGACCATCATTTCGGCGACCGTCGAACGCTGGGACGGCAAAGAGACCGCCGAACGCATCGAACTGTTCGTCGGACGAGACCTGCAATTCATTCGGATCAACGGCACCGTGGTGGGCGGTCTAGTCGGGTTAGGGATCCACTCGCTCACCCAGATTCCCCTTTGGTAGACTTCAGTGCTGCATCAGTTGCACCACGTCCGGGTGGCGGAATAGGTAGACGCGCTAGCTTGAGGTGCTAGTGCCCGGTTACGGGCATGGGGGTTCAAGTCCCCCCTCGGACACATCAAAGATATGGCCCCTGACCTGCGGAAACGCGGTCTGGGGCCTTTCGCATTTTCCACCATGGGGGCACCATGGGGGCACATGCGACTGGGACTGCCCGGCCTTTTCGGGTTCAGAGGCCTTCTTCAGCGCTGAGGCCGGCGTCGTAGGTGGCTGTTCCAATGGGCTCGTCGACGGGTTGGGGTTTGGGCTTCGGCTTAAGAGATCGTGCAGGCCGGCGTTGATGCCGCCTTCAATCTGGTTGGTCGATGAAGCGATCTTCAGTCCTTCGAGTTCGGGTGCCAGGTAGACGAACAGGCGTTCCTCGCGGGCTAGTTTGGCCAACAGGCGGTAGGTGCTGCGGAGCCGGTCGTGGGGTACGGCCAGCGCCGACCTGCCCGAACCCGTTCGGGCACGACGCCAGTGGATTCGAGTTGGTAGCGGTAGGTCCGTTGCCGGGTCAGTTGACCAGCTCAGTCGTGCCAGTCGCTTAGTTGCTGCAGCCACTAGATGGCCTTCTCTGCGATAGTGACCAGCGTCGCTGCGCATATCAAACAGTGGGTCGAGTAATTGGAGTTCGGCTCCGTCAACGGTCCCGGACTAAGGTGACCACATATTCAGGGCGTAGTTGCAGGGCTAAACGCTGATCCCATCAACACCTTTTTGCCGATGACCCGCCTTACTCGTCACTTCCTCTAGCGCCGACTTCCATCGATCAGTTCAGTGCTAAAAAGCGATGCCGCAATTCGTGTAGAAGAACGCCTGATTGCTAATGTAAATCGAAGTTGCCTAGTATTAGGACTGCCTTTAGTGGGGGAAGACCTCCGATTTTGCGAGGGCAAAAACGGGGTGGCCGTCGAGGCTCGCTACTAGCGAGGTCATTGACGGGGGTTGAGATGCGAGACGTGAAAGCTTTGGTCGCCGTGGTTGCAGTGGGATCCATGGCGGCTGTTCTCACCGGATGTTCCTCGTTCCGGTCGGCTGACCTGACAATGGAGCAGTCCGCGAAAGCTGCTGCGCACATTCTCGTGCCTGAGCAATTGCCGACCGGATATCGCTGGTCAGGGCCAGACTTAGTGGGTACAGAGAACTCCACTGTCACTGCGCAAAGTTCGATTTTTGTCCCGTACGATACCGACCGGCTTCCTGTAGTTGAGATTTGTACTGAAAGTTCTGATCGAGATATTTGCCCCCAAGGTGACGTTCAACTCTTACGCGTCAACGGCGGGCAAACGACGAAGATCGCACTGTCGGGGCCAGAGGCCAGTAGCGCTTCGACAAGAGGCTACTGGGATTCCGTTCCGCTTTTACCAGTTGAGCAAGCGACTTGGGTTGCGGAACGCTAACTCGTGCAGTCGAATCGTGGTTGCCGAAGCCATTCTCCGGCCGCCGACGCTTGATGATCCCGCTCTTGCAGGTCTTGGCAGTGAACGCACTTCATTACACCTACCGCGTCACGTGTTCGGTCGAGGACGACTAGTTCGTCGCAGCCTGCTTGGAGTTCCCTACTTTGTCGTGGCTGGCCACATCTCGAGCCGCATCGGGGAGCGACTTCATCGCGACTTGGTCATCCGCGCGACCGAAGAGAGCATGAGTTTGAACCAATACGTGGTCAAGAAAGGTGAAAGCGTGAACCGCAGATGGACGGCTCGTGGGCAGGGACCAAGTTCCCTAGGGCCACCGCCAAGAGTGGGCCACTTCCTTAGGGAAAGGACGACGAAGCCAGGCAGATCGGTTGATTCGAACTTGCTGGGATCAATTGCGTCCGCAAAGCCCGGCGAAAATGTTCTGGTTGAGAGACAAATGTCACTGATAAGGTATCCTTATGAAAATGTTGGCGGAGTACCGAGATGCGCGACGAAGTGAGGATGTCGCGCGATTACGGCGGGTCCTGGCGTTGCGAGCGATGGCGGCGCTAGGGATGAGTCAGCGGCAGATTGCGCAGGCAGTAGGTATTAGTCAGCCTGCGGTGAGTCAACAGTTGAATCATGCGCCAGAGCTTGACGGTGTTCATCCAGAGTTCCTGCTGGATGCGGCCGCGCCAGTGTTGAGGACGTTGGCGGCCGAACAAGGGTATTTCAGGCTGGCTGTGTTCGGTTCGGTTGCCAAACGTGAGGCTCGGTCAGATTCTGACATTGATTTGGTTGTCGAGGCGCCTGTGGGGACGTCTTCATTCGGATTTGTCCGGTTCAAGCAGTTGCTTGAGCAGGTACTCGGTCGGGGAGTGGATCTGGTTGAGTACGGCGGACTGAAGCCCGGCCTCGATGACGACATCGTGCGAGAAGCGGTGTTGCTGTGATGCATCCCAAAGCTGCGAAGGAACTGCTCCATATCCAGTCGTGGCTGGATCGTTCGACTGCGATTGTGGCTCGCGGCCGGGTTGCCTACTTGAGTGATGATCTGCTCCAAGAGGCTGGCGACTCGCTAATGATGAAACTTGGCGAGGCAGCAAATCGACTCTCCAAACTCGGAGTGCTGGCGCCTGACGGTGTCGAGTGGGCACTTGCGGTCGCGAATCGGAACTTCATCATCCACCAGTACGACCAACTCAACCGCGAGTTGACTTGGTTGACGCTGTCGAGTGACCTCGTCGATTGGAAGAATTCGCTCCGTGCGCTGTTCGATGACGCGCATACGAGCCTTCTCGATGATGACGAACAACCCAGGGTCGTAGGCGCTGCCGCGCGAGGACGAGTGCCGTTCTCCAACTTGGCATGTCACTAACTTTCAACGAAATCGACTACATCTAACTCGGCTATTCGAAGGTTCTCTTTTACGCGAGGGCTGACGATGAAGCCGAACAAATGCTTGATGACCACTACGACCAGAGCCTGTTGTTTGATGCTCTTCGCCTGGCCGCGAGTCATTTGTGTGAACACATTGCCAAGGCCGAGGGGGTAGACATTTTCCGGCTGGTGTCGGGGGAGACGTCGTTGCCGTTGATGTCTTGGCTTCGGCAACGAGTGTTCGTCCGTGACCTCGATGAGCCACGCAACCGGGCTTACCACGCTGCAGTCTTGTCGCTGCTTTCTGAGGAGGGTGGCGGGTATTCGCCCGAGGTTTTTGACGCGCTGGTCTCGTTCTGTTTTGTGGTGATCGAGGATTACATGATCAGGCGCCAAGGCCACGTTGGTGCGTTCTTGCATGAGCTTCGACTCGACGCGGCAGCGGTTGCCGGGTGAGCGGGCGTGCCGCGCTCCCAAAAGGCATGAACAAGACACTTGAAGAACGATTCACTGTCAAAGACCTTGCCGCCTACCTGTATCGGGTTGAAAAGCATCTTTTCGACGGTGACTTTGCTGGCGCGGCGCTTGTGCTTGAACAGGTGGGAGTCGTTCCTTTTGAGGCGCTTTTTGCAGACCCGAGTCTGTTTCCGGGCGATGACCTCGGGCTAGGGGGACCGGATGGCGAGGTTTAGCAGTGAAGAACAGGCCGGAGTTGAAGACCTGGGATCCACGTGGTGGGCGAGTCGAATCACCGAAAATTCGATACGAGCCAGTGCGAGGGACGTCAGGTGCACGCACGAGGTGCGCTCCCCGAAGGCTAGGTGGCCAACGGCTTGCGGGGGACTGGGGGGATCAGATGCTATTGAAGCGAATTCGTGCACGTCGTACGTGGTTTCTCGCTCTGGTGGCGGTCGCAGTGACTGACGCGGTAGCCGTGTCAACGAACATGTTTGTAGTCGCCGATCAAGCCCCGGTTGCCTCCTCTAGTTCGGCATAAGTTTCGTCCACGGGATCTCCGGAGTCGAAACCAGACGGCGCTGACAGCCCCCCTAGCGAGTAAGGATGTCCACTACCCAGCGGCACCCTATTTTCCGGAGCAACATTGAAACGGTCGCAGGCGAGACTAATGTCCGATACCGACGCGATTCTTTCTGGGCTGGACTCCATCAACCTTGAACAGGGTGGGCGAGGTCTGATCCTCAACTTCGAGGGTGACGTTCCCGGCCACGGCGGTCGCAACGCAATCGCCCGCGTGGCTGAGCTGCCGCTTTCGGCGTTGACGTTTGTCGAAGCCAACGCTTTAGCTCCACTGCCGGCCGAACGAGTTGCGCCGCTACCGGCAAACGCGAACTAGCAGCATTACTGCTTGGGCTCACGCTGTCTCTTGCGACTCGTGAACCTGCTAGTGGCCAGGCCGGTCATAAAGCCGGTGTCCTATACGGACTCGGAACGAGTGGCGCGGCTGAGCATCAGCGCCGAACTGATCATTTTGAAAGAAATGGTTATCCCGGCAAAGAATAGAAGTATTACGATGCACGCATCTTGCCAATCGGCGCCGTTCTTGATCAATTCCGACAGGCCGAAAAAACCTTGGACGAATAAGGGAATCACAGCAAAAACCGGCGTGATCATGGTCAGGATTGCTCCGACCCAGATCACTCTTGATCGCCTAGTCGAAATAGTTACGACCAGTGCAATTAGCGTAAGCAAGAGAGGCGGAACCAGAAAAATCAAGGAGAAGGCGGTGAAAATCCCGGTCATCGACGACTCCGCATTGACGCCAAACTTGAATTCGAAAAGCGCAATAGAGCTTAGAAACACCAGCGTGGATACCAATTGCGTGATGAATACCTTGGTTGCGTCCCGCTTTAGGAAACTCAGATTATGTGACTCCACTTCAGCTTCGCGAACGTCCATCATTCCCCCTAACTTCTCGATAACGCCGACTGGAGCTAACGGGTCCTTCTTGACAAACAGCCTCCGGATCGCCTGAAAATGTTGTCCTTTGTCGGCAATCTAGCACTGAATTTTTGACCTGGCGACGACCCCGGAGTTGTTTTGCGAATGGCGTTCGGCTCGGGAACTGGCCGCGAACACTCGCCTTGACTGCACGGCAAGGTTGATAGCGAAGCTAGCCAATTACTCCTTCGGGTTCAGCTTGAAATCGTGCGTGACCGGGGCAGCGTCGCACTCAAACGGGTGCAAGGCAATAAACCGCTCAAGCCAAGCGGCATAGTGGCGTGCACAGAAAATCATTGGTTCGCTGGCGCCGCCGAATAGGCGGTAGGTGACCTCTGCCGACGGGCAGGGCCATTCATCCCAGTTGCATGAATATCGACCGAAGTCGTCCTCGAAGTTCTCGGTGAACAAGCCTGAACCATGGTCGTGAATAAAAGATTTGGTCATTCCTTGTTCCCTGACTGCCATTGGAGGAAATCCTTCTCGGCCTGGGCAACACCCCACACCTCTTCTTCGGAAGTCAACTCGCTGTGCTCGTCGAGCCATTTACCCCACTTCCGACGGAAGCGCTGATTCGCCTCATGCCACGCGACACGAGCGTTAGCGTCCCCGACGGTTACGTTGACTTCGGCGCCGTCGCGGTCGATTTGGACTCTTACGAAGTCAGTTTCTGGGTGGACCCAGAGAGCCAAATCAGTCTCTTCGAAATTGATGAGCCAGCAATCGGCGGGCTGGACGTCTGTGGTTGGATCCGAATCGATCCAGTCGCGGGCTTCGTAAAACGACACCGAATTTTGAGTCTGGAAGTGTTCGAGTTCGCGGCCATTCAGCTCAAGATCAATGAACCCTTCGCCAAGTTCGCGGTAATCCCAAATCTCGGGATCGTCAAGACGAGTGACCTCAAAATTGGCATCGTCGAACCGAGCCAGCGGCAGGAAAAAGCCGTCAGCGGGGTGCCAGTGCAAGTCCACGATCTGGCCTTTACAAGCCGAGCGAATGCTCCCACCGTTTTCGAACTTCAGACGATGCGCCCTGATGGTGATCGGCGCCAACGACGCGACTTCGGCGAACCAGTCGGTCAACTCGTCAGCGGTCTTGAAACTCGCTAAAGCAATCTCGTCGTCTGAGTAAGCCACCACGCTATTGCGCAGTCGGCGGAACCCGGTATCTAAGTCCTCGCCATCCCAAATATTGCCGCGAGCGTCGGTGATTTCTTTTAGATCGTGGCGGAGGATCCAGTCGTAAACCTCGACGACACTGGCCGAACTCGAACGAAGCCTGGTGGTCTGCGAAAACACTTGCGTCGGTATTCCGTCGATTTCACAAGTCGCCGAATTGTGGTCGCCAACGATCTCATAACGCCGCTGTTTCCCGTCGATCGTGGCGACGGTTGCCGTCCAACCGGCACCGTTGGCGCGAGCCACGAAATCCGAAGGTCGGAACCGTGCGCCGTAGGGCGGCAGGTAGTCCGCGGGGAAGAAGGCCGCAACGCTGCTTGGCCCTTGGGGGTCAGTCATTTTCCTAGATTCCTGTCCTTTTCCACCAATAGACCATCCCGGATTGCGGCTTGGGCCTCAACGTCGGAGCGGTTGTAGTTCACCAGCCACGCAGCCGCAGCAGAGTCGGGTCCATCGCGGCGGGCCTCTTCAATCTGCTGCAAAGAGTTAAATCCGCCGGCCTCTTCTTCGGGCACGTCCCAAGCGAACCCGAACAGCGGCGCGACCGTTTTTAGCGAAGCGCCATCGAGCGGGAAGAAGTTGCCGGTGTACCACTTGCACAGGTCGAGGTTTCTTGATTCGCCGGTGATCAGCCCATGAGCGGCCGCGAACTTCTTCGTCCGGCTCACCTCCGGGTGGCTCCAGTGATAAATGGCCACCGACTGGTCGTTTGACTTAGCGCGATCAAGGATGCCTTGCAGCGCGCGAGTGAACTTGTCGGCGAGCCGGGCTTCTGCGGCCTCGTCGAAAGCCCCGAAGTCGACCAGACCCGGCACATACTCGGCCTTGCCCTGGTTGGTGCGCACACTCAGGCCCCACTGATAGATCAGTTCACTGCTGTCCCACTCAATATCGAAGTCGATCTCGACGTCGGCCGCCGGAATCTCCACCTCGCCCCAGTTCGATAGCGGCTCAAACGAAACTTTCGCGGTCGTCATCCGAGCCCTTCGAACAATGTTCGTCAAGCGGGCGATGGGGTTTCCTGACGACCCCGCATGTTTCGTGAACTCCTCGGCCAGCGAGGCAACGTCAATTTCGGCAAGGCCTTGCAACGTCCGGCCGCCATGCTCATAAAGGAACAGCCATTCGCGCTGGCTGAGTCGGCCGATGTTGATCGCGAACGACGGATCATCGGGCCCGGCGTATTCCTTGCAGACAGAAGTCCAGTCGCACCTGACGCACGCGTCTGTTCCGATCGGAAGCACCAACTCACCACCTGAGGCGGCCGCCTTGGCAACCTCCATCCGGAAACCGAACTCGTGATCGTAGTTTTCAATCAGATCTCGTTTTGTCCGGTGGCTCTCACTGGTCTTGCTATAGGTAGGAACCTGAAGCTCATCTAGTTGGTACCAAACAATGCCGAGTTCATCACCAAACTGTTCCGTCAAATTGTCTCTACCGATGATCCCAGCGCGTAGGTCCCCGGAGGCATGCCCAAGCGACTGCAGCATCCGCGAATAGTGGACGAGTTGGAAAGTGTCAGCGACCCAGTGGTTTCCAAGTTCACTCGTACCCGCAAGTTCCGTCACCGTCGCCGCATCCGAAAGCCGCGATACCCGGGCGTTGCCTTTCGTGGCCTTCTTTAGGGCCTTGTGGCTCTTGATATCGACCGGCACATATCCGTCGGCAACAGCAACGAGAAGATCGGGTGCTCCGCTGCGACCGTCGATGGACGGTAGGAGGCCGTTGACTATCACCGGCGTGCCCTGGCGCATCAAATCGACCGTCTGCTCGGTCCGAGCCGCCCACGTCTCGTCAGCAAAGACCCTTACTCCGTCTTGTGCAGCGAACAATTCACCGACTCGGGACTCGAATTCACGGCCGCGGTCGATCAGCAGCTGCCGTGCCGGCGAGGGTGCTGGTCTCGTTAGCCCACTGACGTGATCGTTGTGAACTGCTCGCGGACAGGTCTTGGCCGGATATCCACCAAGCGTCAAGGCCGTCGAATCTAGGGTCAAGTCTCGCTGCTCCGAATCCACAGTTTTTGTCCCTGCTCCAGAACTTGAACCAGGGAAGGTCAAACTTTTCGAATTCTGTCCATATCGGACTGGGCGGGAGCGGATTTGGCGGCGGTTTCGCCAAGTTCGGACAAGTTCGGACAGCATCGACACCCCGATTGCGGTTCGCTATCGGGGCAGCAAATCAAGAATTTTTACGGCAAATCGGTGGGTTTTAGCCGCGCGCCAATCGTCGCAGAACTCGCTCGCGAGCAGGCGCTGGCATCGCTTGCAACACGCGGACCAAAGCCGTGGTCGACGGTGGGAAGTAGGCGTTGCGTTCGCGCCGTTCAATGGCCTTGAGACTTCTCCTCGCGGCTTGATCGACCGTAATCTGCAGCGGTTTTGGCAAGCCATCGTCGGCGATGCGGTCAGTTGCGACAAACCCCGGATACAACGAGGTGAAGCTGAGCCCTTCGTCGGCCAGCTCGGTTCGAGCAGCGTCAATCAGTAACCTCGCGGCGACTTTCGCCGCCCCGTACGGACCCTGACGGGGGACACCAAGCATTGAGGCGAGCGAGTTGGTGTGCACGAACTGGCCGACGCCCTGACGCCTGAACACGCGAACCGCCGGCACGAGAACATTCGTCATCACGTCGTAATTGAGGCTGACCATGGAGTCGATGTCGCGAATCGTCGCCGATTCGATCGGTATGTCTGGCCCCTGTCCCGCGTTCGCCCAAACGACGTCGAGTCGGCCGAACTCGCGCGCGGCGTCCTCAACCAGTGCGTCCATGGCGGTCGAATCGGTCGCGTCGCCCACCCAAGTTCTGGCCATGCCACCGGCGGCAGTCACCGCTTTTGAAACTTCGTCGAGTTTGTCTTGGCGGCGAGCGACCAGGCCGATCGTGTTTTGCTGTCGAGCCAGCAGCACAGCGGTCTCGGCCGCGATTCCAGACGAAGCGCCAACGATCAGGATGTTTCGCCCGCTAAGCCGTCGCTGCCGACTCATTTGGACGTGCCGCGATTTCGGCGGACTTCGGCGATCCCGGCGGTAAAAGCCGCGACACTCTCGGCCAAAGCCTGACCACTCGTGTGGCCGACCGCGGTCGCGTTCGTGAAGGCGTGAATATGGCCGGTAATTAGTTGGGTGGTGACTGCTACCCCTGCATCCTCAAGCTTTTTCGCATACGCCAACCCTTCGTCGCGCAGCACATCAAAACCTGCGACGGCCACATGTGCCGGCGGATGGGAGGCGACATCGCCTAGCAAGGGGGAGGCTAGCGGGTTGATGGCGTCCTCGTCAGTGCTCAAATAGTGACCCCGGTACCAGTCCATCTGCTTTTCAGTCAGGAAGAAACCGTCGCTGAAAAGCTCATACGAGGGGTGCTTGGTCGAAAGGTCGGTCACCGGGAAGAACAACAGTTGGTAGTCCGGTGGACCGGCTGCGTTATTTAGCGTCACCGCACAAACTGCGGCGGCGAGATTTCCGCCGGCGCTATCGCCGGCCACTGCGACCAGATCGCCCCAGGCACCTTGGTCGCGAACCCACCGAAAGGCGTCGACGGCGTCGTGAACCGCAGCCGGGAATGGATGCTCGGGCGCGAGTCGGTAATCAACCGAAACCACCGCGAAGTCTGTGTGGGCGGCCAGGTAACGACATACCGAATCGGTTGAATCGAGACTTCCAACCACCCAACCACCACCGTGGAAGTAGGTGATCGCGCCCGCGGGCGGTTTGGAATCGTCGCCGAGATAGACGCGAGCGGCCAAGGCGCCGTCGCGGGTAGGGATCTCAATCTCGTCAATGCGGGCCACTTCGTCGCGCCCGCCGAAGATCCGTGCCTCCGCGTCGATCTGAGCTCGTGCCTCGGCAAGAGGCAAATCCTCAAAACTGCTCCCGGGCATCGCGTTCAATAGCCGCAGAGCCATTTGAACTTCAGTAAACAACTCTTGGCCGTCAATGCGAACTGGCCGTCCCGCGATCAGTCGTTGGGCTCGCTCGGGCAGCGCACCGAGCACTCGAAGTACTGCGCGTGTGGCTCGTTCTGCCACCGTCAACTCAGACATTTACGAATACTCAAGATCATCGCTCGAAGGCGGACTCGACGGAGTCTTTAGGACTTGCCACAGAGTTTCTGGAAAGCTTCGCCCTGTTTACCGAGTTCATCACCGATTTTTCCCAATTTCGTGGACGCATCGGTCAGTTTGGTCTGGTCGGTGCCAGCGTTGGCGCTCTCGTCCAACACTTTGGCGAAGTCTTTGAACGAGTCCGTCATGTTGTCGAATACCTCTTTGACTTCAGGGTTGTCGATCTTGCGCGACGACTTTTCGAGGTCTTTGGCAAGCTGGTCCACGGTCTTGGCCGAAGCGGCCGGATCAGTGGCATCGAGTGTCGTCAGTTGCTGCTCGGCCGCTTTGGTTTCGGCTCGGGCGATATCGCAAGCCTCGTCTACCGTTTGGCTGCTACCGCAGGCAGAAAGACTCAACGGCAACAGGGCTGCAGCAAGTACCACGGCAGACTTTCGAGCTATCACAACTATTCCTATCGGTTAGGTAGATGGGCGGCCAAACCCCTAGATCCTAGGGGTTGAACAGACCACTAGTGGGCTACTGCTTAGGCGCGTACCAAGCAGCGGTGCCGGGCTTTAGCGAATCGAGAGTCAACGATCCGAAGTCACCTAGGTCGAACTCGACTGCTTTCGATGTGTCTACAGATTTGGGCAAGTAGATCGTCGAGGTCGTAGGCACAAAATCCATCGTCGCGATCTTGCCGTCGATGGCAGAAACCTGAACGGTGACTTTCTGGCCCTCGGCAGTCACTTGGTTGACCACGGCTGGGTTTGTGCTGCTGCCGAAGGTGACGACGAATACTTCGCGATCGTCATTGCCCGCGATCACCCCAGAGACTACGTTTTGCGGGGGAGTTGCCCCCTCGGGCAGCCCCTTGAACGGCGTCGGGGTGGCTACTGGAGTGGGGGTTTCGTCGGTTCCGGGGTTGTCGCCGGATTTGCCGCAGGCGCTCAACGAAAGCGCGACTATAAGCGGGAGAATTGCAAGTTTGATGGTTCGTTGAACAAGCTTGTTCACGGGAGCTCCTAGGTGACGTTCAGACTGGAAGTAATCGTGTCACGAAGCGCGTCAACTGTTCGACATTTGAGCATTCGTGCATTTCAATGATTTCGGCGTAGTCGGTTGCCACCGAATCACCCAAGCCCCAACGTGAGTGGTGTTCGGGGTTCAACCAGAACGACCTCTTGGCCCGACCAGCGATCTCGTGGAGGGCATCGAAGCGTGGATTCTGATTGTTATTGCGTGCGTCCCCAAGGATGAGCACCGAGGTGCGCGGCCCGACTGCGTCCAAGAACTGATCGCGGAAATCGAGGAAGGCTTCGCCGTAGTCGCTGCTGGTGTGCCACTTGGTGATCCTGGCTTCGTTCCGGATCCGCGGCTCAATATCGTCACCGCCGCCAACGGCACCGTCGCGCACGATCGAGGTCACTTCGGCCATCGCGTTTACGAAAGCGAACACGCGAACCTTGCTGAACTGGGCACTCAACGCCTGAACGAGCAGCATCGTAAAACTCGAGAATCCCGCTACTGACCCGGACACGTCACAAATAAGCACCAGTTCGGGTCGGGTCGGGCGCGGTATGGCAAAAATTGGGCGCATCGGCACCCCGCCGGTACCCATCGCCTTGCGCAACGTTCTACGCATGTCGATCTTGCCGCGACGCCTGCGCTTGCGCCTAGCCGAAAGCCTCGTCGCCAGGACCCGCGAAAGGGGCTTGACCGAGCGCCGAAGTTCTTCTAGTTGCTGGCGGTTCGCGCTCAAGAAATCGACTTGGTTGCGACCGGTGCGAACTGCATGGCGGGTGACAGTCTCGCGCCCACGCAATTCTGCTGACCTACGCCGCGCCTCGGCGGCGACCATCTCTTCGAATGCCGCTACCGCTTGGCGAATCTCATCGCGAGCAAGCCGATCGGTGAACTGGGTGCCAAGACCGTGCCCACCACCGCCGGAACCACCGCCCTGCATTGCCAGCGCGCCGGCAATGAGCGTTTGCGGTTGCAAGCGGTCGATCGTCTGGTAGCCCGACCAGCCGGCCGTGGCTGTGTCAGGCTGGCCTACGTTTCCTAGGAAATCTACTGCGATTTCAGCGATTTGTTGTAACGTCCGCAGGTCCCGATCGGCCAATGCCAACATCAGCAGTTCACGCAGGTCTGCTGTGCCGGTGATTTCCTCCATCGTCCGGGCGGCCTCAGGTACGCCTACGGTAGTTGGAAAAAACAGGTCGAAGGTCTGATCGAAAACGTCGCGTTGGCCGCCGCGTCGCACCAAAGCCGCAGCCAACCCTTCGCGCAGGAGTCCACGATCGGTCAGCCCAAGCACTTCAATGACCGCCGCCGCGTCAATCGACTCGCTCGGCCCAGCGTTGATTCCCTTGGACCGCAATGCGTCGACGAACTCGACCAGACGCGTTGCGACCGCTTGACTTCCTTGAGGTTGGGTGGTGGGCGCACTCATGACAAGATTTCGGCCAAGTCCAACTTCGTGCGAGCTTTTTCGATGTCGTCGGCGTGCTTCAAAATCACACCAAGGCTTTCGGCGACGACCTCTTCGGTAAGTACCTCAGCTCCCAGGGCCACGAGCGTATTGGCCCAGTCGATCGATTCTGAGACCGATGGTGCTTTGCGTAGCGGCATTTGGCGCAGCGCATTCACCACCTGAATCACTGAATCGGCTAGGGCCGCATCGAGATTCGGTACTTTCAGTGCGATGATGTCGCGTTCGAGTTCGGCACTGGGGAACTCAATATGGAGGAAAAGGCAACGGCGCCGCAACGCCTCAGACAACTCTCGGGTGGCGTTGGAGGTCAACACGACAAAGGGGCGCCGAATCGCTTGGACGGTGCCAAGTTCGGGGATGGTGATTTGGAAGTCGCCCAAGACCTCCAACAGCAGGCCCTCAATCTCGACGTCGGCCTTGTCGGTCTCGTCGATCAGCAGAACCGTCGGGTTCTGGTTTCGGATCGCGGTCAGCAGTGGGCGGGCCAACAAGAACTCTTCGGAGAAGATGTCTGACTTGGCTTCATCCCAAGATTCGTCTGATCCGGCCGAAATTCGCAGCAACTGCTTCGCATGGTTCCACTCATAAATCGCGCGCGACTCGTCGACGCCCTCGTAGCACTGCAGACGCACCAGATCAGCGCCGCAGGCCTGCGCGACCGCGCGAGACAACTCGGTTTTGCCCACCCCGGCGGGACCTTCAACCAGTAACGGCTTACCAAGTTCGCTAGCTAGGAACACGGTCGTGGCGACAGCATCCGAAGCCAGATAGCCGGCGCCAGCCAACTTTTGCTTCACGTCCAGAACCGATTCGAACCCCATCGTGTTGGGGCGGTTGTCAACAGCCATGGGTCGAATCTAGTTGGCTCACCTATGGTGGGGTCATGGGCGTCCGGGCTGAAACCGAAGTAACCGAAATCTGTCGCGATCTGATCCGGATCGACACGTCGAACTTCGGGGACTCCTCCGGACCCGGGGAACGCGCCGCCGCCGAATACGTTGCCGCGATGCTCGCCGAGGTCGGCATCGAATCGAAAGTCGTCGAATCGGAGTCCGGCCGCGCCAGCGTCCTAGCCAGGTGGGGTAACCAGAACAGCCCCAGACCGGGCTTGGTCATTCACGGGCACCTCGACGTCGTTCCGGCCCAAGGCGCTGACTGGTCCGTTGACCCGTTCGCGGCCGAAATCGTCGACGACTACATCGTCGGTCGCGGTGCGGTCGACATGAAGGACTTCGATGCGATTTTGTTGGCGGTGGTTCGCGACCGTCAACAGTCCGGCCGAATCCCGGACCGGCCAATCACGCTGGTTTTTACAGCCGATGAGGAGGCCGGCGGTGTCCTTGGTGCGCACTGGCTGGTCGAACACCACCGCGAATGGTTCGAAGGCTGCACCGAAGCGGTCGGCGAAGTCGGTGGCTTCTCCACCGAAGTGGCCGGGAAGCGTCTCTATTTGCTGGAGGCAGGGGAGAAGGGCATCGCCTGGTTGCGGCTAACCGCAACCGGGACCGCCGGACACGGGTCGATGCGCAACACCGATAACGCGATCACGAATTTGGCCGAAGCGTTGGTGAAGATCGGCGAGTACCAATGGCCGGTTGAGCCTGGCCCGTCGATGCAGCAACTCATCGCGAAAGTTCAAGAACTAACTGGGGCAGATGGCACAGCCGACGAACTGTTCGAGCATTTCGGGCCTGCGGTGCGGATGATCGGTGCGGGACTGCGCAACTCCACCAACGCGACCATGGTGCAGGCCGGCTACAAACACAATGTGGTCCCCGGCGAAGCGATCGCCTATGTGGACGGTCGTCCACTTCCGGGCCAGCACGTCGACTTCGTCGCGAGGGTCCAACAGATCGTTGGCGAGAAGGTTTTCGTTGAGCCGTACCACGAAGACATCCCGCTCGAATACGCCTTTGAAGGCGACCTCGTCGACGCCATGACAACCTCGCTACTGCGTCACGATCCCGAGGCGCACATCGCGCCGTTCCTAATGTCTGGTGGCACGGACGCGAAAGCTTGGCACAAACTCGGCATTACCTCCTACGGCTTCACGCCGCTTCGGTTGCCCGCAGATCTAGACTTCACTGCCCTGTTCCACGGGGTTGACGAGCGAGTACCGATTGAGGCATTGAAGTTCGGCACCCGAGTATTTGATGAGTTCCTAGATCTGGCCTAAAACCGAGAACTTAGGCACCGTCAGAAACATCGGTGAGCGCGGCCACGATTTCGGCCGGCATCTCGAGCGACTCTGACGCGAGCGATTCGGTCAACTGGGCGGTCGTGCGCGCACCAACAATTGCGGCGGAAACGGCCGGCTGATCACGCAACCAACCAAGCGCCACATTGGAAATCGGCACCCCCAACCCTTGAGCGGCTGCGGCAAGCGCGTCCACAACTCGCGCCTTCGAGGCAGTCAGATGAGGCGCCACGAACGGCTCCCAGCGTGAATCGGCCGCCCGGGAATCGGCCGGGATGCCACTTCGGTACTTGCCGGTGAGTACTCCTCGGCCCAGCGGCGACCATGCGAGCACACCAACGCCAGCGTGTGCGGCAGCCGGCAGCGTCTCGATCTCCGGTTCGCGGTGCACGAGCGAATACTCGATCTGGGTGCTGACCAGCGGCACGCCGCCACCAAGCCGGCCATAGGAATTTTGAGCCGCCACCGTCTGCCACCCGGCGAAATTGCTAATCCCGGCATAGCGAACTCGGCCGGATCGAACTGCTTGATCGAGCGCAGCCATCGTTTCGTCGAGGGGGACCGTCGCATCCCAACGATGAATCTGCCAAAGGTCCAGATGGTCGGTACCTAAGTCTTTGAGGGATTGATCCAGTTGCGCTAGCAAGGAACGCAGTGAGCCATCGGTGACGACTTGGCCGCCGCGTCGCACCACACCTGCCTTGCCGGCAAGAACGATTCGATCACGGATCGGATGCTTGGCAAGCAGAGTGCCGATCACTTGCTCGCAAAGGCCGTCGCCATAAATTGGCGCGGTATCGAGCAGCGTTCCACCAGCATCGACAAAAGTGGCTAACTGTTCTTCGGCGACATATTCGTCGACCGCCGCACCCCAGGACATCGTCCCGAGTCCTAGTCGCGAAACTTCCAAACCCGATCGACCAAGTCGGCGTACCTGCATGCGACGAGGCTAACGTCTCGCCAAACTGATCGTGTGTAGGCTCGCACGGTGGATCTGCTGCATTCTATCTTCCTTGGAATCGTTCAAGGGCTTACCGAGTTTCTGCCCATTTCGAGCAGCGCCCATTTGGCGATCTTGCCCCAACTTCTCGGTTGGGAGGATCCGGGCGCCGCCTACACCGCAGTCATCCAAATAGGCACTGAACTGGCTGTCGTCTTGTACTTCTGGCGAGACATTTGGACGATCGGTTCGGGCTGGGTGCGCGGCGTGTTCAGCAGCACGGCCCGAGAGGCGCCGGAGTGGAAAATGGGCTGGTTCATCATCATCGGCTCCAGCCCGATCGTGCTCCTTGGTATTGGGCTCGAAAGCCTGATCGATCGGCAGTTCCGAAACCTTTGGTTCATCGGCTCGATGCTGATCATCATGGGCTTGGTGCTTGGCTTGGCCGAACGATACGGCCGAAAAACTTCGCCGATTTCGGACCTGACGTTCACTCATGCGATCGCGTTTGGTTTTGCTCAAGCATGCGCGCTCGTCCCCGGTGTATCGCGGTCGGGCGCGACAATTTCGATGGGCCTGTTCCTTGGGTACGAGCGCCAAGCGGCCACCAGATACGCCTTCTTGCTCGCCATTCCGGCAGTGGTCGGCGCTGGCATTTACAAACTCAAAGACATCCCCGGCAGCGAGAACGCCTACGGCATCGTGCCCACCATTGTGGGCACGGTCGTCTCCTTCGTAGTCGGCTTGGCAGTCATTCACTGGCTTCTCAAGTACGTCAGTTCTCACTCGTACGCACCGTTCGTGATCTATCGAGTCGCGCTGGGCACCCTAGTGCTGGGACTTCTGTCAGCAGGGGTAATCACTGCTGCAGTTGCGGCCTAAAGCCAGCCAGAACGTTTGAATCTGCGGTAGACGAGGTAGCAGACGACGGCGGTGACGCCCATGATCAGTGGGTATCCGTAATGCCATTCAAGTTCAGGCATGTGCCGAAAGTTCATCCCGTAAACGCCGGCCACAGCCGTTGGGATGGCGAACAGCGTCGCGCCAGCAGTCAACTTCCGCATGTCTTCGTTTTGCTGGACGCTCAATTGCGCGAGGTGGGCGTTTAGCGCGTTGGTCAGCAAACTGTCGATCGCATCTACTGAGTCCACTGCCCGCTGCAAATGGTCGGAAATATCGCGGTAATACGGCCTAGCCGCGGCCGGTTCGGCAATATCGGCGAACCTTTTCAGTGGGTCTCGAAGCGGCACAACGGCATGGCGAAACTCCAGTGTTTCGCGCTTTAGTCGGTAGATCCGCGCCGAGTCCTTCGTTCGGTCCGGGGAGAAAATCGAACTTTCCACTTCCTCGACGTCCTGCTCCAGTTCGCGAGCGACGACCTCATAGCGGTCAACGATCGCATCCATTACCGCGTGCATGCCTGCAATCGGCCCCTGCCGCAAACGTTCGGGGGACCGTTCGGCCTCGTAGCGGGCCCCCGACAAGTGGGGGCCGCCGTGACGCACAGTCAGCAGATAGTGCTCGCCGAGGCAGAGATTCACCTCATTTGTGGTGATGTCGTCGTCGCGGTAGGAGACGACTTTCATCGAGATGAACATGTGATCGCTAAACCGGTCGAGTTTTGGCCGCTGGTGAGACTCAAGGGCGTCTTCGATTGCCAACGGGTGCAAACCAAGAGCCCCACCGATCCGGGCCATCTCGGCCTGGGTGGGGTTGTTCACCCCAATCCACAAGAAGTCGTTTCCGGTCAGAGCCGCGAGCGTGTCATCGAGGGTGTCCGGGTCGGGATCAGTCTCTTCGCGGATGCCATCGCGATAGACGGCGCAGTCGATCATCACCTGATCATTGTGGCTGTAGCCGAACAGATAGGCTCAACGACATGCAGAGTTGGCCGCAACCCCATGTTCCAGTCTTGGCCGATCTTGGTCTTGGACTAGGCGACGCGGTTCGAGTGCACGACACGTCCACCGGGTCGTTAGTGCCAAGCGATCCTGAAGGTCAAGCGCGCCTCTACGTTTGCGGGATTACGCCCTATGACGCGACTCATTTGGGTCACGCAAACACGTACTTGGCCTTCGACTTGCTGCAGCGCGCCTGGAAGGATCGCGGCCTCGAAGTCCACTTCACTCAAAATGTCACCGACGTCGATGACCCGCTGCTCGAACGCGCGACCGCCACCGGCGTCGACTGGGTCGCCCTCGCCGAATCAGAGACGCAACTGTTCCGCGAAGACATGACGGCGCTGCGGATCCTGCCGCCAGAAAACTACATCGGAGCGGTCGAGTCGATTCCGCTCGTCCTTGAGCTGATCGAACGACTCGCCCAGACTGGCGCGGTATATCAAGTTGATGACGACTACTACTTTGAGGTTCACGCCGCGGGCGGTTTCGGTTCTGTCTCGGGCTACTCCGCCGAGCAGATGCACGAGATTTTCCCGCAGCGCGGTGGCGACCCAGCACGAGTTGGCAAACGCGACCCCCTCGACTGTCTGCTGTGGCAAGGCGAACGTCCTGGCGAACCGTCGTGGGACTCACCCCTTGGCAAGGGTCGGCCAGGTTGGCATATCGAGTGTTCGGCGATCGCCCTGCATCACTTGGGTACTGCCTTCGACGTTCAAGGTGGCGGTTCGGATCTGATCTTCCCGCACCACGAGATGTCTGCCGCCGAAGCCGAACTCGCCACCGGCGAGCCGTTCTCACTGGCCTACGTCCACGCCGGCATGGTCGG
>Ga0116169_1000437_pt1 | contig 43825 bp, 42 predicted proteins | sample AD_UKC130_MetaG_FD_89796 | JGI IMG/M metagenome (GOLD analysis project Ga0116169, IMG submission 89796) | Active sludge microbial communities of municipal wastewater-treating anaerobic digesters from Canada - AD_UKC130_MetaG | ecosystem: Engineered > Bioreactor > Anaerobic > Digestate | place...
ACGCTGTGAGCATGGAAGCGCCGGCTGCTCCCCCCAAGAACTTGAAGGCGGGATCCCTGCCACTAAGCTGCAGGGCCAAGTTGCGTGCCGCAACTTCCGCTTGGTAGTGGGCGAAAAAGCCCACCTTAGGCAGCCAGTGGCCCGTGGAAAGCCTCAGGCCAACGACATCGCCCAGGGCATAGACCCCTGGAAAACGGGTTTCTAGGCTGTGGCGGTCCACATCCAACCAGCCCTCTGGACCTGCTAGGGGAGAACTCCGCAGGCAAGCAGGGGCTTGATGGTGGGGAATGGCCACAACAACATCGGCGGCAAGGCGCCCCTGATCCAAAAGCACTTCACCAGCCTTGTTTACGCTGTGCACCCTGCGTCCTGTAAGTAGGGTTATGCCAGCACGGCCCAGGAGTTGTTCCATGTGGCTGCTGATCTTCTGGGGGGCAAAGCTGAAGGGGCGTTCTTCAGGCGTAATCAGCACCAACTCTACTTGGCTGCGCACACCCCGGCGGCGGAAGTAGTCGTGGAGGAGGAGCATGATCTCGTAGGGGGCAACTTCGCCTGTAAAGGGCAAACTGGGGACAAACAGCACGATGCGGCCGCGGTGCAGCCGGGCGATCCTTGCCGCCAACTCCTGGGCTTCCTGAAGATCGAAGGGGTTGAAAGCCCACTCTTTCTGCCCAGGGATCTGGTCTGTGCGGCGCTCTGCCCCTAAGGCGATGAAAAGGAAATCGTAGGTGAGTGGGCCTGCCTGGGTGAGCACAGCCCGGCCCACAAGGTCCAGGCTCTGTACTTCCGTCTGGATGAACTTAAGGCCCCGGCCCTCCAGGAGGGACAGCTCCCTGGTAAGCTGGGCGGGTCTGCGGCGTCCCACGATCAACAGGGGCAGGGAGGCCAAAAAAAGGTGGACCGGGCTGCGGTCCACCAAAACTACTTGGTTTCCTGGAGGCAGAACATCAGCCAGCACGTTGGCGGCTGCTACTCCCGCCGTGCCTCCTCCGAGAATGAGAATGGTCTTACCCACGGTGAACGCTCCTTCCCCGGCGCTATCCCGGGTAGCATCCCCATTCAGCTGGCTTTTATACTCCGGGCTGTTACGGTTTGAGATCCTTGGTTGGGTTCCACTGCTGCCACACATTGCCCACCAGCCCTGGGCCGGGTTTCAGTGTGGCTTTGCCGGGCCGCCAACCCGCAGGAGTCACTTCCGTGCCCTTGCTGGCCCGCACCAACTGGAAGGCGCGCATCTGCCGCAGGGTCTCTTCCACGTTGCGGCCCACTGGGGGTGTCATCACTTCGAAGGCTTGGACTATGCCGTCGGGGTCGATGAGAAAGCGTCCCCGCGTTTCCGTTCCCGATTCCTCATCATATACTCCGTAGAGCCGCCCGATGTTGCCGTTCTGGTCGGACAGCATGGGGAAGGGGATATCTCTGCCCTCCAGCATCTTTGTGAGCTCGTGGTCATTCCACATTTTGTGCACATAGACACTGTCCACGCTGATGGAGAACACTTTCACGCCGAGTTCCGCGAACTCAGGGTATTTCTCAGCAACTGCTGAGACTTCCGTTGCTCAGACGAAGGTGAAATCACCTGGATAAAAACAGAGCATGATCCAATTACCTTTAAACTCCGCCAAATCCACCTCCACGAACTTCCCCTGATAGAAGGCGGGTGCGCTGAACATGGGCGCCGGTTTGCCGACTTGGATCATCCTTCTCTCCGCTCCCTTCTGTACTTCCTGTACAACAGCCGTTTCCGCCTCCGGCTTGGGCTGACCTTTCGGACGCTGGCAGCCGGGGCCAAATTCCTTCATTGTCCAAACCCCCTTGTAATGGTTTCAATTATCATTTCTGACTGGGGAATAGAAATCCTGCCTGTTTTCCTACTTTTTCCTTCAGCAGGTATTTAATGGAACGCGGAGAAAAAAGGGAGGAGTAGGCCATTTTTGACTCAAAGGAGGAGCATGTGCGTGAAGCTGAACTACCGCAGGACGTTTTTCATCGGCCTGGCCTTTATGTCTATTTCTGCTTTCTGGAATGTCTACGACAGCATTATCCCCCTGATCCTCAAGCATACTTTTCAGATCGGGGATACGTTGTCCGGGGTGATCATGGCTCTGGACAATATCCTGGCCCTGTTTATGCTGCCCTTGTTTGGAGCCCTTTCGGATCGGGTGGATACCCCTATTGGCAGGCGCATGCCCTTTGTTTTAGGCGGCACTGCTGTAGCTGTTGCAGCCATGGTGATCATCCCGGCGGCGGATAATGCGGGGAATTTGCCTGTGTTTATCGGATCTCTGCTGGTAGCACTCGTGGCCATGAGCACCTATCGCTCTCCGGCGGTGGCCCTCATGCCCGATGTGACCCCCAAGCGGCTCCGCTCGCAGGCGAATGGAATTATCAACCTCATGGGAGCCCTGGGAGGGATTTACTCCCTGGCGCTGATTTCCGCCTTGGTGCCCAAGGAGGGTAAACCCGACTACCTGCCCATCTTCGCCTGTGTGGGAGCCTTCATGGTGGTGGCGGTGGTAATCCTCTTCCTAACGGTGAAGGAGAAGAAAATCGCTAACCAGATGCGCGCTGAGGAAGAAGATCAGCAGGAAGCAGCAAAGCCCCAGGGCGGGCCCATGGACCCCGCGGTCGCCCGCAGTTTTTACTTGATCTTGGCTTCCATTTTCTTTTGGTTCTTTGCCTACAATGCGGTGACAACTGCCTTTTCTAAATACGCCCAGAGTTATCTGGGCCTGGCGGGGGGCGGTTTTGCCAATAGTCTCATGCTGGCCACCGCGGCAGCGGTAGTGGCCTTTATCCCCGCCGGCATGATTGCCGGGAAGATTGGGAGGAAGAGGACGATTATGGCCGGCATCATCTTGCTGGGCCTGTGCTTTTTCATCGCCTCCTTTTTCCGGACTTTCTCACCGGTGCTCAACATCCTATTGGTGCTCATCGGCTTTGCTTGGGCGGCCATTAACGTGAACTCCTACCCCATGGTGGTGGAGATGGCTAAGGGAGCGGATATCGGCAAATACACCGGTTATTACTACACCGCTTCCATGTCCGCGCAGATCCTCACGCCCATCCTTTCTGGGTATTTCATGGAGCGCGTGGGTTATGGCACGCTCTTTCCCTATGCCACGGTTTTCATGTTCCTGGCCTTGATCACCATGAGCCAGGTGCGGCATGGTGACAGCAAAGCGCCCGTTCCCAGGAGCAAGCTGGAACTTTTGGATGTGGATTGAGTGCAGCTCCTCAGCTGTGGGCAATAATGTTTGAAGAGGGGGATAGAGAGTTGGAGATTCGCGCTCTAGAGTTGAATGCACATGTGGTAACGGATCTGCTCTGCCTGGTAGCCGAAGATGAGGTTGGGGATTACCCCTGGCCGAGCCCTTTGGTTAAGCAGCTCATGGCAGCCCAGGAGTTCTCGGGCAAGCTGGGCGAGACCGCTTCCTGCGTGTACCTTGCGGAAGAACTCCAGCGCCCGGTGAGGGTGGTGGCCGCGGGCCTGGGCAAAACGGAGGAGCTGACCACCGAGAAGGTGCGCCGGGCCTTTGGGGCTGGTCTCAAGGAAGCGGATAGACTGAAGATCGAAGTGCTCACCACCATGCCCTGGACTAATGGGGGCCTCACCCCAGGGGAGGCGGCCCGGGCGGTAACGGAGGCTTACCTTCTGGCCACCTACCGGTTTAACCGCTACCTTTCGGAAAAGAAGGAGTGCTCGGTGCGTTTCCTGCAGGTGCGCTATGACCCCGCTCAAGAAGTAGAGGTCCTGCCTGCCCTGAAGCTGGGACAGACCTTAGGCGAGGCCACCAACTTGGCCCGGGATCTGGTGAATGAACCAGCCAACGTGCTCACTCCGGAAAGACTGGCCCAGGAAGCTCAAAAAGCAGGGGAGAAATACGGCTTTGCCGTGGAGGTCTTCGCAGGGGAAGCGCTTGCCCAGCTGGGGATGGAAGCGTTTTTGGCTGTGGGTAAGGCGAGCGTCAACAGCCCTAGGCTGATTGTCATGCGCCATTTGGGCGATCCGGCCAATCCGGACCGGGTGCTTGGCCTGGTGGGTAAGGGCATGACCTTTGACAGCGGCGGCCTCTCGTTGAAACAAGCCAAAGGCATGGAAACCATGAAGTTTGATATGGCGGGGGCAGCCGCGGTAATTGGGGCCATGGGCGCGCTGGCCCGGGAAGAGGTGCCTTTGAATGTGGTGGCTGTGGTGGCCGCCTGCGAAAACCTGGTGTCTGGAACGGGTTACCGTCCCGGGGATATCATCGGCACCATGGCCGGAAAGACTGTCTTGGTGGAATCCACAGATGCGGAGGGGCGGCTGACCTTGGCCGATGCGGTGCATTACATCATCAGTAGAGAAAAGGCCTCCGTGGTCGTTGATGTGGCCACCCTCACCGGAGCCGTGATTGTAGCCTTGGGCCACCTCACCACGGGAGTGCTCACCAATGACCAAGATCTTTATGCCCGGCTGCAGGAGGCTGCCCACAAGTCGGGGGAAAGGGTGTGGCAGCTGCCCAGCTTCCCCGAGTACAGGGAGCAGAACAAGACTCCCTACGCGGATCTGCGCAACGTGGGCGGGCGGGAGGCAGGAACAATTACGGCCGGTCTGTTCATCGCCGAGTTTGTGCAGGATAAGCCCTGGCTCCACTTGGACATTGCTGGCACCGCCTTTGCCGAAAAGGACGGAGACTACCTAACCCAAGGGGCCACCGGAGTAGGGGTGCGGCTGCTGTATCACTTTGCTGAAACCTATCTTTAGATAAAGTAAGGGGCCTGCCTTGCGGCGAGCCCCATTTTTATCGCTCCACCTTCTCCAGCTGGTCCAGCGCGTATAACCCTGCACCCAACACGCCGCCATCTCCTGCCAAGGGGGAGAGGAGGATGGGAATATCCCGCAGCTCGGTCATGGCGCTGGAGCGGAAACTGCGTAGGGTGGCTTCTTCCAGGAGGGGATACCACTGCATGATGCTTCCCCCCAGAATCAAGACTTGGGGGTCAAACATGTTGGCCATGGCCCCCAGGCCCCGGCCCAGGGCGCGAGCCATCTGCTCCAGAACTGCCAGCGCCAGTTCATCTCCGGCTGCTGCCAGGCGGAACACTTCGGGGGAAGTGACCTGCCTGTCCAGGAGGCGGCTGGCCATGCGGGCAACCGCGGTGCCCGAGGCGTAGAGCTCTAGACAGCCCCGGTTGCCGCAGGGGCAGGGTGGGCCACTGGGATCAATACTGATGTGCCCCATATGGCCGGCAATTCCCTTGGCGCCGTGTACCAGCTCACCGTTGGCGATGATGCCGCCTCCTAGGCCGGTACCTAAGGTGAGGGAGATGAAATCGGTGTAACCCCGACCTGCCCCCAGTTTCAACTCGGCGTAGGCGTGGATTTTGCAGTCGTTATCCACAAAGGTGGGCAGGCCTGTGGCCTGGGCCACAAGGTCCCGCAGGGGAACTCCCACCCAAGGAGCCTCGGGGTAAAGCCCTGGCAGATAGGTGCTGGTGGCCCGGTGAACCTGGCCCGCTGTACCCACACCCACAGCCCGAGCTTGGTATTTCTCCCCCAGGCGCTGAGCCTGTTGACCAACTTGCTCAAAAAAAGGTGCCCCCTCGGCCATGCGGGAGGGCAGGCGTTCTACTTCCACAATCTTGCCGGCGGCATCCACCACTGCGATTCTGGTGTTGGTGGCGCCAATGTCGATTCCTAAAGCGTAGACCATCTTGCAGAACCTCATTCCTCTCCAGCAAACTTAAGGGCCTAGCGGGCGGTTAGCTACACCGGCAGCAGGGAAGCCAAGCGCCCGGCGAGGCTGCGCTGCATTTCCAGATACTCCTGCCAGGGTACAGGCCTGCTGAACAAGAACCCCTGGACTTTCACGCAGCCCATATGGTGCAGCAGCTCCAGCTGGTTTTGCCGCTCCACCCCTTCGGCCACTATCTCCATGGACAAGTTCATGCCCATACCGATAATGGAGCGAACCAAACCTGCCATGCGCGGGCTGCTGTCCACGCCGTCGATGAACTGCTTGTCAATTTTCAAAGCCTGTATGGGATAGCGGGCCAGGTAGTGCAGGGAAGAGTAAGCGGTACCAAAGTCGTCAATGGCGATGTAGATGCCCATGTCCCGCAGCGCCTGGAAGTTCTCCAGGACATCGGGGGTGGGCTTGAGCATGGCTTCTTCGGTTATCTCGATGCGCAGCAGCTCCCTGGGCAGCTCGTAGCGGTTCAAGATGGAGCGCAGCTGGGCTGGGAAGTGGGGTGAACGAAAATGGTTAGCGGAGATGTTCACCGAGACCCAGCCCGGGTCGCAACCCGCCTTGAGCCACTCTTCATGCTGGGCGCAGACAACGTTCAGCATGTACTCCCCAATCTGCTCCACCAAACCTCCCTGTTCCGCCGCGGGAAGGAATTGTCCTGGCTGGAGCAGGCCCCGGGTGGGATGATTCCAGCGGGTCAGGGCCTCCTTGCCCGCGATGGTTCCCGTCTGGAGATCAACCACTGGCTGGTAGTACACGGCAAACTGCCCCTGCTCCAAGGCAGCCCGAATTTCCGTTTGAAAGCGCATGCGTTCCACCAAAGCATGATGCACACTGGGGTTGTACAGCTTCAAAGGTTCGTTGTCGCTGTGCTCCGCTTCATACAGGGCCGCCTGCGCCTGCTGATAGAACAAGTCCGCGTTCAGCTCCTGTTCTACGCTGATGCTGATCCCGCCGCACAGACGCACCGACAGATCGTTTTCCGCATAGAGGAAGGGCTGGGCCACCAGTTGGTCCAGCCTGTCAATGACCTGGAGCACCGCGTTGGTGTTGGAGGGGATAATCAGTCCGAACTCCCCTTCGGACAGGCGTCCCACCACCAGGTTTTCACTGGAGATCTGCTGCAGCCGGCGGGCCAGGCGGGTAAACAGATCATCTAAGACCAGGCGATCGAGGAAGGTCTTAATCTCCGGCAGATCCCGGATGGACACCAGGGCCAGAATGACCGTACCGCCATCATCTAGGACACCCTCTAGATTGCTCATGAAGTGCTGGCGGTTGGGCAGCCCCGTTAAGGGGTCGTAAAAGGTCATTGTGCCGATGGTTTCCATCATGCGGTTGAATGATTCCCCTGTCTCCCCGATTTCGTCCCTGGTGGTGACCTGGGCCCGCACCGTGAGGTCACCCGCCGCGCCCCGGCGGAACACCTTGTTCAGCTCTACGATGGGGCGGGAGATGGTGGAGGCGAACCAAGAACCCAGCCAGAAAACCAGGGCCACCGCCACGACGCCAGCGGCGACCAGGTGCCAGATCAGCCTGTTCACAGGCTCAGTAAAGTAGGTGGTGGGTACCTTCACCGCCACCGTCCAGCCGCTGGCGCCGGGAAGCTTTTGGTAATAGGCGTGGTAGCTTGTTCCATTGTCTACGCCCGTAAAGGACCCGGCTTCCCGGGGGAGTTGGTCCCAGCGGGGGTATACGTCTTGAATGCGGGCGTTCATAATCATGGTTGGATCGGGATGGATGATGAAGTATCCGTGTTCATCCACAACATAGAGGGAGTCCTGCTGTGAAGAAACAATCAGTTCCCGGGAGACGCGCAGCAGCTCCTCCAAATCCACCGAAAGCCCCAATACCCCCTGGACCGCCGTGTGATCACTGTTCCAGATGGGCGTGGCCACGATGATCACCCGCTGACTGGTGGAGCGGGAGATCAGGGGGCCGGTAATTGCCGTTTCCCCGGCCATGGCCTTGGGGAAATACTCCCGGTCGGCTATATTGCCGGCATTGCGTTCCATAGTAGTGTTGTAGTTGCCCTCTGGATCGGCCACAAAAAAGATGAGGTAGTAAGGGGGAGCTTCTTCGATCTGCCGGCGCAGGTAGGGCTCAATGAGATCCCAGTCCATGGTTTCCAAAAGATCCGAGTTGGCCAGCTGCTGGAGATCGGCCATGCGTTCCCTCTGCCAGAGGGCTAGGATTTCGCTCTGTTGGTGGGCCAGGGCCTGGGCGTTTTCCACCACTAGGTCGGTAACCAAGGCACGGGTAAGCACACCTGTGATGATCATTACCGTCACGGTGAGGCCCAAAACCACGATGATAAACAAGGCCAGGACACGATCGCGGATTCTGCCGAACTTCCATCTAGACAAGGCCGAGACCCCCAGTGGGTGGAAAATGTACCGTGGTTATTCGACATAAAGCGAAGAATTCCTTTTCGAGTTGCTTATAAAAGAGGGGCCAGCAGGCGCAGGAGTGACCATTTGGCTTTGTGCAGGGCGGGGATGCTTTGGTAGTCAGCCAAGTGCACTTCCCGGCATAACTGCAGCGTCTCCAGGAAGTCATCGCGGATCTGCAGCACGCTTGGGGTGCCGTAGAGCCAGACCGCATTTTCAAAGGCCATGTACAGACTGCGGTAGTCTAGGTTTACCGTCCCCACCACTGCCACGCGGTCGTCGGCCACCATGGTTTTGGAGTGCATAAAGCCGGGGGAATACTCATAGATTCTCACGCCGCTTTCCAAAAGGGGCAGATAGTACGAACGGGTGACCGCGTACACCAGGGGCTTATCGGGGATGCCCGGGGTCATCAAGCGCACATCTACGCCCGTTTTGGCCGCGGCACAAAGGGCGGCGAGCATCTCATTGTCCAAGATCAAGTAAGGCGTATTGATGTACACATAGTCTTGGGCCCGGGTGATCAGGTTGAAGTACACCGTTTCGCCCACCGTCTCATCATCTAAGGGATTGTCTGCGAAGGGTTGGATGAAACCGTTTTGCTCCGAACTGGGCTGCAGTTTGCCGGGCCGGAAGTCATCGAGCCGTACTTGCTCGCCCCGCACATATTCCCACATGGCCAGGAACATCACGGTGAGCGACCAGACCGCTTCTCCTTTCAGCAGGAAGGCCGAGTCCTTCCAGTGGCCGTACTTCTCCACCGCATTGATGTACTCATCCGCGAGATTTATACCTCCAGTGAATCCCGTATGCCCATCGATAATCATGAGCTTGCGGTGGTCCCGATAGTTCAGGGACGGGGAAAGCATGGGTTTTAGGGGGTGGAAACGGGCAGTTTTGATGCCCAGGGCCTCCAGCTTCTTGTGGTAGTCTTTGGGTACCCGGAAAATACAGCCCAAGTCGTCGTAGATGAGGCGCACATCAACCCCCGCTTGGGCCTTTTTGACCAAGATCTCCAAGATGCTGTTCCACATGAGGCCTTCTTCCAGGATAAAGTATTCCAGGAAGATATAGCGTTGCGCCTGTTCCAGTTCCCGGAGCATGGCTGGAAAAGCCAGATCGCCCACTGGGTAAAACTGGGAGTACTGGTGCCGGTACACGGGGTAGGCGGCGTGGTTTTGGATGTAGCGGGCCTGCCCCGCGGCCCGGGGGTCCAACGCCTCTAGCTCATTGAGGATGGGTTCACTGGAGTCCAGGGATTTTTCCCCATGCAGGCGCGTTGTCTCCAGCTTCCTGCGCATGCGGGGGCTGAGCCTGGTTTTACCGAGAACTAAGTAAAAAAGCCCGCCAAAGATGGGAAAGAGCATGATGGCCATGATCCAGGCGATTTTCGAGGCCGACTTGGCCCTTCCGGTGGCGATGATCACTACCACCACGGCACTCAGGCTGCTGCAGAACACATAAAAGAGGGGAAAATACTTGCTGAAGCGCCCAATCATCAAAACCAAGGCGCCAAGCTGCACGAAAATGGCCACCCCCGCTATGGTCGCCCGGTGGAATAACACAGTTAGTATTTTCTTCATGTCCCGCCTCACACCTCGCGCCTGCAATGTACAGTGCTGACATACCTTGATCTTCTAAGAAGCGGTCCCCTTTGTCAAGGGCGGTTGGGAAAGCGGGCACAATCTTTATCCTTGTTTGGGATACCCTCCTATGGTATATTGATCACAAATGAAGTGGGGCGAGCAAACCATAATACTGTGCACGGAGGTTAGATGTGATGAAGCGAAGTGTTTGGCAGCTGTTGGCCTTAGCGGTGGTACTTGTGCTCTCCATGGGAACGGGGGCTTGGGCACAGGAGGAGATGGAGGACGAGGAGTACTGCGTGAAGATTCTGGTCCCCGATTTTGCGTTGGTCACTGCCCAAGGCGAGACGGTGCGGCTCAGTGATCTGCGGGGGCAGGTGGTGGTGCTCAACTTCTGGGCCACGTGGTGCCCGTACTGTGTCATGGAACTGCCCGAGCTGCAGGAACTCCACGAGGAACTGCAGGAGTCAGGGGAGGCGGTCATCTACTTGGTAGACCAGATCGATGGCCAGTATGAGACGCCGGAACGGGCCACTGCCTTTCTGGAAGAAAAGGGCATTACCATCCCTAACCTCCTGGATTTTGGCACCGTGGGTAACGGCATTTTCCAGGTACCTGGGCTGCCCACCACAGTTGTGATCGATGCCGAAGGTTACCTGTGTGACTATGCCATCGGTATGGTCACCAAAGACGTTGTGCGCAGGATGATCGAGGTGGCCAAATAATGCTGCAGCAGCTGGCGCCTCAAGTGACACCGTCGCTGTTCGGCCTGATTTTCGTGGAAGGCCTCTTGGCTTTCCTCTCACCCTGTATTCTGCCCATGCTCCCTATCTATCTCATGTATTTGGGGGGCGAAGAAGCCCAGGGTGAACGGGCTGGTGTGCGTCTTTTGGTGAATACTTTAGGTTTTATTGCCGGCTTTACCCTGATATTTGTGGTTCTAGGCGCCACCGCTTCGGCCCTGGGACGGGCCGTTTCCGCCCACCGATTGCTTTTGCAGCGGATGGGGGGCGTGGTGGTGATGCTCATCGGCCTGAATTATCTCGGGGTGATCAAAATCGGTTTTCTGAACCGCAGTAGGGTGTGGAAAGCGGAGACCAGCAACCTGCGCTTCTGGTCCAGCCTGCTGTTTGGCGCAGCCTTCTCCCTGGGATGGACGCCCTGCCTGGGGGCCTTTTTGGGCACGGCGCTGATCTTGGCTTCCAACTTGCGCACCTTGTACCAGGGGATGGCTCTGCTGTTCACCTTTGCCTTGGGCCTGGGCATACCCTTTGTACTCACTGCTGTGCTGTGGGGGAAGCTCCAAAAGACCCTGGGCGTGATCAAACGCAATCTGCCCCGCATTCAGATGGTCTCAGGGCTGCTGCTGATCGTGGTGGGAGTGCTCATGGTATTCGACCTGCTTAAGTTTTACACGGGCCTTTTCATTTAGCTGGCTGTAATAAGTAAAACCCCGGCGGAGCCGGGGTTTTCCCTTTATTCGATGGGTTCGAAACGGGAAGTGAAAAAGCGCAGTACAGGCGGTTCGTAGACAAAGCGCAGACCCTTGACATTGTCCCGGTTCTTCCAAGCGGCTTTTACGGCATCCACCACATAGTCCAGGTGGGCGTAGGTGTACACCCGCCGCGGAATGGTGAGGCGCACCAGTTCCAGTTTGGGATAGCGGTGGTTGCCCTGGTCATCGCGGCCGGCAGAGACAATGCCCCTTTCCATGGAGCGCACGCCCGACTCTAGATAGATCTGGGCCGCAAGCATCTGGGCCGGGAAGTGGTCTTGGGGAATATGGGGATAAAACCTGCGAGCATCCAGGAAAACGGCATGGCCGCCGATGGGCTTTACAATGGGGATTCCCGCTTTCAGGAGCTTATCTCCTAGGTATCTTACTTGGTCCAGGCGGTGGGCCACATACTCGTACTCCGCCGCCTCGTACAGGCCGCGGGCCAACGCTTCCATATCGCGGCCTGACATTCCGCCGTAGGATGGCATCCCTTCATAGACCACAACCAGCGCAGTGGCTTTTTGATACAGCTCCTCGTCGTTGAGGGCCAGGAAACCGCCGATGTTTACTATACCGTCTTTCTTGCCGCTCATGGTGCAGCCGTCGCCATAACTGAACATCTCCCGGAGGATTTCCCGGATGGTCTTGTTTTCGTAGCCCGGTTCCCTGTGCTTAATGAAGCAGGCGTTTTCTGCGCAGCGGGTGGCATCAAACATGACCTTGATCCCGTGTTTATGGGCCAGTTCGGACACGGCCCGGATATTGGCCATGGATACGGGCTGACCGCCGGCCATGTTCACGGTTACGGCGAGGGAGATGTAGGGGATGCGCTCGGCCCCAACCTCATCGATGAGGGCTTGCAGTTTATCCAAATCAACATTCCCTTTAAAGGGATGTTCGCTTTCAGGGTCATGGGCTTCGTCAATGATTACGTCCCGGAAGGTGGCCCCAGCTAGCTCCTGATGGGCCCGGGTAGTGGTGAAGTACATGTTGCCTGGGATAAAGTCGCCGGGCTTGATCATGATCTTGGACAGGATGTGCTCCGCGCCCCGCCCTTGATGGGTGGGCACCACATACTTGAATCCGTACAGATCGCGTACGGCTGCTTCGAGATGCCTGAAGTTCTTGCTCCCTGCATAGGCTTCATCGCCCAGCATGAGACCTGCCCATTGGTTGTCACTCATGGCGTTAGTGCCACTGTCCGTGAGCAGGTCGATGTACACATCTTCGGAGTCGAGGAGGAAGGTGTTGTACCCAGCCCTTTTGATGGCTGCTTCCCGCTGTTCGCGGGTGGGAATGGTCATGGGTTCCACTACTTTGATGCGGTACGGTTCAGGTCGATACTTGTAGCTGTCCACTAGCCACACTCCAATCTGTCGAAGTTTCTTTTCTAGTTTCAGTATAACTCAGGGTTAATGAAAAGTAAAATATTGTTCTGCGTGCCTACGTTTCCGGTAAGCGGGTCAAGTTGGGCTGGGGGTAGTTGGAGTTGACAAAAAGGGCGCCGACTCCGCCAATGCCAATGTGGCAGCCCAAAGAACAGCCGATTTCGTGGATCAAAAAGCGGCGGTACCCCAGCTGATCCCGGAGCCGGGCCGCCAGCTCCTGCGCCAGGCCTGGAGCCTGGGAATGGGCGACACCCACGAGCTGGTCAGGATGGCCGAGGGATCTTTCCTGCACTAGTTCCACAATCCGCTTGACAGCCATTTTCCGTCCCCTTACCTTATGTAGGGGGGTGCACGCACCGTTCTGGACGTGCAAGATAGGCTTAACGTTCAGTAGACTACCAAGAAAGGCACTGGTGAACTTGACCCTGCCGCCTCGATAGAGGTGGGTGAGGTCATCCACAGAAAAGATGTGCTCCACATTATTCTGGGAACGCTTCTGCACACGCTCGATAATCTCCGCTGCCGGCCTGCCTTCCCTGGCCATTTCCGCAGCCTCCAGCACTATGAGGCCTTCTCCCAGACTGGCGCTCTGGGAATCCACTACAGTGATGGGAGCTTCGGGGTAAGCGCGCTTCACTTCCTCCAGGGCCAAGAGGGCGCTGCTGTGGGAACCGGAGAATCCGGAGGAAACGCTGATAAACAGGCAAGGCCTGCCTTCTTGGGCGTATTGGGTGAAGACTTGCAGGAAGTTTTCCAAGCGTACCTGGCCTGTGGAGGGGACTTTACCCTCCCGAATGGCCGCAAAGACCTGCTCGGTGGTGATGCTTACTCCGTCGAGGTATTCTTTGCCGTCGATGTAAATCAGGAAGGGGAGGACGTGGATGTTGTAAGCCTTGAGGATGGACTCGGGTAAATCGCATGCACTGTCCGTGACAATGGATAACGACACCAGCAGATCACCTTCTAACAACTGTACTAGCTAGACTCTTCGAGTTTGGATGTCCTTTTCCTTCCGCCGATGTTGACTGTTGCGCCCATGGGAAGGATCAAGTACAATGTGAATATCTTAAGGGGAGTTGGGAAAGATGATGGATATGGCTTGGGATGCAAAAACTCTGGCTCGCCAGGTACAGGCCCGAATCTACGAGCTGAGATCTGAGCAGGTGGGCTTGAGGCCGTTTATCCAATCGGACCAAGCTCGCTGGGATGCCCTGGAAAAGGCCATTGAAGAGCTAAATTGGGTGTTGAGGAAACTGAACGCAGAGGAGGAGTAAAGTGCGGCGCTTGAAAGGTCTAGTTGTGTTTGTGCTCTTGTTCACTTTTTGTGCAGGTGTAGTGCAGGCCGCTGCCAAAGAAGGTACCTTTGTCCTGTTTCTGGGCGGGACCGAAGCGGGGCGGGAAGAGTATTCCTTCAGTCCCCAGGAGCTGCGTACGGAAGGGTCCATCTCTGTGGGTGCCCAGTGCTTAAAGGTAACCAGTTCCCTTCAGGGCAGCGGGGGACAGTGGTCCCATTATCAGGTTGCCTTCACTCCAGGAGCCTCCCTTTCCGTGACCTTCGGGCCGGGAAAAATGGAGGCAGAGGTGGGGCCCCTGCGCCGCACATATGCTCTGGATGAGCCCTTTGTGATCCTTGAGAACAATGTGTTTGCCCACTTTGAGCAGATTCTGACCCTATTTTCAGATGGCGGTGCGGAACAGGCTTTCGCCGTTGTAGTACCCAGTTTGATTCTGGCCAATCAAAACCCTGTGCTCAGCGGGTCGGCAGAGCGCAGAGGCGCCCAGGATTACCAGCTTCAGGGAGCAGCGTTGTCCCTGGAGGAGTACATTGTCAGTCTGCCCGGTAATCTCCAGGTGCGTCTTTTGGCCGAGGGAGATCGCCTAATCAGCCTGGAGATACCCATGCAGGGGGTTCAGGTGCTGCGGGAAGGCTATGTGGGTTTGCAGCCGGCAGTGGCCGCTGAACCCCAACCCAGTCATTACCGTAACGAGGACTTCCAGGTGCGCAGTGGCGATGTCACCCTGGCCGGTACTTTGAGCCTGCCCAGGGGCGAAGGACCCTTTCCTGCGGTGCTCCTCAACTCCGGTTCTGGGCCCCAGGACCGTGACGGTAATTCTCCCCCCAGTTTACAGACGTACATGTTCAAAATCCTGGCAGAAAGGCTCACGGCAGCCGGCATCGCGGTGCTCCGCTATGATGAGCGGGGGGTAGGTGAAAGCACCGGTGACTACGCTGCGGCGGATCTGAACGACCTACTCTCCGATGTGGAAGCGCTGCTGGACTTTTTGGCGGCGCACCCCCAAATTGACCCGGCGCGCTTGGCCATGTTGGGCCACAGCGAGGGAGCCTATTTCGCTCCCCTGTTCCACGAGCGGCTCAGCGCTGTGGTTCTTTTAGCGGGACCGTCCATACCCCTGGATGAGCTCATGCTCGAGCAGCTGGATTACCAAATCGCTCAGCCCTGGCTCTCGGAGCAGGAACAGGCTTACCTTAAGGGCCTGAAGCAGCAGGTGGAAGTTCTGCTGCAGGAAGCCCGGGAAGGGAAAGAAGTGAGCACGGGTCTTGCTGCTAATTTGGACTGGATCAGGCAGCACATGGAGCTGCGGCCCTTAGAGAATCTGGCAAAAGTGAAAAGCCCGGTACTCATCGTCCAGGGAGAGGATGACCTGCAGGTAATGCCTTACCACGCCCAGGAGCTGGCCAAGTGTCTGCGGGAGGCGGGGAATGACCAGGTGACGCTGGAGCTGCTGCCAGAAACTAGCCATACTTTCACGTTCGCCCATACCAGCAGCAAGTTTGACCCACTGCAGCCGTTTCAGCTGAACCCTGAGCTGATTGAGATAGTAACTGCCTGGCTGGCCCAGCAGCTCAATTAGGCAGCAAAAAAGCCCCATTCCGAGGAATGGGGCTTTTTCTACCAAGGTCGTTAACTACAGACGTACAACGTTAGCGGCTTGCGGTCCACGGTCGCCCTGGACGATGTCGAAGCTAACTTCTTCGCCTTCGTTCAGAGTCCTGAACCCGCTGCCCTGGATAGCTGTGAAGTGTACGAATACGTCTTCGCCGTCTTCACACTCGATGAATCCGTAACCCTTTTCGGCGCTGAACCATTTTACTTTACCAGTCATGCAATGGCCTCCTGAAAATTTAATGCTAGGCAAGGCTTAAACTACGCAAACATCTTCCAGCCCATCTTGCCCTACCTTAGGTTGGAACTCGAGGCCATCTATGTTCGCTTCATTTAAACACCTAACCGAATTAAGCATACCACAGGCCGGATCGCCTGTCAAGCATAGAAGGTCCAACATGTTAGAATGGGGAAAGGAGGGGGCAAGGGCAGCGCCTGAACAAGCGGCAGTGGAGAAAGCCGCCTGGGCACGCCACATGCGGATTAAAGAAGTCCGGTCTGCATGCCGATAGTTATTTAGGAAAGCTTAGGGATGAGGTGGAGAAGATGAGAATCTCCGGTTTGAACTCTGGGTTGGATATAGAACAGATTGTCAGCGATCTCGTACGGGCGCAGCGCATTCCCATGGACCGGGTGTACCAGCAGAAAGTGTTGGCGGAATGGAAGCGCGATGCCTACCGGGAAGTGAACAGCAAGCTGCTGCGGTTTCGCAATTTGGCCTGGGACTTTACCCTGCAGGGCACGTTCCTCAAGAAGACCGCCGTTTCGTCGCGGCCTGAAATCTTAACGGCCGCGGCTTCTGGAACAGCTGCCGAGGGAAGATACGATCTCAGGGTTGAGCAGCTGGCCGAGGCGGCGAGGTTTGTGGCAACTAACGTTCAACTGCCCCAGCCCGCATCGGGGGAAGGGGAAGAAGGGCCTGGGGAACCTGAATCATTTTCCTTTTCCATCGGAACCAGTGCCGATAAGTGGGCCACTTTCACCTTCGCAGCTGGTACTAGTCTAGAGGACATAGCCGCAGCCATCAATGCTAAGAAGCTGGGGATCCATGCCTTTGCCCAGGACGGGCAGATTTCCTTTACCACCACTGCCACCGGCGCGGAGGCGAAGTTCTTCGTAGATGGAGAGTTTCTGTCTCTATTCGGCACGGATCTGTCCCTGGACCAAGGAGATGGAATCGTCATCGACGAAGAGGGCGATCAGCTCTATGCCCTGCAAGAGGGAGGCAGCAAGGTTACAGGACAAGATGCCCAGGTCGCGATTAATGGTGTCACAGCCTCCTACAGCACCAACACCTTCACCTTCAACGGCATTACCGTCAACCTGCTAGCTGCTGAAGCGGATACCACCGTGGTCATCGAAGTCAAGCAGGATGTGGATGCGGTGGTGGAGAAGGTCAAGGAATTCGTCAATCTGTACAATGAACTGGTTTCGGAACTCAACGGCCTGCTCCGGGAAGAGGTGTATCGAAACTTCGCGCCCCTCACTGAAGAGCAGAGGGAGGCTATGTCGGACAAGGAGATCGAGCTCTGGGAAACAAAGGCCAAGAGCGGCCTGCTCCGTTCCGACTCCATCCTCAGGTCCGTGCTCAGCGATATGCGCACGGCCCTCAGCGGCGTAGTGCAGAGGGAAGGAGCGGGCTCGGTAGGGCTGCGGGAGATCGGGATTACCACCGGCGCCTGGTATGAGTACGGCAAGCTGTACCTGAACGAGGATAAGCTGAGGGCAGCCCTGGAAGAGAATCCTGATGCGGTGCGCGATCTCTTTACGCAGCAGGGCGAGAGTGAGGGATTAGCCCGGCGGCTCACCGCGGTTTTGGATCGGTCCATGGACCGCATTACCGACACTGCCGGAAAGGCTACCATACCGTATGATCAGAGTTTTTTGGGCAACCGCATCCGCGAGTACGAATCCCGGCTCAGTGCCATGGAAGAGCGCCTGCAGCGTTATGAAGAACAGCAGTGGAGAAAATTCACGGCCATGGAGAAGGCCCTGGGCCAGCTCTATGCCCAGAGCGACTGGCTTTACCAGCAGCTCATGGCCATGCAGGGATGATGTGAGTGGCTGAGCGACTCTATGCACAGAAACTGGATCTATTCCGCCACCTCAGAGAGCTCACCACTCGCCTGGCGAGCTTAACCCAGGATCAGCTGGTTAGGGAAGAGCGGGCCTCAGAAGGCCTGCTTGAGCTCTTGGCCGAACGGGAGCGGCTTATGGAAGAGATCGACGGGCTCGATGCTGAGCTGGCGAAAATGGGGGCGGCAGGGCCGCAGGGAGCGCTGAAGGAAGCCTTGCTGGCGGAGATGTTGGAGATCCAACATTTAGATGCTGAACTGGAAAAGGTGCTGCAGAGCAGCATGGCTCACCTGCGGCAGGAAGCTCGCAAGATTCAAGGCGGGAAGCAGTCGCAGCGTGCCTACTTTGGAGGTTCCAGCCCAGAAGGGGCGTTTATCGACAAAAGACGTTAGGCCGGTGCTTATCACGGCCTTTTTTTGGGAGGATTCATGGGCGACTTTTTTGGTTTTGCCAAGGAACTGCTGGAAAAGGGGCGGGCGCAGGTTGCTGACCCTTACGCCCATGCTGAGCTATATGACCTGCTCAATCCGGGCCGCGCCGACGATGAGTTTTACGCGCGGTTTGCCCAGGAACAAGGGGGCCGGGTGTTGGACCTGGCCTGCGGTTCGGGGCGATTGCTTCCTCTCCGGTTGGATGCTGGTCTGGAAGTGGCCGGTTTGGATCTTTCCCCTGCCATGTTGGAGCGTGCCCGGCGCCGCTTGGGCGGAAGGGCCCAAGGGGTGGAACTAGTGCAGGGCGATATGCGCACGTTTACCTTTGAGCGGCCTTTTCAGACCATTATCATACCCTATTGCTCCCTTATGTACATGTACAGCGATGAAGACCGCTTAGCTGTGCTGCGGAGATGCCATGCGCATCTGCTGGAGGGTGGTTGGCTCGTCTTTGATTTTCTGGCTGGACAGGTGGAACTGGGAGAGGGTCTGCCTGCTTTGGCTTTGCAGGGCCTGCATCCCTTCACCGGAGACCTTGTGGTTAGTGTTGTGCAGATCAAAGGCTTGGCGGCGGATCTGAGGCTGCTTAACCAGGTTAACTACGTGCTGCCCCCAGACCCGCAGCCGGCTCAGGTAACGGTGTATGCCAGCAGGGAAGCGGTGATCCAGCCAGCGCGCATGGCAGGTCTCCTTGCCCAGGCTGGCTTTAGCGTCCAGGGAGTCTACGCCAACTCTCTACTCCAGGAGTATGCTGGCGGGGAAGAATGCCTGATTATCGCCTATAAGGGCCGGAACTAGGAGGGTCTGACCATGAAAATAAAACCGGGTGATTACGCCATCCACAACCGCATGGAAGATGTGGCCAAACAGGCTGTGGCTCTGGTCCTGGAAGAGCATGACGCTGGCTGCAGCTGCAGGATGTGCCGTGAAGATATGCAGTCTCTACTCCTTAACCAACTGCCGCCCCGGTATGTTTCCGTTGTGCCTTCAATCCCCCTTGAACCGCTGCGCATGGAGGAGCTGGAGGCGGAAACTGCAGCCAAGGTGATGTGGGAAGCTCGCCGGGCCGTTTCCCTGGTGCGTAAGAGCCCCCGCCACGAACACGACCGGTCACCCATGCAGAACTGTACCGAGAGCATGGCCCGCAGTGCTTTAGGGGAGGTTCTGGCCCAGGAGCAGCTGGAAGTGAGCAGGGAACAACTGGGCTGGATTATGGCGGAGATCCTCAATGAACTCCCGCCCCATTATACTACTTCCTTTCAGGGTGATGCCTTTGCCCGCACTGCGGAGTTGGATTGGGGATCCCTAGCCAAAACCTACAGCATCATCTACAACGTACTCAAGCGTCTTGCGCTCATTCCCGCGCATTCCTAAGCATAAAAGGAAAAACAGGCGTCCTCTGCCGCTGTACAGTGGACGCCTGTTTTTTGTCGTTATGTGGGGTCAGTCATGACCCTTTTCCTGATCTCAGAGGCCACGGCGCTGTCCGTCAGGTTTTCCACTGCATTCCAGAATTGCAGTGCAGGTTCGGGACCGAGGATGTCGCTGAAGATTTTGTCTCCCCTGTTGTTCCAAATGGTGATTTTCAGCCGACCGCTCTTGTTCTGAATTCTAACGAAAAACTGGCCGCATTCAAACATGGTGTTCATGAGCAATCCCCCTTCCGCTTTTTGGTTATGTTCCGCATTGGGTAGGGAAATCCTGCGCCCCGCGGTGGGAAAATGGTGGTTGGGGACTGAAAGTCCCCGGACCTGGATATACTAGGCAGAGCAGGAGGGAGCAGGCATGTTCTTTTGGAAGCGGACGCAGAAAAATGCACCTCGGCCCAGGGGACTGGATCAGCTCAGCTCCTCCCTGGCAGTCAATCTACACTGGCTGAAGAGTGATGTTTTTGCCAATGATGACACCATCGTCTTCCGGAGTTTCAAGACCAAGGGGAAGCGCCCCCTCGATTGCGTATTGGTCTATGCCGACAACATGGTGAAGCACGAGTACTTGAGCCAATTCGTGCTGCGGCCCATGATGCGGGCCGCTGTGCCCCGGGGCGTACGGGGCAGAGAAGTTGCCCGTTACTTATCTGAGCAGGTTCTCGAATCCGACGGATCGGAGTTTGTGACCAGCTACAGCGCCATCGGAGATAAGCTCATGGATGGGGTGGGAGTTCTCCTGATAGACGGCTGTCCCTTAGCCATAGCGGTCGATGCCCAGGGCTGGGCCAAGCGCGCCGTAACGGAACCGCCCACGGAAAGCGTGGTGCGCGGCCCCCGCCAGGGCTTTGGAGAAGATTTGGGGGTTAACATCAGCATGGTTCGCCTGAAGCTCTCCAGTCCCAACTTTAAGACCAAGTTTGTCCATGTGGGGACCAAGAGCAAGACGCGGGTCGCCATCTTGTATCTGGATAACGTCACTTCCCTGGAGCTGGTGGAGGAAGTGCAGCGGCGCATCGAGCAGATTGACATCGATGCGGTTTTGGACTCGGGATACATCCAGGAATTGATCCAAGATGCCCCCTTTTCGCCCTTTCCCACCATTGGGCAGACCGAACGGCCCGATGTGGTGGCGGCCAAGATCCTGGAAGGTCGGGTAGCAGTGTTGGTGGACGGTTCACCCTTTGCCCTGACCATGCCCTATCTGTTGGTGGAAGCCTTCCAAGCTAATGAGGACTATTACAACCACTGGATTACGGCCAGTTTCCACAGGTTGGTCCGTTATATCAGCTTTTTTATCACAACTACAACCCCTGCTTTGTATATTGCCCTGATCAGCTATCATCCCCAGCTGATCCCCACCAATTTGGTGGTGAGCATTGCCGCAGCCCGGAAAAATGTACCCTTTCCCGGGATTGTGGAAGTGGTGGCCATGGGCTTGGTCTTCGAGATTCTCCGGGAAGGGGGGGTGCGGCTGCCCCGGCCTATCGGCCAGGCCATCAGCATCGTGGGCGCCATTGTCTTGGGCGATGCCGCGGTGAGCGCCAGCCTAGTCAGCGCCCCCATGATTATCGTGGTGGGTATTACAGGTGTGGCCGGTTTTGTGGTGCCCAACCTCAATGACATTGCCGTACTCATGCGCCTCTCCTTGGTATTGCTCGCGGCCATTTTGGGCCTGTATGGTTTTGTTCTGGGAGCCATCGCCATCGCTCTGCTCCTTTCGTCCATGGAATCCTTCGGCGTACCATACCTCTCCACCATGACCACCCTAGTTCCCCAAGATGTCAAAGACACCCTGGTCCGGGTGCCCTGGTGGCAGATGATCCTGCGTCCCCGTTACCTCGCCTCCAAAGATCGCCAGCGCCTCCAAGGTCAAGACGGGGGCGGAGGCAGATGAAGGGAAGATTGGCGTGCAGCCTGTTCCTGCTGGTCGCCTGTCTTGTGCTCGCGGGCTGTTGGGATTACATCGAAATCGAGAGCCTGGCCTTTGTGTTTGGACTCGGTGTGGATCAGGTGGAGCCTGATTTCGTGGTGGTCTTGGAAATGGTGAAAACGAGCGGAGGTGGGCAGCAGCCCCAAGTGGAGCCCAAGGTGCTGGCCACAAAGGGCCAGAGCGTTTCCAGCGCCGGCAGTGCCCTGTCCAATCCCGCGGGCCAGAGGGCCTTTTGGTCCCATGCCTATGTGTTTTTGATGTCGGAACAGGTGGCCAGGCAGGGGATCGTCCCCGCCATGGAATACCTGGCCCGCAGCCGCCATATCCGCAGCACCGTCTGGGTTTTTATAACCAAAGACTGCACTGTGGAAGAGGTGTTCAAGAGCAGGCCGCCAGTGGCCAACTCTGTGAGCGAGCACCTCAATGCCATTGTGCTCATGCAGCAGGCCATCGCTGGTTTTATACCCCTGCAGGTCTGGCAGCTCGGCCACGAATTTGCCGCCGAAGGTATCTCCGCTGTGCTGCCCACGGTGAAGTTGGTCCACGAAAGTGGCGATCTGGTTCCCATTGTGGAAGGGACTGCCGTTTTTAAGGGGGACCGCATGGTGGGCTGGCTTGATGGCCAGGAAAGCGATCTGCTCTGCCTGCTCAAGGGGGTGGCCCAAAGGGCCTTCTATGTTATTGAAACCAAAGTTGGTGAGCACGGCTACTTTCCCATCACCTACGAACTGGTGGGTAACCAGGTGCAGATGAAACCGGTGATCCGAGGTGGCAGGGCCGCCATTTCCCTGACCTTGACCATGCAGTTTGGTGTGGAGGAGGTGGGGAGGGCGCCCATCGTTTTCCGGGATGAAGAGATGGTCAAAAGCGTGGAAGCCCAACTGGCCACGGCCTTTACCCGCCGCATCCGGGAGTTTTTGGGCAAAATCCAAGGGGAGTACAACGCAGATATTCTCGGGTTTGGGCAGCTTTTGAAGCGCAAACATCCCCAGGTGTGGCGCAGCTTAAGGGAGGACTGGGACCTATATTATCGGCACTTGGAAGTTGAACTGGATGTACAGTGCAAAGTGGTGCTTACAGGGGTGTCCGCTGAACCTGTGCGGGTGAGGGATTAGCTGTGGCGGTAATGGTGGTGTTGGTCTATGCAGCGGTGGCCGCCTTTGAGCTTTGGCTCTGGGACGAGCGGCCCTGGAAAAAGGTCGTACTCTACTTGGTGCTGTTTGCCGGAGCCGCCACTTTGGCCGCTTTGATCATGGTGGATAACGAATTGGCTGTCCCCGAGCCAGTAGGCTATCTAAAAGGGCTGGTTAAAAAGCTGTGGCAGGGAGGTGGGGGCCCGTGAGGGAGATCGTTCCCGACCAGCAGGGCATGATCCTAGTGCTGCTCTTTATTGTGGGCAACACACTGGTGTATTCCCTGGGAGGGCTGGCTGGCGCGGATATCTGGCTGGCCTTCTTGATTGCCATGGTCGCGGCACTCCCCATGGTTCTGCTCCTGGCGCGGATCCGCAGCTTAATGCAGGGGCTGGGGTTCTACGCGGGCTTGGAACGCATCTTGGGCAGGTGGCCGTCGCGGCTTTTGGCCCTGGCATATGCTGGATTTACCTGGCGCTTGAGCTGCTTTGTGGTGAGCGATGTAACCAACTTTGTGCAGGCCGTTGCCCTGCCCACCACACCCCAGGTGGTGGTGGCCACCCTATTTGCCCTGCTGATGCTCTGGGCGGCTAAGGAAGGTGTGGAAGTCTTAGCCCGTTTTGCGGTGCTCATCAGTAAGGTGGTCTTTTTCGTTCTGTTTCTAACCCTTATGTTCCTGTTAAGCGAAGTTGAGCTGACCCAGTTTCAACCCGTACTGTATCACGGCTTCAAGCCCGTTCTGAGGGGGGCGTACCAGCTCTTGGACTTCCCCTTTCTGGAGGTAGTGGTCCTGTTCTGGGTGTTCGACTCTTTCCCCAGCAAAAGCTCGCCCTACCGGGCGTTTGTGCCCGGGTTTCTGTTGGCTGCTGCGATCCTGCTCGTTATGGATTGTGCCAGCCTGGCCGTTGTGGGCGCGGAGCAGTATGCCCTCTTTTACTTTCCGGTTTGGACTGCAGTGGCCCGCATCAATGTGGCCACGTTTCTAACCCGCCAGGAAGCCATTGTTGGATTAGTTTTTGCCGTGGGGAGTTTCGTGAAGATGGCCTGCAGCCTGTTGGCTTCCAGTCGCGCCTTGGCCTATGCCTTTGGTTTTGAGGACTACCGCTTTGTGGTCACACCCCTGGCTTTGGGCGTGATCCCCGGCTCCCAGTGGTTCATCACCACTGTTTTGGAAGTCGATCGGTCCGCCACGGCTACTCACTCGGGGATAGAGGTCCTGTTCCAAGTGGTAATTCCCGTCGCGATCTGGATCGCCGCTGAGCTTCGGGCGAAAAGCAGGGGCCCCAAGGCTAAGCAGGCATAAACAGTTCGCAGGCCCTGGCAGGAGGCCTGGTGGGCATCTAGAAATAGTTGGGGAGTTATGATTATCTGCTTAAGGAGGCGCTGCGCATGGATGCGAAGGCACGCTACGAAGCCTGGCTTACCGACCCACTCATTGATGAAGCAACAAAAGCGGAGCTAAGGGCTTTGGCCCAGAATGGAGCTGAACTTGAGGATCGGTTCTACAAATGGGTGGAGTTCGGTACCGGGGGCCTGAGGGGCACCATGGGAGCCGGGACAAATCGGATCAACATCTACACCATTCGCTTGGCTACCCAGGCTTTGGCCCTGACCCTTAAGGAGGGCGATCTAGCTTCAAGGGGCGTTGTGATCGCCTACGATTCCCGGCGCCTGTCCCGGGAGTTTGCCCAAGCCGCGGCCGGAGTGCTGGTGGCCAACGGTATCCCTGTCCATCTCTTTCCCGAAGTGGCCCCCACGCCGCTATTGTCCTTCGCAGTGCGCCATCTTCAAGCTGGGGCAGGTATTGTGATCACTGCCAGCCACAATCCACCGGAGTATAACGGCTACAAAGTGTACAACGCCCAAGGCGGCCAGATCTTGAACAGGGAGGCGGAGAAGATCAGCTCCTGCATGGCCCGCCTTAGTCTAAGCGAGGTGCACTTTACGGCCCAACCCTTGGAACACCCCCTGCTGCGCCTTGTGGATCAGCAGCTTGTGGAGGCATATTACCAGGCCATGCTGGATGCGGTGCCTCCTCTGCAGCACGCTGGCAGTCTGGGCATCATGTACACTCCCCTGCACGGCACGGGCGGACGCCATGTACCCGAGATCTTGCGGCGGGCCGGTTTTAGCTGCCTCGGCTGTGTGCCCGAACAGATGGAACCCGATGGGGATTTCCCCACTGTACAATCGCCGAATCCAGAAGATGGGCGCGCCTTTGGGCTGGCCTTCGCCCAGGCCCAGGAGGACTGCCAGTTGATCCTGGCCACTGACCCAGATGCGGACCGCCTGGGAGTGGCCGTGCGCCACCAAGGCGAGTGGGTACTGCTCAACGGGAACCAGCTGGGTGTGCTCCTCGCAGACTACCTGCTGCAGCGGGCCAGGCCCGAACAGCTCCAGGGAGGGGTGCTGATCAAAACCATTGTCACCACCGAGCTGCTCGAACCCTTGGCCCGCAAATACGGGGTGGAAGTGCGCAACACCCTCACGGGGTTTAAGTATATCGGTGCGCTCATGGATGAACTGCCCCGGGAAGGCAAGCATTTTCTCTTTGGTTTTGAGGAAAGCTACGGGTATCTTGTGGGTAGCTATGCCCGGGATAAGGATGCGGTGGTGACCAGCCTGCTCACGGCCCAGGTTGCCGCCTATTATGCCGCGCGGGGGCTGGACCTGGTGCAGCGCCTGGAACAGTTGTTCCAGGAACATGGCTGGTACCAGCAGGCCCTGGAGTCCTACTCCTTCGCCAGCAGCCTGGAGGCTGAGCGTGCCCGCATGCTGTTGCAGCGGCTGCGGGAGCACCCCTTAAGCGTAATCGGCCAAGAGCGGGTGGTGGAGATCAGGGACTTCGGCCGCAGCGAGGCGCTCAAGCTCACCACCGGAGAAAGGCTCTACCTGGACCTGCCCAAGGAGGATGTGCTGCAGTGGTTTACAGAGGCAGGCAGTAAAGTGTCCCTGCGCCCCTCTGGCACGGAACCAAAGATAAAACTGTACCTGGAGGTGCAGGGCCCCACCCAAGCTGAGGCCGGGGCCAGGCTGGCCAAGCTCAAGGAGGCCTGTCGTGAGCTTATCGCTTCTGGTCTGGAAGAGGGATAAAGGGGTAAACAAGACCAACACCACACCCATGGCGGTGTGGTGTTGCTTGTCCTCTCCCGGCTTTAGCTGTGCCGATCCACTATTTCTTTAATCTCCTCCAAGTTGGCGATGGCCAGCTCAGTCAAGTCGGGGTCGATGTGTCCCGCCTCGACGTTATTGCGCAGAATCTGCGCTACTTTATCTTGAGGCATGGGGGGACGGTAAGGGCGTTCTTCCAAGAGGGACTGGGTGATGTCGGTAACGGCCATGAGGCGTGACTCCAAGTCAAGCTGGTCTGCGGTGAGGCCAAAGGGGTAGCCAGTTCCGTTGAGTCTTTCATGGTGATACCCTGCCCACTGGGCCAGCTTTTCCGCACCAGGCCCAATCTCGCGGATCAGGTAGTAGGTGTGGTAAGTGTGCTGCTGCATCACTGCCCGCTGGGCACGGTTCAGGCCTCCCGGGTACATGAGGATGTCATCGGGAATGGCCAGCTTACCGATATCATGGAGCAGCCCTGCCACCTTGATCATGCGGGTAGTCACCGGGGGCAGGCCCGCCTTTTGGGTTAGGAACTCCCCTACCTCGGCAACACCCTGGGAATGGTCGCCGGTCCACGGTGATTTGGCATCCACGATGGTGGCCATAAGCCCCGCGAGTTCCTCCAAATCGTCCATGGTGAGTACACGGTGGAAACTCTGGCGGCCGTTGGCGTACTGATAATGGCGATGCTGCAGATCAAGCCAAAAACTAGGGGTCTGGGCCACCTCTTCCAAAGCCTCCACCACAACCGGGCAGAAAATATCACCTTTCTTGCTGCGGAAATAGGCAATGAGATCATCCACCTGCCAGAGGTAGTAGAGCCCCCTGTCCAGGAGGATCTCTACCCTGTCGGCCACATGCAGAATGGCAGGGATGGGACGCAGCTCAGGGGAGTAGTAATCATGGTGTTCTAGGACATTCTGGGCGAGGTCACTGAACAGTGTAGTGGATTTCAATAGCCTCCAGCCCCGGGCGCAGTGGGGTGCCACCCCGTCCCGCACTGGCTCCAGATCAGCCAAGAGCAACTGCTCCTCATCGGTGAGAATGCCCACATCGTGGAGCAGGGCACTGAGCACCAGTTCCCCCAAATCCCCATCACCTAAACCCAACTTTTTCCCCAGGTGATAGGCAATGTGGGCCACCCGTTCGGCGTGATCGAGAAACGTCTGCTTGTTGATATCTCCGGCGCGGGTAAAGCTTCTGATGGTGGAGATCAAATCGGCTTCAAAAAAGGGCATGGCAGTCACCTCTTACAAAGAGTTGGTTAACATTTAACAAGGAGATCCGCCCCCAAAGGGGAATACGGTATACTGTTATGTGTTAAAGGGAGTGGCCTAAGTGCAGCAGAAATCGGCAAGTCTTTGGCAGTTGTTCAGCGCCTTTTTCCGCATCGGAGCCTTCACCTTCGGCGGCGGCTTGGCCATGCTGCCTTTAATTGAACGTGAAGTGGTGGATGTACAGGGATGGGTAGAGAAGGACGAGATCTTGGATATTGTGGCCCTATCCCAATCCGTTCCCGGAGCCATCGCGGTCAACTGTTCCATTTTCATCGGCCTGCGCCTGCGTGGTCTGCCGGGAGCCATTGCAGCGCTTCTGGGGGCTATTACCCCGTCCATCGTAATTATTCTGATCATAGCACACTTTTTCGCCCAGTTTCAATCGAATCCCTTTTTGCTGCGGGCTTTTTCCGGCGTAAAGGCCGCGGTTATTGGCCTGGTGGCCGCGGCGGCCTTTAGGGCAGGCCGAAACACCGTTGTAAACCGCTATGGTTTAGTGGCGGCCGCCTGTGCTTTTGCTTTGAGCGTCTCAGGGTTGGTGCCCATCGTGTGGATCATCATCCTGGGAGGACTGGGTGGCATCATCTACTTCGGCAGGGGCCAAGGGGGTGAGGCGCGGTGATCTTCTGGAAGCTGTTTTTCTCCTTCTTCAAGATCGGGATGTTTACCATCGGCGGCGGCTACGCCATGCTGGCCTTGATTCAGCAGGAGATCATCGGCCACGGCTGGATGACCCCCGAGGAGTTTGTGGATGTGGTGGGCATTGCGGAAATAACGCCGGGGCCCATTGCCATTAACTCGGCAACGTTTGTGGGTTTCCGCACCGCCGGCATCGTCGGCGCCCTTCTGAGCTCCCTGGCTGTGGTGCTGCCTTCCTTGATCTGCGTTTCCATAGTCACCAGGGTTTGGGAGCGGTATAAACAGGCGCGCCTGGTGCAGAACATGTTCGCTGGCCTCCGCCCTGTGGTGGCCGGTCTTGTGGCGGCTGCAGCCGTGCTCATTGCCCTGGCGACCTTCAGGTATGTGGAAGGGTACTTAAGCCAGCTCTGGACTGCCCTGATTGCAGGGGCCACATTCTATGTGGTGGCCTTTAGGAAGTGGGATCCCATCAAGGTGCTTGTGGGAGCGGCGGTTCTGGGCCTGCTGATTTTTCGCTAAAGGTTTGGGGGAAAAAATTGCCACGGGGTCTAGTCAAGGCCGGACCTCCGTGGTATACTTTTTCTGAAGGTATGACTGGGTGGTCATATGGGGGGTGAGCTGGATGCCCAAGCAGACATTTTTCAACCTAGAACCAGAAAGGCGCGCAGCCATCATTGCCGCTGCGGTACGGGAGTTTGCCGAGCACCCCTTTGAGCAGGCTTCTTTAACCAAGATCGTGGAAAGCTGCGGGATCGCCAAGGGCAGTATGTATCAATACTTCGAGGACAAGAAGGACTTGTACCTATACATTGTTGACCTGGCCTATGAGCAGAAAAGGGCCTATGTGAGCAGGGCTTTCGGGGTGCAGGGTGACATTTTTGCCATCCTTGATGAGTATTACCGCTTGTCTTATCAATTCGCCCTGGATCATCCCCTGCTGCACCAAGTGGCCAACAAGTTCTGGGACAGCCGTTCCGATCAGCTCAGGACCGAGCTGGAAAAGGGGAGGTTGAGCAGGGCTCGGGATTTTGCCCGGGTGCTCAAGGAGGCCATGGCAGAGGGGATTGTCAATTCCCAGCTTGACCCTGAGGCGGTGTTTTTTGTGTACCACGCAGTGGGCAAGGAGCTCATTGACCATTTTGCTCAAGGCTGTGATGACCGTTTCTTGCAGCAGGTTTTGGATGTGCTGCGCTACGGTTTGGCAGCCCGAGACTGATAGGTGAGGGGGATAAATAGATGCGGAAACGTCTAAATCTACTGGCGGCAGCGCTGCTCATGACCCTGCTTGTGGGCGGCGGGGCCGCTGCCCAGGTTTTGAACATTGCCATTCCCCAGGATCCGGACAGCTTTGACCCCATCCGTACGGTGGCTGCTGCCACCAGTGAGGTGGCCTTCAACATCTACGAAGGTTTGGTGAAGGCTACTCCGGAAGGGGGAGTGGAGCCAGCTTTGGCCAGTCATTGGGAAGTGGATCCCAGCGGCACCAGGTACACTTTTTACCTGCGGGATGCGCAGTTTCACAATGGGCGCCCGGTTACAGTAGAGGATGTGGTGCACAGTCTGAACAGGGCCCGGGATCCGCATCTTTCCGTGCGGGCGGGAGAGTTGGATATGATCAAAGGGATCAAGGCCTTGGAAAACGGGGTGCAGATCGAGCTCCAGGAGCCCAACGGTGCCTTTATCTACCTGCTCACGGAAGTGTATGCGTCCATTTACCCCGCGGATGCGGAGGATCTCAGCCGCCGGCCCATCGGCACAGGGCCCTATTATCTGGCTGATTGGCGTCCCCATCAGCACCTGGAGCTTCGCCGTTTCGATGGGCATTGGTCGGGGAGGCAGCCCTATTTCGCCCAGGTCAACTTTTTGATTATCCCTGATGAGAACAGTCAGGTACTCAATCTCAAGGCGGGTAGGGTGCAGCTCATCCCCCGCCTAGAGGCGTCGGTGCTGCACCAAGTGGCCAACAGCCCGGGTATCAAAGTGGAGATGTCGCCCATGAATTTAGTTCAGCTCTTTGCCATCAACAATGCCCGACCGCCCTTTGATGATCTGCGGGTGCGCAGGGCGCTGGCCCTGGGGCTGAACAGGGAAGAAATCCTGCTCGGGGCAGCGTGGGGGCAAGGGGTGCTCTTGGACAGTGCCCTTAGTCCGGCCATGGCCCAGTTCTACAACGACCAGTTGGGCGAGGTGAACGCCTATGATCCGGAGCAGGCGAGGAAGCTTCTCCAGGAGGCCGGCCAGGAAAACCTGCGCTTCACCTTGACCCTGCCCGCCAATTATCCCCTGCACGTCCAGGCCGGGGAGCTGGCTGCCCGGCAGTGGGAAGAACTGGGGCTGCAGGTGGATCTGGAGATTGTGGAGTGGGGGACCTGGCTGGAGAGGGTGTACACCCAGCGGGATTACGACGTATCTATCATTGGTCTAGCTGGGCGCCTGGATCCCCACGCCATCTTGGTACGCTACACCACAGGCAGCAGCCGCAACTTTTTCAACTTCTCCAACAGCCGCTACGACGAACTAATTGAGCTCGGCTTAAGGGCGCTGGGAGAGGAGCGCCGGGCCATCTACTGGGAGGCCCAGGAGATTTTAGCCCGGGAGCTGCCGGGCGTGTTCGTCATGGATCCACTGCAGATGGCGGCTATGCGCCAGGAAATACAAGGTTGGCGAAGCTACCCAGTTTATGTGGTGGATGTGGCTAGTTTGTATCAGTAGGGGGGAGCGTTTCTGTGCAGCGTTACCTGTGGCGTAAGACGGGAGGTTTTCTCCTCACCGCCCTCCTGGTCAGCCTGGCCACCTTTTTCATCCTGCAGGTGCTCCCCGGGGATCCTGCCCTGCTGATCCTGGGCACGGAAGGCAGCCCCGAGGCTTACGCCTTGCTGCGCCGGGAGCTCCACTTAGATCAGCCGCTGCTCCAGCGCTATGTGCAGTGGCTGGCCGATTTTGTCAAGGGTAAATGGGGGAACTCCTGGCGTTACTCCCTGTCTGTGCGGGAGCTGGTGGGCCAGGCGTTTCCCCTCTCCTTTGCCTTAGCCCTCCTGGCTGTGGGTGTTGCCGTTTTGGCAGCGCTGCCCGTAGGGCTGCTTATGGCGGTGAGGCCCCACAGCCCTTTAAGCCAGCTGCTTTCCTTGGGCACTCAGCTGGGTCTTGGTCTGCCCCAGTTCTGGGTGGGGATTCTCCTCATCCAGCTTTTTGCCGTGGAGCTGCAGCTGCTGCCCGCGGGGGGAAGGGAAGGATGGGGGAGCCTCCTTTTGCCAACCGTCACTTTGGCCCTGCCCAGAATGGCCATTCTCAGCCGTTTTCTGCGTGCTGGCCTGCTGGAGAGTTTGGGCGAGGATTATGTGCGTACGGCCCAGGCCAAGGGGGTACCAGGCCCGGTAGTGCTCTTCAAACATGTGCTGCGCAACGCGGCCCTAGCTCCCCTGACGGCGGCGGGGGTTCAGTTCGCTCAGCTTTTGGCGGGTACTATCGTGGTGGAACAGGTCTTCGGGCTGCCCGGGATGGGCCAGCTCCTTTTAAACGGTGTCTTCCAGCGCGATCTGCCCTTGGTGCAGAACGTGGTTATGCTGGTGGTTCTGGTTATTTTACTGTTCGATTCTGTGTTCGATCTCTGCTTAGGTCTTCTGGACCCCAGGATTCGCTATGAATGAGGGTGGTGCACCGGTGCGGAGCCGTAGATGGGGAATATTCTTAGTAGGAACGCTCTTGGCCCTGACCGTTTTGGGCTGGTTTTATACTCCCTATGACCCCAATGAGACCAGGGTGGTCGAGCGCTTTCAGCCTCCGGGCTGGCCGCACCTTTTGGGTACGGACCACTTCGGCCGTGATGTGTTCAGCCGCATCCTGTGGGGCGCTCGGGTTTCTTTAGCCGTTGGTACAGCCGCCGTGTGCGTGGGAGCCTTGGTGGGGGTTGCTCTAGGTTTGGCCGCGGGTTACTTCGGCGGGTTTTGGGATGAACTGTTGATGCGGGTGGGCACTGCCCTGCAGGCCCTGCCCAGCATCCTTTTGGCACTGCTCTTTGCTACGATCTGGTCACCTGGTGTGCCCGTGGTCCTGTGGGGGATTGCCCTGGGGAATATTCCCAGTTTCCTGAGGGTAACCAGAAGCCAAGTGCTGAGCATCAAGGAGCGGCCCTATGTGGAAGCGGCCCGGGCTTTGGGGGCCAGTGATCTGCGCATCGTGCTCCGGCATATCCTCCCCAATGTGGGCTCGGCCCTGCTGGTACAGTTCTCCGTGAGTCTAGCGGGGGCCATTTTGGCGGAAGCGTCCTTGAGCTATCTGGGCGTGGGACTGCAGCCGCCCCACCCCTCTTGGGGGCGCATGCTCCGGGAGGCCCAGGCTTTTGGTTCCTTGGCCCCCTGGTTGGTTTTGGCGCCAGGGTTGTTTATCGCCGCAGCCGTGGTGGGCTTCAACCTCCTTGGCGATAACTGGATTTTAGGCAGGGAACGGCTCTACAAAGGAGAATAACAAGGTAGGTGGAAAGGGGTGGATCTATGCTGAAGCTTGAGGGCGTGACCAAACGCTACAAAGGCGCAGCAGTCAATGCTGTAGACAACTTAGATCTAGAAGTGCGTCCAGGTGAGATCTTTGGCTTCCTGGGCCCGAACGGGGCGGGGAAGACCACCACAATCAAGATGATTGTGGGCCTTTTGCGGGCGGACCGGGGCAGGATCCTGGTCAATGGCCATGATGCGTTCGCAGAGCCTCTAGCCGCGAAGCGCTCCATCGGATTTGTCCCCGATAATCCCAACTTGTACCCTCGGCTCACCGGGTTGGAATACCTGAATCTGATTGCCGATGTCTTCGGTGTGGACGGTGCCACGCGCAAAAGGCGCTTGGACTACTTCCTGGAGATGTTTGAGCTCACCTCTGCCTTGGGAGATCTGATCCAGAGCTACTCCCGGGGTATGCAGCAAAAATTGGCTCTGACGGGGGCTCTGCTGCACCAGCCACCACTGTTCATCCTGGATGAACCCATGGTAGGGTTGGATCCCCGTTCGGCCCATTTGTTCAAAAAGGTGATGCGGGAACATGTGAACAAGGGCAACACCGTGTTTTTCTCGACCCACGTGTTGGAAGTGGCAGAGCAGCTTTGCGACCGGGTGGGGATTATTAACAAGGGGCAGCTCATCGCCTGCGGCACCATGGATGAACTGCGCGCGGCTTCAGGTCAAGCAGGCTCCAGTCTCGAGAAGCTGTTCCTTGAGCTTACGGATGCAGGTGATGGCCATGATGAGGCCTAGGTTCTGGACGTTATACCGCGCCCTCCTTAGTGATCATTACGGCCTTTCTGCAGCCAAGTACTACTACTTGAAGAAAAGGCAGCGCACCTGGGAGCCGCTGGTCATCGCGGCTGCCCTGGGGCCTGCACTGGCCATGGCGATTGCCTTTATCTGGAATCTCACGGAAAAGCTGTTCCTGGCGGGCTTGGCCTTCGGACAGCCCCACCTGGCCCTGCTCAACGGCGCGCTTTTGGTGGGCCTAGCTGGCTTGTTCTTCGGCTTTTTCTCTGTACTTTCCGCCTTTTACTTCAGTACTGACCTGCCCGTTTTGGTCCCCCTGCCCCTCCAATCCTGGGAGATCCTAGGGGCAAAACTGGCGGTGGTGCTCACGGGTCAGTACGCGATCAACCTTATCGTCCTGCTGCCCCTCTGCCTGCGCTATGGGCTTTTGGCCGGTGTGGGGCTGGGTTTTGTGCTCAGCGCGGTGGTGGTCTTTTTTGCCCTGCCCCTGCTGCCATTGGTTCTCGCCAGTTTACTGGCTGTGCTGCTCATGCGCGCTGTGAACCTCAGCAGGCACCGGGATAAACTGACCTTAATCGGCGGCCTGGTGCTGCTGGTGGTCACCATAGGATTCCAGTTTTGGCTGCAGAACAGCCTGGGAGCGCAGGACCCCGAAGTTATCATGGAGCAGCTGCTCAGCCGGGCCGATGGGCTGGTTCGGGCGGCAGGGCGGGTTTTCCCACCTAGCGTGTGGGCGGCCCAGGCCATGGCCTATGCCCACACGGGCCAGGGCTGGCTGAACCTGCTGTACCTGGTGTTGGTAAGTGTGCTGGCCTTGTTGGTCCTGTATCTCCTGGGTGAGAAAGTCTTCCTGCAGGGCTTGCTTCAGGGCCTGGAGGGAACGAGGGGTTCGGGAAAAAGGCGTCAAGTAAGCCTGGACAGGGAAGGCCGCTGGCCGCTGCTCACCTTGGGCCTTTTGGAAGCCAAGCTCTTTGTGCGTCATCCAGGTTTCGCCCTCAACGGTTTAGTTGGTTATGTGCTGGTGCCGGCTATGGTCCTGCTCCCCCTCTTTGGCCAAAGTCTGCAGAATAACCCCTTTGAGCTTTTGGCCTTGGATCGGCTGCCTCCTGCGGTGGTCGCAGGGGGGATCGCCTTGTTTTTCATGTTCATGACGGCCATGTCCATGATCCCCGCAACCACCTTTTCCCGGGAGGGAGGCCAGCTGTGGATTATCCGCAGCCTGCCCTTGACCATCGAGCAGATTATCGCCGCCAAAGTCGTGGGCTCCCAAGTGGTGAACACTGTAGGGTGTGTGCTGGGGATAGTCCCCGTGGCCTTTTTTTTGGGCTGGGGAGCCGAGGAGGTTGTGCTGGGCGCGCTGCTGGGCGTGCTTTTAGCGAGCGCCTTGGCGGGTTTTCTCGTGCTCTTTGATCTGCGCAAGCCCATGCTCGTTTGGACTAACCCCATTAAGGCCGTGAAAAGCAACCTCAATGCCATGGTGGGGCTGCTGATAGGCCTGGCCTTGGGCCTTCTCCTGGGCGTGCTCATCTACTGGAACCTGCAGAGCGGAACTCTGTGGCTGATACCCCTAGAGCTCCTCGGCGCGGCCCTGCTTCTGGGAGCTGCGGTGAGGGCTTTGGTGAAGCGCTGGGCGCCCGCCTTGTGGGCCAGGATTTAGGGGGGTGTGGCATGTTGTTTTTGGAGAACCCCATTGTGCGGGATCTGCTGCTCCTCATCTTCGGGCTGGCCTTGGGCGCGCTAGCCTACGGCCTCGTGCGGAAGTATGTGTTTGGCTGGCTGCACCGCCTGCTGCGCAGAACACCAACTAAGTGGGATGATCTCTTCTTTGAGCAGGGGGCCTTGAACACTGCGGCGCTGGTTATCCCCGCGGCTGTTTTGTTCCGCGTCGTGCCGTATTTGGCGGTGCTCCAGGAGGGAGTTAGCCAGCTGCTTAAGGTGTTTGTGGTGCTCGCCACCGCGGTCACACTGGACCGCCTGCTCCGCACGGGCTTGGCCATCTACAACACCTTTCCCATTTCTGTTCGGATGCCCCTGAAGGGACTGGTGCAGATTCTGCAGATCGCGCTTTGGGCTTTTGCGGGCACCATTGTCTTTTCCCTGTTGTTGGGGCAGTCACCCTGGATCCTGGTCAGCGGCTTGGGCGCGGTGAGCGCGGTCCTCTTGGTGGTGTTCCAGGATACTGTTCTGGCCTTCTTTGCAGGATTACAGCTCACCTTCAATGACCAGGTGCGGGTAGGGGATTGGATCGAGGTGCCCAAATACAACGCGGACGGTTCCGTCGTGGAAGTGGCCCTCCACTACGTTAAAGTGCGCAATTGGGATAGATCCATTACCACCATCCCCACCCATAAGCTCACTGCCGACTCCTTTGTGAACTGGCGCGGTATGTTTGAAGGGGGAGGGCGGCGCATTAAGCGGGCGGTGCTCATTGACCAGACCAGTGTGCGCTTCCTCGATGCAGAGCTTCTGGAGCACCTAAGCAAGATCCAGCTGCTCCAGGACTATCTGGCCCGCAAGACCAAGGAGATTGAGGAGTACAACCGCCTCCACAACATTGATGAAAGCTCGCTGGTGAACGGCCGCCACTTAACCAACCTGGGTACGTTCCGGGCCTATCTCCAGGCTTACCTCAAGAACCATCCCCAGATCAACCAGGATCTGATCATGATCGTGCGGCAGCTGCCGCCCACTACTAACGGTCTGCCCATGGAGATCTATGCCTTTACCAAGGATACGGCCTGGGTAAACCACGAAGGCGTGGCCGCCGATATTTTCGACCATATCTTGGCTATCATTCCAGAGTTTGGGCTGCGCGTGTTCCAAAACCCCAGCGGTCATGATCTTATGCAGGCACTAACGGGAAAGGGGATGGAAGTTGGCGTACGTTAGAACGGAGTACCCCCAGTGGTCGTGGTCCTTCTCCAGGCAGCGGATCTTCGCCAGCTGCCTGCGCCGGTATTATTACACCTACTATGCTTCCCACAATGGATGGGAACGGGACGCACCGCCAGAGGCGGCCACAGCTTATCGCCTCAAGCAGTTAGCTAACCTCTACACTACTCTAGGCGATGCTGTGCACAAAACCGCAGAGTCCATGGTGGCCAGGGCTGCCCAGGGGCGCGAGCTGCCCCCGGTCCAGGCTGTAGAAGAAGAAATTCGCAGACATCTGCGGAGGGTGTGGAAGTCTTCCCGGGAGAACCGGGAGGCTTTTCTGCTGCGCCCCAACCGGGTGGACATGCTCCGGGAGTTTTACTATGGCACTGGAGTAAGCGATGCCCTCATCGAGCGCATTAACCAACGCCTGGTCCAGGCGGCCCAGGGTTTGGTGCGCAGCCAAGTGTGGACGGACCTGCGGCGGAAGGGTACCTTGGTGGTGAGCTGTGAACAGTTTGAGACCATTTCCCTGGCAGGCACGCCCGTCTACGCGGTACCGGATCTGATCTACCGAGACGGGGAAGGCCGCTGGGTGGTGGTGGATTGGAAGAGCGGGGAAGAGGTGGAGGAGAACAGGGATCAGGTAGCCCTTTATGTTCTGTTTGTGCAGGAGAAGTATGCCGTTCCTGCGGCAAAGATCACTGCCCGCTTAGAGTACCTAATCGAGGAAAGATGGGTTGAGCTGCAGTTCAGCGACGAGCACCTGCAAGAGGTGAAGGACAAGGCTCTGGCCAGTATGGAGGAGATGAAAAAGCTCCTCCAGGATCCTCGGCACAACATTCCCCGGCCCAAAGAGCAGTTTGACCTCACTGAAGCCCGGGAACAGTGCCCATTCTGCAATTTTTATGAGCTGTGTGAACAGGAATTAGAGCTCAGCGCCGGGTAGTCAACGTGCTTGGCGCTGGGGCTGGTTGAGGAAGAAGTGGATGTGCTCACCGATTTCCTCCCAATTCTTCACCAGGGGCAGATCATTGGGGCGCCGGGCGTTGTGGGAGGCGTAAAAGAGCAGGGTATAGATTCCGCTTGCCGCCACTTCCTGAGCATTCTCCAGCTTGTCATCGACGAAGAACTGCACGCCTAGTTCCAGGCAGCGGGCTTTCTTGGAATAGCCCTGGCCCGTGGGACACATGGTGAGGCTGTGGTAAGGGAAGCCGTGCCGAGCCAGCCAGCTTTCCGTTACGGTCCTGTGCCGCTCATCACGGTGGGTGATCAGGTGGATGATGCAGCCCTGTTCATGCAGGGCGCGCAGCGTTTCCGGCGCCCCTTCCCGCGGCGGGACAGTGGTGAAGATGCCCTCTATGCAGGAGGCGAAGAACTCTTCTACTTCGTCCCGGGTTTTGTTGAAGGCATCTTCCACGTTGTAGGCCGGTCTGAGGATGGGTTCGCCGAAATAGGCGCTGGCTGCCTCCAGCCAGATGTTGCGGGTGCCGTCGTCGTCGTTGGTGAGGACTCCGTCTATGTCGAAGCCGAATACGTATGGTCTGATGGTAGTGCACCTCCTTAGGCTAGTAGGTTTGGTGCTAGCGTAACATTTTCTAACTCTAAAAGCAAGCGCTTGCGGTTCAGCCCTCCGCCGTAGCCGCCTAGACCATGGGTCCCTAGGACCCGGTGGCAGGGCACAATGACGCTGACGGGGTTAGCGCCCACGGCCTGGCCCACCGCGCGGTACGCTTTGATGCCCAGACTCTCGGCAATTCGTTTGTAGGTGGTAACCGACCCGTGGGGGATCCGCCGGAGCTCCTCCCACACCTTCATCTGGAAGGGGGTTCCCAGGAGGAGCACGGGCCAGGTGAACTCAACTTTTTCACCGCGAAAATACGCTTGTAGATCGCTCCGGGGGCCCTCGGGCAGGGGTTTTAGGGGGAACTCGCTGGCGGGAAAGCGGATGCTGGTGAATTTCTCTCCCCCTGCTTGGTCAAAGGAAGCGTAAACCAGCTGTCCCTGGGCAAACCAAAGGTAGAAAGGGCCCAGGGGAGTTTGATATACTGAACGCTGCTGCACGGACCATCCCTCCAGATGAGGTATAATAGAAACATAGTTCGCCTGGGAAGGGGTGAATCCTTCCCGCTGGTAGAAGGGAGAGAGGCCATTGGATAACTGTACAGCGGCCGAGCGGGCGGATTTCCGAACTCGGATTTTGCGCTTAGCTTGGCCGGCCATTGTGGAAAACCTGCTGCATACCATGGTGGGCATTGTGGACACGGCTATGGTGGGGCGTTTGGGGGCGGCGGCCCTAGCTGCAGTGGGCTTGGGCAACCAGATCAACCATCTGGGGCTGACCATTTTCTCGGCTCTAGCCACCGGCAGCACCGCCTTGGTGGCCAGGCACATAGGGGCCCGGGAACCGGAGCGGGCCCGGGATGTGGCCCGACAGTCCCTGATCCTTGGAGTGTTTGTTTCCGGCGCTGTTATGCTCATTTTTCTGACTTCTGCCCGGGGATTGGTGGGGTTTTTGTTCCGGCGGGCCGAGGTAGGGGTGTTAGACCAGGCGGCCGGGTATGTGCGCATCGTGTCACTAGCCATGATCTTGAATTATTTCCTCATCGTCATTAACGCGGTTTTGCGGGGGGCGGGGAACACCAAAACCCCCATGCAGATCACTGCCCTGGTGAACGTCATCAACATCATCGGCAACACTGTTTTCATCTACGGAGTGGGTCCGGTGCCCGCTCTAGGGGTGGCAGGGGCTGCCCTGGGCACGGCCATTTCCCAAGCCTGCGGGGGCATTTTGGCCCTGCGGGTACTGTGCAGGGATGAACTCCTGGGCCTGCGCCCTGCCGATTCTTTTCGCCCGGATTGGGACATCATCCGCCGTATTGCCAATATTGGGGTGCCTGCAGGTGTGGAGCAGGGCATGCTCCGGGTGGGACAGCTCTTTTACACCATGATCATCTCCTCGCTGGGCACCATCTCCTACGCCGCCCACCAGGTGGCCCTCAATGCCGAATCGCTGTCCTTTATGCCTGGGGCGGGGTTTGCCGTGGCCGCCACCACCTTGGTGGGGCAGAACCTGGGGGCAGGGCAGCCCGACGATGCGGAAAGGGCCGGAAAAGTGGGGCGCAACATGGGCATGTTGGTCATGTCCGCCATGGGCATAGTCTTTTTCTTGTTCCCAGGCCCCATCGTGCGCATCTTCTCCCAGGATCCTGAGGTAATCGCCCTGGCTGTGGTCTGTCTGCGCCTGGTGGCCGTGGCCCAGCCCTCCCTGGCTGTGTGGATGATCCTGGCTGGCGGTCTGCGGGGAGCTGGGGACACGCGGTCAATTATGGGGATGGTCATGGTGTCCTTCCTCGGTGTGCGCGTCGGCCTGGCGTACCTGTTGGCCCTGCGCCTGGGTCTGGGATTGGTTGGGGCTTGGATCGCCATGGTTGCTGACCTCTTCCTGCGCAGCATCCTCATTCAGCTGCGCTTTCGTCGGGGAGAGTGGAAATTAGTTAAAGTATAGGAGGGAGCGTTAGTTATGCGAGAACTCACTTTCTTTATGCCAACCAGAGTTGTTTTCGGCCAGGATGTGGTGAAAAAGGCTGGGGATGGTTTGGCCCTTGGCCGCAAGGCCTTGATCGTCACCGGCCAGACGTCCGCCCGCAAAAGCGGGGCCCTGGATGATGTTCTATCCGTGCTCACAGGTGATTACGTCCTCTTTGACCGTGTGGAGAACAACCCCACCGGTGAGAACTGCCTGGAAGGGGCGGAGTTAGCTAAAAAGGAGAACTGCGACTACATTATCGCCATCGGCGGGGGATCACCCCTGGATGCGGCCAAGGTCATGGCTGTCCTCGCGGTGAACGACAAAAAGCCCTTGGAGCTCTATGGGGGATGGGAGAACCAGCCTTTGCCCATAGTGGCCATCCCCACCACTGCAGGGACGGGCAGTGAGGTTACTCCATACGCGGTCTTAACCCTGCACGAGGAGGAGACCAAAAAGGGCCTGGGCGGACCGGACCTGTTTCCACGGGTGGCCTACTTGGATCCCAAATACACTGCTTCGCTGCCCCGGCAGGTGACCATCGACACCGCGGTGGACGCCCTCTCCCACTTGGTGGAAGGATATCTGTCCAATCGAGCCACGCCCGCGAGTGATTTTGTGGCCCTCCAGGGCATTGCGGTGTGGGGCGCGACCATCCCGGCACTGCGCGCGGGGCAGTTTACCATGGAAGACAGGGAGAATCTGCTGCTTGCCTCCATGCTGGGTGGGATTACCATTGCCCAAACTGGGACCACCTTTGTGCATGCCCTGGGTTATCCCTTGACTTACTTCCATGATTACCCCCACGGCCGGGCCAACGGTGTGTTTATGGCTTCCTACTTGGAGTATACCAACGAGCATGCACCGGAGCGGGTGGAAACGGTCTTGGAGCTGTTGGACGTGCCTTCTTTGGAGGCTTTCCGTGAGCTGATGAATGAGCTGTTTGCCGATTTTGTAGGTAAGCTGCACGTGGGTGAAGAGCGAATTCGCGCTTACGCGGAAAAGGCTGCCCAGACCCGCAACGTGACCTATTCCCGGGGCACTCCCACGGTGGACCAGTTGACCAAAATCCTCAAGGACAATATACTATAAGGGAGACAAAGTGCCCGTCCAGTCGAGGTTGGACGGGCACCAGTTCCCTATTCTGCTTCAGTTCTCTTTGATGATCTGGAGCACATATTGGGCGGCTGCTTCCAGCTGGTCCACGGGCATGGCTTCGTCGGTGGTATGCACATTGGTGTAGCCCAGGCCCAAAATGACCGAAGGGATGCCATAACCATTGATGATGTTGGCATCGCTTCCGCCGCCTGTCTTTTCGATTCTGGGCTCTAGCCCCAGGGACTGCGCTGCTTTTACCGCCAGCTGCACTACATGATCCTCTTGGGTTAGGCGGAAGGAGCTGTAGCTGTCCGTTACCACCACGTCCGCTTCCACGCCGTGGGCAGCACAAGTGGTTTTGATCACCTCCACCATGTGCTCCACCTGGCGGTTGAGTTTCTCCTGATCCAATGAACGGGCCTCACCCTGGAACTCCACCCGGTCGGGGATGATGTTAGTGGCCACGCCGCCGCGAATCACACCGACGTTGGCGGTGGTTTCAGGGTCGATGCGGCCCAGTTTCATCTTGGTTAGAGCTTCCGCCGCTACCACAATGGCGCTGATGCCCTTTTCGGGAGCCACTCCCGCATGGGCCGCCCGGCCGTGGATGGTGGCGGAGATGTTCTTTTGGGCTGGGGCTTGCACCACTATGGTACCCACAGGTCCGCCGGTGTCTAAGAAGTAGCCTGCTTGCGCCTTGAGGCGGCTGGGATCGACGTTCTTAGCTCCGTGCAGCCCGCCTTCTTCGGCCACGGTAAAGAGGATTTCCAGGCGCCCGTGGGGAATCTGTTGTTCTTGGAGTGTGCGGACTGCTTCCAGTATGGCCGCAATGCCGGCCACATCATCCGCGGCCAGGATGGTGGTGCCATCACTGCGGATTACCCCATCCTTGAGCACGGGTTTGATGCCGCGCCCAGGTTCCACCCGGTCCATGTGGGCGCAGAACAGAAGGGCCGGGGCGTCCTTCGTGCCTTCCAATACGGCGATGAGGTTGCCGGTATTTCCTCCGATCCTGGCACCGGCATCGTCTTCCGTGACGGTAAAGCCCAGGGCTTCCAGTTTCGGTTTTAGGGCATCGGCCATGAGCCGTTCGTCTTTGGAGGCGGCGTCCACCTGCACCAGTGCCAGGAATTCATCCAGTAAGCGCTGCTTGTTTATATCCATTACATCGACCTCCTTATGACTTTGCTTTTCAACACGGCAATAGTATTTCCTGCCAGCAGTCCAGAGGGAATGGGATGATCCGAAGTGGAAGAGCTTGTGGGCCTGATCCTCACCGCCGGTGAGCTGCTGTTGACCTGCGGGGCCGAAATGGCCCGGGTCGAAGACACAATTGAACGTATGGGCCGCGCTGCCGGGTTTGTGCAGGTGGAAAGCTATGCCACCCCAACCGGGCTGTTTGTGTCTCTGCACGATGCCCAGGGCAGAGTGTACACCCGGGTGAAGCGTATCCGGGGCGGCCAGAGCAACATCGCCCTTATTGCCGAAGTAAATGCCTTAAGCCGGGCCTTTGCCGCAGGGGAGCTCACGGCTGAGCAGGTGGATCGGGCTCTGCAGGGGCTGCGGGAGCAGGGCGTTCCTGACAGTCCAGCCCGCCCGCTAATCGGCGGGGGAGGTTCCCTGGCCTTTGCTGTGATGATGGGCGGCTCCTGGCTGGAGGGACTGGTTGCAGGGGTAGTAGGTACGCTGGTTCTCTGGGTCGTTTCCCGTATGGAGGGGCGGTTCCCTAAAGTGATCCAAGCTGGAGTGGGAAGCATGGTGGCGGCCGCACTGGTTGCCACTGTTGGCTCCTATCTGCAGCTCAACGTCAATGTGACCATACTCGGCGCTGTGATGGTTCTTGCCCCCGGTTTGGTGATCACCACGGCCATTCGCGATCTTCTAGGCGGAGAACTGGTTTCGGGTCTAAGCAGGAGTGCTGAGGCTTTAGTCATCGCGGTGGCCATAGCCGCAGGGGTGGCTGTGGTGCTGAGCCTGGGAGGTGCCTGAGATGCTGGTGCAGCTGGTCATGGGTTTTCTCGCCGCCTTAACTTTTGGAGCTATTTTTCGTGTCCCAGCCGGCCAACGTCTGCGCTGCGGCATGGTCGGGGGCTTGGGCTGGACAGCGTTTTTGGCCCTGGAAGGGCGCCTGGGCGAAGTGGGGGCAGTCTTTTTTGCCGCTACAGCGGTGGCCGTCAGCAGCGAATTGCTGGCCAGAAGGCAGCATCAGCCCGTGATAGTGTTTCTAACCCCGGGTATTATCCCCCTTGTGCCGGGGAGCAAAGCGTACTTAACCATGCTCAGCTTTGTGCAGAAGGACTATACCCAAGGTGTGGTTTTGCTGGTGACAACCCTCTTTTTAGCAGGTGCAATTGCCGCAGGGATAATCATAACTAGTTCCGTGTTCAGGAACTTATCCCGCACAAAGCTTAGTGGGAGGTAGTGGTTGTGAGCGAAAAGCAGATTGTGGTGACAGTTGGAGAGCAGAGACTTGAAGTGCCCACGGGTACACTGGTGGGTGAGGTGGCCGCCCTGGTGCCTGAGCTTAGCCAGGGGTCAGTGGTGGCCCGGGTGAACAACGACATTTACGGCTACCAGTTTCCCCTGACCGCAGACAGCCGCATCGAGTTTTTGGATACGCGGACCGAGGACGGCATGCGGGCCTACCGCGCCAGCCTGGTTTTCCTGTTTGTGCGCGCGGCCCTGGAGGTGATCCCCGGTTGTACGGTGCACATCAAGCATGCCCTCAACAACGGGTTGTACGGCGAGTTCGATCATAGTCAGCCGGTAATTGAAAAGGATATCCGGGCCATCGAAGAGCGCATGCATGCCCTGGTGGAGGAGGATATTCCCTTCGTGCGCCGGATTGTGCCCGTGGAAGAGGCCAAGAGGATCTATGCGGAGCAGGGGTTTGCCGACAAGGTCAGGCTGTTGGAGCAGCAAAACGGCAGGGACGTTGTCCTGTACAGCTTCGGCTGGTTCCATGATTCTCTGCGTTCCGTTTTGGTGCCCAGCAGTGGCTACCTGAAGCATTTCCGGCTGCGCTATTACCTGCCCGGCTTTATCCTAGAGTATCCGCGCCGCAGCAATCCCACGGTGATTCCGGAATACGTGGAGCAGGGCAAACTGTTCAACGAGTTTTTTAAGGCGGAACGCTGGCAGGATAACCTGGGCATTCCTGATGCGGCTTCCCTCAATGACTGCATCCGCAGGGGCGGTTTTGGCGATCTGGTGAGGGTGTCGGAAGCCTACCATGAAAACCAAATCCGGGATATTGCCCAGCTCATTGCCAAGGACAGGGATCGCCTGCGCTTAATTCTCATTGCCGGACCTTCCAGCTCGGGGAAGACCACCTTCGCGCAGCGCCTGAAGGTGCAGCTGCGGGTCTGCGGCCTGGAACCGGTGGCCATTGGACTTGATGATTATTTCGTGGATCGGCACCTCACGCCCCTGGATGAGGAGGGCAAGCCCGACTTTGAGGCCCTGGAGGCAATTGATTTGGAGCTGTTCAACGAGCATCTGACCAAGCTGATCCAGGGCGAAGAAGTGGAGATTCCCTCTTTCCACTTTCCTACGGGAAC
>Ga0116169_1000442_pt1 | contig 43412 bp, 34 predicted proteins | sample AD_UKC130_MetaG_FD_89796 | JGI IMG/M metagenome (GOLD analysis project Ga0116169, IMG submission 89796) | Active sludge microbial communities of municipal wastewater-treating anaerobic digesters from Canada - AD_UKC130_MetaG | ecosystem: Engineered > Bioreactor > Anaerobic > Digestate | place...
AGGATCATCGTTTTACCGCTGGTTATCATTCTCGCGGTATTCATGTTCTCTGGCTGCGGCGCAGGCAGCGAGACCTCCGGAACCCCGGAACCATCCCCCGCTCCAGCGTCAACCCCTGATCAGTCTCCCACTCCGGCGTCAACCCCTGATCAGACTCCCCAAACCGGCGATTCAGGAAATAAAAAGCCGAAAGGGCCTGTTTATGAACCTATCGGTTCTTCACTGGCCAAGGCCTACTCCGATTATTTTCTCATAGGCACCATCTATACACCCAATACCCTGGTCGATCCGGAAAAAAGCCTGGTACTCGACCAGTTCAACTGTATCACACCCGAAAATATCATGAAGCCTGAGGGTATGCAGCCTACTGAGGGCTATTTCAGCTTTGCCCTGCCGGACGCCATGGTGAAGTTTGCCGAGGAAAACAATCTTAAGGTGGTCGGACATACCCTCGTATGGCACCAGCAGTCCGGAAGGTTCCTGGGCCAGACCTCGGACCGTGAAAAGGCCATAGAGCAGCTTTGCAACCATATTACCACCGTCGTCAGCAACTATAAGGGCAGGATTATGTCCTGGGACGTGGTCAATGAGGCTGTGAAAGACGGTGCGCCTCTTCCCGCGGACGGTGACTGGACCAAATGCCTGCGGGAAACACAATGGCTGAGATCCATCGGCCCCGACTACATCGAGATGGCATTCCGGTTTGCTCATGAGGCCGACCCTGACGCAAAGCTGTACTACAACGACTATAACCTTAACGACAAAACCAAGGCCACCGTAGTCCATGCCATGGTCAAGGACCTTAAAGAGCAGGGCGTGCCCATCCACGGCATCGGCATGCAGGGGCATTATAGCACCGATATCTCCATCACTTCGGTAGAGAACAGCATAAGGATGTTCTCGGAGCTTGGCGTTGAGGTAAGCATCACTGAACTTGATGTCACAGTAAATAACGCCTCCGGATCACTGACCAGGGAGCAGGAAGTCAGGCAGGCCATCGTATACGCAAAGCTCTTCAAGCTATTCAAGGAGTACAAGGATGATATTGTAAGGGTAACCTTCTGGGGAACCGTTGATAATAAAAGCTGGCGCAGTGACAAGTTCCCATGCCTGTTCAACCGCGACTATACCCCAAAGGAAGCTTACTATGCGGTCTTGGATCCCGAAAAGTACCTTGCTGATCACGGGGTATCCGGTGTAACCACCGAAAAAGTTGTGAAAAAAGCCCAGGCGATGTACGGAACTCCATCGATAGACGGAGAGAAGGAGAAACTCTGGGACAAATGCCCTGAGATCCAGGTGAACAACGCCATCATGGCCTGGGAAGGCGCAAAGGGCGTCGCGAGGGTCCTTTGGGATGAAAACTTTGTATATTGCCTGGTTGAGGTGGAAGATCCGGTTTTGAACAAGGATTCGGCAAATCCTTACGAGCATGATTCCATTGAGGTCTTCCTCGACCAGAACAACGGGAAAACATCTTTCTATGAGGATGATGACGGACATTACCGTGTAAACTTCGAAGGCTATGAAACCTTCGGCAATATACCGAAAAAGGAGGGTTTCAAGTCTGCTGCGAAGGTAACGCCCAACGGCTACATTGTGGAGTTGGCAATTCCCCTGGTGAAGCCTGCATCCGAAGGCATGGTAATGGGATTTGATGTCCAGATCAACGACAGCGATGATACTGGTACCCGCGTAAGCATCATGAAGTTCAGCGATCTTACCGACAACACGTGGCAAAGCCTTGAAAACATAGCCGATCTTGAACTGGTGAAATAACGCTGATTGATTACCTGAACGATGATAGCAGGGGCCTTTGGGCTCCTGCTTTTGTCTTGCGGGACATGACTGCCTATTTTTTTCTTTTTTATTTTTCAAAAAAGTAAACAAATTTGGGTCGAATTGTGATAGAATAACAGGAGTACTTTTCTTAAACACGAATGGAGATTAAATGACTGATCAAATCAAACTGCACAAGATTAAAACCATCGAACCTTATTACCAGGTAAGGCCCATCACCGATCTCAAAGACATGATTCAGCAATCGGCAGAACTCTTTGGAGAAAGGACAGCTTTCAGGTTCAGACATACACCCCAGTCCCAGGTGATATCAAAAACTTACAGGGAAGCCCTTGACGACATTAACGCATTTGGCAGTGCCCTGATCAAAATAGTGCCGGATCGTCCCAAGATAGCGATTATCGGGGAGAACAGGTATGAATGGATCATTGCCTTTCTTGCTGTTGTCAACGGGGCCGGTATTGCTGTTCCCATCGACAGGATGCTTCCCCCTTCAGAACTGCGGAGGGTGCTGGAGCGCGGAGAAGTGGATGCCGTCATATATTCGGAGCAATTCCACGAAACCGTAATGGCCTTCGCTCGCGGTAATGACAGGATTAAGGCCTGTATCTGCATGAATCCCGGTGATGGAATCAGTGCCGGAGATCAAGGCAGATACTATTCCTTCCATGAACTGGTACAAAAGGGATATGAACTCACAGGCAAGGGTGATACGTCCTATACAGGCATAAAGCCCGATAACAAAACCATGTGCGTTCTTCTATTCACCTCGGGAACATCGGCCGATTCCAAGGCGGTTATGCTGTCCCACGAAAACCTGTGTGCGGATATCATGGGCATAGGCGGAGTCGTTCATATAGAGCCCGGTGAATCGGTGCTTTCCATACTCCCGCTCCATCACACCTTTGAGAACACCGCAGGCCTTCTCTACCCGTTATACTGCGGTATGACCGTTGCCATAAGCGATGGGCTCAAATATCTTTCCAGGAATATGACCGAACACCGGCCGGATGTGCTTGTAGGGGTTCCCCTGATATTTGATAAGTTCAGGAAAAAGGTGGTCCAAGAGATTTCAAAGCAGAAAAAAACCTTCATGGTTGGTCTCCTGAAGGGAGTTTCGGGCGCTCTGCGGTTTGCAGGCCTTGATATGAGGCGCATCATGTTTAAGAAACTCCTTGAACCCTTCGGCGGAAACCTCCGTGCCATCATTACAGGCGGAGCAGCCATGGAGCCGGATCTGGCCCGCTGGTATGACAGCATCGGCATCCATGTTCACCAGGGATACGGTCTCACCGAGACCTCTCCGGTGGTGGCAGGCTGCAATGATCGTGTGAGAAAGCCCGGCACATGCGGCGAGCCCCTTCCAGGCGTCAGTGTTGCCATAGCCAATCCCGATCTGAAGGGTATCGGCGAGATTGTTGTAAAGGGCAAGACCGTTATGCTCGGTTATTGGAACGACCCTGAAGCAACCAGGAACTGTATGACCGATGGCTGGTTCCATACCGGGGATCTTGGAAGAATAGACAGACGCGGCCTTCTCCATGTGACTGGCAGGCTCAAATCCATGATCGTCCTGAAAAACGGCAAGAAGGTGTTCCCCGAAGAACTGGAGTTTCTCCTGAACAAACAGCCATGCGTCAAGGAATCCTTTGTATGGGGCGAGACATTGGACGGCGGTGAGGTTGAGGTCTGCGCCAAGATAGTCCTGGATCCGGAGAATATGCCCTGTGACCTGTATGACAACCAGGCCATCCGCAATATCCTGGACCAGGCCATCCGGGAGATCAACAAGCAGGTTCCTGCATATAAGGCTATCCGTTATTATGTGTATGGATATAAGGAGCTTGTTAAAACCACGACCCTTAAAATCAAGCGGTATGTGGAGACCAACAGGATTCATAAGGCCCTGGAGAGCCTGGCTATAAGCATTAAAAACGTATGCGGCAAGAATTTTGATGCGCTTGAGGCCGCTGAATAATGCCTCCCATCAATGACATCGAGCGGAACGAAGCGGAGCGCGGCAATCTCATCGGAGCCGCTTAACAGAATGACTTTAGAATATCATAAGTCTATGACTTCCCCGGTGGAAAAGAGATAGATGTACCGCTCCTTCACCTTTTTCCCGGTGAGGGTTTCCAGGGCCTTGGAGTAATAGCCTATCTGTGACGCATAGCGCGCCCTGATTGCATCCTCCCTGCCCGGAGGCGCCTGGTCGGTCTTGTAATCGATCAGGACAAGGCCGTCGGGTTCTTCAAAGAACAGGTCGATCACGCCCTGGAGCAGGACGGTTTCCTGTCCCATATCTTCCCGGATATCCGGATAAAGCTCTCTGCACGGTATCTCAATATTGAAAGGCACCTCGCGGTTAACGCTGCCGCAGGACAGAACCCGCCTACCCAGGCCGGACTCCAGGAACCTCCTGATCTTGTCCGTATCGATGCTGTCGGCCTGGGTCCTGGTCAAAAGGTCCCTTGATATCATATCTTCTATCTGCCGCTCCAGATCGGGGTTCTTAAAGTCCAGATGCTGCATGACAAAGTGCATAACCGTACCCTTTTCAGCGGCACTCAGACCTTTCTTGCCTTCAAGGAACATGGGCTTTTTCACCATTTTGGGCAGGTACCCCGGCGGATCTCCCCGCTCTTCCGAAAGCTGGGGATCAAATCTCCTCTTTAGTTCGGTGACCGAGAACTTGGCCTGGACCCGGGCAAGCCCGGCGTAAGGATACTCCCAGCCAAGCCTCCTGTCGATCTCCGGGTCGTAAACTGATGTTCCCTGGTTGTCCTCTTCATCAAGCCATTTATTAAAGCCTGCCTGTTCCGCTTCATTTTCGGCAGGACCTTCAGGTACCTGGTCCCTGTTCCACAACTCAATACGCCAGATAGAACTGTCATCCAGCAGTATCCCGCTGAAATCATGATCATCGGGCAGGCTTTCCCTGAGCTTCCCGCAGCCTTTGTGCCGCATCAGGGCGGGAACCATCCAGTCCAGGAAGGTTGCGGCCTTAACCGTCCTGTATCCCGGAAGCTTCCGTTCTTCGGTATATGCCGCTTCCGCCCAGCCTTCCAGGGCCTTTGCCATATCCCTGGCCGATCCGGTTATAATCAGCTTTTCCCTGGCCCTCGTAAGGGCTACATAAAGGATTCTCATCTCTTCCGAAAGGGTTTCTGTCCTTATCTTTTCCCGGATAGCCAGCTTCGCCGCGGAGGGCCATGAAGCCCTGAGTTTGGTGTCCACCACATCAGGCCCGAATCCCAGGTCCTGGTGGAGCAGAATGCTCCTGGTCGTATCCTGGAAATTGAACCTCTTGCCGCAGCCCGCCAGGATTACCACCGGGAACTCCAGGCCCTTGCTCTTATGTATGCTCATGATACGCACCACATTATCGCTCTCGCTCAGGATCCTGGCGCTTCCCATGTCGCCCCTGCTGCCCCTCAGCTTTTCAATGAAGGTAATGAAATTGAACAGACCCTTATAGCTGGTCTTTTCAAACTGCCTTGCCCGGTCATAGAGTATGCGCAGGTTGGCCTGGCGCTGCTCCCCGGCCGGCATGGCTCCCACCATACCGTAGTACCCGGTCTCCTGGTACAGCTGCCAGAGAAGCTGGTCGGTGGACATATAGAGCGACATCTCACGCCATCTTCCAAGCTTCTCCAGGAAGTCGGCCGCCTTTGCGGCGGTCTTGCCATTTTTGGATCCGGCCAGCTTGCAAAGGGCGTTGTAAAACAGCCCTTTCCTGTCTGCCAGGCGGATCTCGGCCAGCTCGTCGGTGGTGAATGAGAAGATGGGGGACCGGAGCACCGACAGCAGGGGAATGTCCTGGAGCGGGTTGTCAATGACCTGCAGGAGCGACAGGACCACCTGTACCTCGATGGTCATGAAAAAGCCGCTCCCGGTATCGGTATAGACCGGGATGCCCATAAGCCCCAGTTCCTCGGTGAACACCTCGCTCCAGTTCTTTGTGGTCCTGAGCAGTATGACAATATCCCGATACATGACCGGGCGGTATTCTCCTGCATTTTTGTCCCAAACCGAGAATACCCTTCCCTCTTCGTCCGGGGACAGCAGCTCTTTTATCCGTCGGGCAGCTATCCTTGCCTCGCACTGGATATTGTCCAGGATCTCTTCATCCTCGTCTTCATCGTCGCTGCTTCCGGTTTCTTCATCAACTCCTGAATCCGCATCCCCGTTCCCGGCTCCGGTCTCTATCAGGTGCAATTCAACCTCTCCGCCCGCCGTTAACTTTCCATCAGGCTCAATGTAAACGACTCCGGGGTTCAAAGCCTCTTCACCGGTGTAATCCAGTTCACCCACCTGCACCGACATGAACTGCCCGAACAGGAAATTGACTGCGTCGAGAACTTCCCTGCGGCTTCTGAAGTTCCTGTAAAGAAGGATCTTCCTGTAAAGGCTTCCCTTTTCCATCGAATAGGTATTGTACTTTTCCATGAAAAGTTCCGGGCGCGCCTGCCTGAACCTGTAAATGCTCTGCTTCACATCTCCCACCATGAATACGTTGGGTTTTCCCACATGGTGCCTGGATATCATTTGTATGATGGTCTCCTGTACCAGGTTGCTGTCCTGGTATTCATCCACCATGACCTCTGCAAAGCGCTCCCTGTAGGAAATGGCCGTTTGGGACGGGACCAGCCTTCCTTCCTCGTCTGTATCGGTGAGAAGTTCAAGGCACAGATGCTCCAGGTCGTTGAAATCCAGTATGGATTTTTTCGCTTTCTTCCCGTTGTATTTCCTTGAAAGATCCGATGCCAGGCCGGCAAGGCACTTCATTTTCGGATACAGGAGATTCAGTTCCTTCACGATCTGTTCCGAACCGGCTGTAAAGATTCTTTCCTGCAGTTTTCTCATGCCTGCCTTGACCTGGTCCCGCAGCTTCTTTGCCTTCTCCCGGGCAGCCTTGTCCGCATCCTTGCCCAGTACGGGCATCCTGCTGAAATCAATGTTTTGGAATGCCTGGCAGATACGGTCCCACACAGGTATGCAGTGCGTCCCATCGTCTTTACCGCCTGCCGGCTCAGGGATCAACTCAAGAATGGCGTCTATTTGCTTTATGTCCTCCTGCAGAACAGGTATATACTTGTCCAGGCCATCAGCCTCGCGGCATATCGCCAGGGCTTTCCGGGCCATTTCCCTGAGCCCCTGGAGTTCCATCCGGGCTGCGTCCAGCAGGACCTTACCCCATGAAGTACTGCCGAAATCGGTTCCTTCATCCAGGGAAAGGGCGCAGGCCATTTCCTTCAGCCTGGCCTCGGGCCATGGGCTGCTCTGTACGAAGTTATACAGGTCGAACACCATGTTCATGAGGACCTGGTCGTCACGGTTTCCGCCGTAGCTCTCCAGGAGTTCCAGGAAGTCCTGGTTGTCCTCCTTCTCATACTGCTCCTCAAAAACCTCTTCGAGGGCTTCCAGCTTCATCAGCGTGCTTTCGGTTTCATCAGCGATGCGGAAGTTGGGATCGATATCAAGGTGCTGGAAGTTGCTGCGTATGGCATCCAGGCAAAAGGAGTGGATGGTGGTGATGCAGGCCTTGCCTAAAAGCGTCATCTGGCGCTGGATCTGGCGGTTGCCGGGATCCTCCTCCAAGGCTTTCGAGATGGCATCTCCAATTCTCTCCCGCATCTCGGTTGCCGCCGCATTGGTGAATGTGACCACAAGCAGCCTGTCTATGTCAACAGGGTCCTCTGGACTGGTTATTCTGCGGATAATCCTTTCAACCAGCACTGCGGTTTTTCCTGCTCCGGCGGCGGCAGCCACCAGCAGGTTCCCGCTGTTCTCGGTTATGGCTTCCCATTGTTCTTCTGTCCACATGGTATTATTTCCCATAGGCCACTACCTCCGCCCGTCATTCCTGCTCCATGAGGCTCCAGATTTCATCGTCGCTCCTGTCCTGCAGGATCCTGTACCGGTTATCCTTCATGGCAGCGTCAAACTGGCATACCGGCCTGAAGGCGCAGTAGGCGCACGGGGTATACTTGTTTTTCCTGTACGGGCTGATATCCACTTTACCCTTCATTATCTCCTCGCATATATCCGCCATGAGTCTGCCCACATAGTTTTTCAGCTTCAGAAACTGTTCCCTTGTGGCAGCCGACGTGTTCTTTCCGAGTACGTCTCCCTTGTTGATGGTAGCCGGAATGATCATGGAAGTGCCGTCAATGGTATGGTCCATCTCCCTGATCAGCCTTACGTCGGCCAGGAGCAGACCTTTCATCCTGAGCTGTTTTCGTATGGCTTTCTCTATGTCTTCCTCCGACAGCCGCGAACTGCTCTTTATGATGGGGTCGTCTATCTTGAAGTAAAGCATCCCGGCGGGGTGGCAGGGCATGCGTCCGTCATCCTCTGCCTGACCGCACTGGTTATCGGGGTCCCACAAAGCGTTGAGGTAGGTTATCAGCTGGATCTGGAGGCCATAGTATACATCGGAAAGCCTGAAGTCCTTATATCCGGACTTATAGTCAATGATCCTCAGGTATCTGCCTTCCGGGGTTTCCAGTGCGTCAATCCTGTCTATCCTTCCCTGCAGGTATATCTTCTCGCCCGACTTGAGCTCAAGGACGATGGGCGGGTACTTCTCCCCCTCGCCGAAACCCGCTTCGTAATCCACAGGATCGAAACTTCCCAGGCGTATATGCTCGGCAATTATCCATACCGCGCGTCCGACAACACGCTTGAGCCTGGCGGCAAGTATTGTGTACCTCCTGGAGGCGGCTATTCCCGATCCCTTCATCCTTCCCAGCATATCATCCACTATACCTGAGATTATGTCCTGGCACTGGTCACGGGTGATCTCCCTCCAGGACAGGCGCCGCCTGTCCATAAGTTTCGAGAACCGCTCAATTACAGCATGCATGAATGTGCCTACGTCGGGCGGGCTTAAGCGATAGATCTTCCTCTCTCTTGCACCCAGGCCATATTGTACAAAGAACGAGAAAGGACAGGATGTATACTTCTCCAGCCTGGATACGCTGGAAAGCGCCGGATACCCGTACAATGAACGCATGATTTCAGGGCGAACCTGCTCCGCCACGTTCCTGTAGCCCAGGGACATGCGGGCTGATTCGCATTTTTGCTTCCACTCATCCCTTAAGGCATACCAGGCATATACCCTTTTCCAGACCGGCTGTACGCTTTGGCCGTCCATACGTCTTCGGAGGGCAGATACCATCCGCCTGAAGGCGGGGATCCTTCCGGCTATCAGTTCCATTTCTTCTTCGGGAGTATTTGCCGGCAGGATATCGCTTGCCTGGCTGATCTCCGGGAAGAGTTTTTTCAGCCGGGAAACCAGTGTGGAGGGCCTTAGAGTCCTTCCCTCCTGGTCGGCTATCGCCCAGCTGATCCTCAGGTATTCCCCCGGAGTCGTAAGGGCACGGTAGACCAAAAACTGTTCATCAAATGCCTGGGTTCTTGTGTCGCTGGCAAGTTCAAGACCGATGTGATTAAGGGCTGCCCTGTCCTGGTCCGAAAGGACGCCTTCGGGTATGGCTGTGGACGGGAAAACCCCATCATTGGCGCCCAACAGGATCATGGCCTTTATCTCATGGCTCCTGAACCGCTCTGCGCTCCCGACTATTACCTGATCAAGGGATGGGGGCACCAGCCCGATCCCGTATTCGCCCAGCCCTATCCTGAGAATCTTGCTGAACCGTTCAAGGCCGACTGTTTCGTCGTCCATGACCTCTACGATCTGGTCGAACAACTCCATAAGGATGTTCCAAACCTGTGAGTACTGGTTGGCCCTGTAGAAATCGCCCTTCTTTTTAAAAGCCTCGATGCTCTCTTCGATAGCCTCAGGAACATGGAGTTCGCAGAGGAAATCATACAAGGCTGCGCAGAAATCCGAGGTCCTGGTACGTCCGATGGTCTTCTCCCTGAAAGCCACCAGGGGACCAATTACCTTTTTGCGTATATTGTTGACGGTTTCAAGGTATTCAGGGCTTGCGCCTGAAGATCTCTCGTCCGGCACCATTTCCGGGGTCATGTCCCAATCCTCGTCACTGGTCCATCGGCTGCCCCTGATTCCGCAGGCCAGCACATAGTTTTCAAGGATGTCGGTCATCTCCTGCGGAATGCCCGTAAGTCCTGTCTTGAGATACCTGAATACAGCCTCATAGGACCAGTTATCAATAAAGATGTCCATCATGGCAAGGACGAGCCGTACCAGCGGATGGTCAGTAATCTCCACCTTGCGGTCTATGAAACATGGTATCTCATATTCGTTGAACACAACATCCACAATATCCGCGTAACTTTCAAGATCCCTGGTAACCACGGCGATATCCCTGTACCTCATTCCCCCGTCGCGGCAGAGGCGGAGAATATCCCTGGCTGCAGCTTCAACCTCCGTGAAAAGGTTCGACGAGGAAAACAAAAAGATATCCCTGGTCTTCTCCCTGTAGACCTGGTAGGGCCATGCGTTCAGGTTCTTTTCCAGGTGGGCCAGCTCAGGGCTTGACACAAAGCGCGGAAGCACCGCGTGGTTCAGGTTTACGGGTTCTTCCATGGGGATATTGTTGGCTTTGGCGATATTGCAAAGCTTGCGGCAGGCGTATTTGACCCTGCGGAAAACATCAAGTTCGTCATCGCCGTCTTCAAACCTTATACTGTCGGTACAAAGGCTTATATTCACCCTTTTCGCCTTCTTAAGAAGGCACTCGACCAGCATGTATTCCTGTGACGTAAAGCTTGCAAACCCGTCTATCCAGATCTCTGCCCCGCTGTAAAGCGAGGAGTCCTCCAGCTTTCGCGCGGCAAGGGTAAGATCATCGTCCGAGTCCCTGTAACGGTGGGACAGTGCTTTTTCGAACTCTTCATAAATGAGGTGAAGCTCGGATAGCTTTCCAGCAAGGGGATGATCCGTCCCCAACTGCTCACTTGCTTTCTTCAGGTGCTCCGGGGTTACGTTATAGCGCTTGAACTCGGTAATCAGGGTGGAGACAGTATTGACAAATCCCTCCCGCTCACTGGCCTTGGAGAAGATTTTAAAGCTGTCCCCCATCCTGTCCAGGATTCGGTAGATCAGCATGCATTTCCCCGCAGGGTGGATATGGGGATAGGTAATGCCGCCCAACTGGTTGAAGATCCTGAATGCCAGGCGGCGAAAGCTCAGGACTTCGGTTTTTATGATGCCGCCGGCTTCAAGGATGGAGATAAGATCCCTTTCAGCCTGGAAGCTGAACTGTTCCGGCACAAGGTAAACCAGTTGGTTCCCGGCATCCTCATTTATTCTGGCTTTAATCTCCTCAAGGCAGAAACGGGTCTTGCCGCTTCCTGCCCGGCCATAGATCAGTCTCAGGCTCATATAGCTTCCCTGTTAAAAGATTCATTTAAAGCCCCTGTACGGCTCTTAATCCATTATTTCATACATCAAAAATGAAGGCAAGACAAAGCGCCCGGAACCATACGGGCAGGGCGAAGATACCAGATAAGCAGCCGCCCGGGTTGTATTGATTGCCGGTAATAACCTATAATAAATATGATTAAGGAACGGAGGTCGTTAGATGAAAAAGTACTTGGTTTATATCCTGGCGGTAATGCTTCTTTTGACAGGCTGCGGCGGAAACGCCCCCGGGGAAACGGGAACGCCCGCATCGCCTTCAACTGCGTCATCGCCCGGTCCTGGAGGAACGAACATTGAAGAGATTGCGGTGAACCTAATTTCTGATATGGCTGCCGGAGAATTCGACAAGGCGGTTTCAGATTATCCTTACACGCAGGAAATGAAGAATGTGATCACGGACGGGAAGTTCTTGAAGGACCAGATATGGACCCCGCTCATAAGCGTATATGGAGAATTCACCGAAATAACCGGAACGGTGGCTTCCGAGTACCAGGGATATGACATAATCTCGGTTAAAACCTCATTTGAGAATGCACGGATCTATATAAACGTGGTTTTCAACAATGGGCTGATAGCCGGGCTCAACCTCGCTCCCGACCCGGAAGGCGGCACGCCGGCCAAAGCTCCTGAAAGCGTAACGGAAAAAGAAATAACCTTCGGGAAACTCGGCTGGGAGCTTCCGGGAACACTTACCAAGCCAGCCGGCAACGGTCCGTTCCCGGTTGTCATACTGGTTCACGGCTCCGGGCCTAATGACAGGGATGAAACCGCAGGCGCGAACAAGCCCTTCAGGGACATTGCCTATGGCCTTGCCCAGCGGGGTATCGCCACGCTCCGCTATGACAAGAGGACCATGGTCCATGCGCAAAAAATCTCAGGCTCTGCCGATTTCACCGTATACGAGGAAACGGTTGAGGACGCGGTTCTGGCTTACGAGTTATTACGAGGGGACAGCAGCATTGATAAGGACAACATCTATATTTTAGGCCACAGCCTCGGAGGAATGATGATCCCGCGGATAGCGAAACTTACGCCCGGTGCGGCCGGATACATCATCATGGCCGGCGCGGTCACGCCCCTCGAAGATTTGATGATAAAGCAGATCAGTTATCTCAATGAACTGGACGGAACGGTAACTGACCAGGAAGAACAGATACTGGAAAGCTATAAAGCCATGAGGGATAACGTAAAAGCCCTGACCCCAGGCACTGATATCCCTCCGGAGCAGCTTTTCGGCACCCCGGCCTCTTACTGGCTGGATCTTAAGGATTATAACCCGGCCAACGAGGCAAGGGCTATTGACAGGCCTTTGCTCTTCCTCCAGGGAGAACGGGACTACCAGGTAACCATGGAGGAATTCGAACTGTGGAAGGAGGCGCTTGGAAACAGGAGCAATGCCACCTTCAAATCCTATGACGGGCTCAACCACCTGATGATTTACGGGTCGGGCACACCCGGGCCACAGGAATACAACACGCCGGGAAAGGTGGACGAGCGGGTTATTGAGGACATTGCTTCCTGGATTTTGGAACGCTGAACCTGATAAATGGTCGCAAATCCAGTAATTATCTGTACTTAATATTTTCCGCGGTGGAAGAATAAAGACCGGATAATTCAGCGGAAGGGATGTGCGACCATGAAAGTAAAGGATATAATGACCAGGAATGTTGCCTATATCAACCCTGCCTCCACCGTGGTTGAGGCCGCGCAGCTTATGCAGAAACACAATGTTGGCTCCGTCCCTGTTTGCGATGAAAGCGGCGTAATAGGAATAGTCACCGACAGGGATATCGTAGTCAGAAATATAGCCCATGGAAAGGATCCCCACCAGACACCCGTGCGTGACGTCATGACCAGTGAAGTTACAACGGTAAGCCCGGAGGCCGAGATCAGGGATGTATTCGGCATCATGTCGGAGAAGAAGATCAGGCGGCTCCCCGTAGTGGAAAACAACCGGCTGGTGGGGATTGTAGCCCTGGGGGATGTTGCCACCGGCGCAAGGCAGGATGTTGAGATTTCCTCTACCCTGGCCGATATTTCTTCACCCTCCAAACCGGAAATGATGTAGACTCTGCTATACCGATTTTATACCTTCGGCGATGATCCGGGCAGCGCTTAAAAGCCTGTGCTTCCCGGTCAGGCTTTCGGTTATCCTGTTTTTTATGGAGGCCGTAACACCTGGGGCTGCCGGTGTATCCGGCAGCTTCCCTGTCCTTACGGCTGCCAGAAAATCGTTCAGGTCGTAGATCTGATACTTTTCAAGCCCCTGTTCCTCCGCCAGCCGCTCCAGGAGACCCACAATGATGTCCTGGCAATCGGCTTCCTTCTTCAGACCCAGCCTTCTTCCTATCTCGGGCAGGATCTTTTCAGACAGCATCCTTCCGGATTCAACCTTATTAATACCGAAAAGGCTGCCAAGGTCGCTGACCTGCCGGTCTGTCAATTGATGGAGGGTCCTAAGAAGGCGATCCTCTTCCACTGGCCTGATATAATACTTTTTACCCCTGAGGCCCCTGATGACCCTGAGGCCGTCATAATATCCCATTTTCAGATTGCGGCTGATAAGATCGCGGCTGAAATCAAAGATCCTTCCCAGGCTTTCAGAAGGAAGTATATGGGTGACCTTCACATCGGGATACCTGACTTCCCTGTGGAATCCCGGTCCCAGCGTGCGTATGGCGTAGATCTCCCTGTACCCTTTCCTGGCAAGGAGGTTCACGGGGCAGTTGTCATAGAGTCCGCCGTCAATATAAAAGTCTTTCCCGATCTCCTTCGGCTTGAACCCCGGGAAGCTGGCGCTGGCGATAAGATAGTCAATCAGCTTTCCTTCGGGAATATCCTCCCTGTAAAGCTCCATGGGCTTAAGCCCGGTAAGGGAAACCGTGACCAGGCCAAAATCCATTGGCGATTTCCGGATCCTTTCCTCATCGATAAGTCCCTGCAGGAATTGCCTGAGCTTACCGGTATCCAAACCCCTGTTCCTGATAATCCTGCCAATGACCCCGGCAAGCCGGCGGGCTGCTTCCCTGTCAAAATTGCGTTGGATAAGCTGCTGGTATTCCTCATCATCAATATCGAATACCTCGGAAGGGGTCAGGTTTTCCCAAACCCTGCAACCCTCTTCAAAGGACCCCTGGACAATAATGGCGCCGTTAAGGGCACCGATGGAAGTGCCCGTAATGCCGCCTATTTCATAGCCTTCCTCGAGAAAGGCCTTTACCACACCCATATGGAAAGCGCCCCTGGCGCCTCCGCCTTCAAGTGCAATGCCGATCATAAACATCACTCCCATAATAGCACACGGTTCCGCGCCAACCATCCGTATCCTGCTCATGCAGGCAAGGGTTATATACCAAGGCATCCCTTCCAGTATTCATGCCCACCTTGAACAGCATGCACATCAAATGGTTCCCCACACATGTGAAAGTACCGTTTTGCCTCATTTCTTCGCAGCGTAAAACCTGAGATAGTCCCCTGCGCATCGTCTTGCGTTGTCCAGGGAGTGGCCGCCGTCATATATGACGAATTCCGACGAAATACCTCTCTCCCGGAGGGCAAGATCCAGGGATTGCAGCGCTGATAAAAAGGGATCGTTTTCATTACCTGCCTCAATATAGACCTTCAGATTCACCAGACCCTTTTCCCTGGCAAATTGGGCCGGATCATGTATTTCCTCTGGATCAAGGTTCGGGTACAGCCATTTCTCAAACTGCTTTCCCGAAAAATCGCTGGCCGGGACGGCAGCTGTATAACCGGCAACCTTGCTGAACAGATCGGGATGGTGAAAAGCAACACGGAGGGCAATGGCTCCGCCCATGGAGAATCCGCCGATGAACCTGCTGTCCGCCGATGACAAGGTATCATAATGGGCATCGATATAGGGTATCAGTTCCCTCCACATGAACCGGTCCCACTTCCGTTCATCGATCTTGCCGTCATCCTCAATGTCCTCCTGGATTTCTTTGAGGGTGGCATCCATGGTCAGCGGAAATACCATGATGAGGGGCTCTATCTCTCCGCTTTCGATCATCTCATCAGCCACTTTGTCCATTGCCACCTCATTGATCCACATGGATTCATTGCTGGAATGGCCGTGGAGCCCATACCACACAGGATATTTCTGCCCGCTACCGTAGCCCTTGGGAAGATAAACCTTGCAGGGGATATCCCTGTCCATGATTTTGCTCTTTACCGAGACATCGATAATCCGGGATTCGGCCAGGGGGACCGTGATTCCGGCGCTGATCAGATCCTCGTACTTATTCCTGCAGCCGCATAGCGTCAGGCAGGACAGCAAAATAACCGCTGCCAGCACCAGGATAGGATGATATGTTTCCTTTTTAAACACATCAAAGCATTTCATGTTCTTCAGGCTATGAACGCAAGCCATACCGGCAGCCCGGGAAGCCTCCGCCCCCCCATAACCCGGTTTCACCACCATATCAACCATTTTGTATTGATTATACCAGACTAAGGCAGCCTGCGACAGGTACCAGCGGAGAGAGGTTCATCAGGAGCTTGTTTTCCGGGGTGACAAATAATCATATATCGGACTGAGAAAAGGCACGGAAACCCATCCGTGCCCTCCGGTCAGACATTATTGACTCTCGCTGTTTGCCGCTTATAGCTTTTCAATATCGGGGTATTCGGCAAAAAGCCTCTCATTGGCTTTCTCCAATTGCTCATAGTATTCGGCGTATGATGGGCTCAGTTCTTTCATGGCAGGAATAAACACATCATAATATCCGCTTGCCTGGTTGAACTCCTTTATATAGGCCATCAGCCTGTATGCGGGAGAGTTTTTGTACTCATCCGATTGCCTGAAGGCTATATATTGCTCCAGCATTTCCCTGTTATTGCTTATGAATTCACCCGGGTCTTCAATGCTTTTCCTGGTATGCTCGAGGGATTCCGCAATCTGTTCCGTACCCGTTTCCTCTGTAGTTTCCATCATCCAGGCCTGCAGATCCTCCGGCAAGTTTAGAGGCGGAACGCTGTCAAGGAAGGATATGATCCTGTCATATGCTGATTGCTGGCTCCGGGTCCTGACAGGTTCGTTCAGAAACCTGGCAAAATGCAGGCAAATAAACCTGCCATAATATCCCGGAAAGGCATCCAGCAGCTTTTCGGTGATTGTCTTGCTGCCCTCAACCGCCTGCAACTCGGTGCTGATTTCAGAATAGCTTTTTCCGCCGGCCAGCTTCTCAAGTATGGATTTCTTTGCCTGCTCCCTTTGAATATCCAGCTCTTTTTTCACAGCAAGGGTTTGAAGCTCTCGCCCCGATTTATCGGAGAGGACTGCCTTAATATCATCCGCGCTGACTCCAAGCTTCCTGAGTACGGATATCTTTTTCAACCGCTCAACCTCATCATCGCTGAAATTTCTGTATCCGTTCTCCAAAAAGGATGGTGAGATCAAGCCCTTTTCAATATAGTACTCGATGGCTTTCCTGGTCAGGCCCGTGATCTTGCACACCTCATTTATCAGCATTTCTGCCACCTCCGTTTCAAGCATAAGCCAGCCCCAAGGGTTCTAGTCAACAACCTTTTTTATATAGATTTCAGTCAGTTTACTACAGAAATCGGATCTGTTTGTTATAACCAGCTATTGCAAAATGGCACCCTGCATGTAAGATTATCTTATTACAGTTTGGGATATAGCACAAACGCAGCCGAGAGAGGACATCAGTATTACTCCGTTACCATTTTCCTGACAAATTATTCTATACTGTTTGTAGTAAATAACAGCTTGAGTCGTATTGCATGGTGACCGGCCGGAATAAAAACTGGGATGTGATGCATTAGTGAGTATGGAATCGGTTAGCGGCCGTCAATTCTGTCGGTTTGCCGAAAACATGGAAGGCAGCGGCACTGTATTGTCGGAAGCTGAAAATACCGGACTCAGTCGGGAAGAAATACTTTACCTGTATTCGGAATATGCCGGATCGGTATACAATTTCTTTTACTACAGTACGGGCGACCGGGAAGCGTCAATGGACCTGGTAAACGATGTGTTTGTGAAAGTGCTTGACAAAAGCCCTACTTTTGATCATCGAAAGGGTAATATAAAGGTTTGGCTGTTCACAGTAGCCCGCAATACGCTGAGGGATTACCTGAGGTTCAGGCGTCGGGTGAAGCCGTGCCTTTCCATCGATGACGCCCTGGAACTTCCGGCGCCGGAACATTCCGATCCGGAGGCGGCGGCTGCGCTTAAAGCAGACATAATGTCGCTGACACAGGCACTTGAAGCCCTTAACAAGCGGGAGCGAAGCCTTATTGCCCTTAAATACGGCGCCGGTTTTCGCAATAAGGATATGGCCAGGCTTACAGGCATGAGTGAAAAGCATGTGGGCGTCATCCTGTGCCGTGCCCTTTCAAAACTGAGAAAACATTTGATGATGGGAGATGAAATCGATGTATAACATTGAACAGGATTATACAGATCTCGGGAAAAAACTTGAATCCATGGATTTTTACAGTGTACTGGCAGACAGGGAGTCCATGCTTAAAAATTTTATTAACAGGCTTGACCAGAGGGAACAGCGTTCCAAACCCGTGGAGCGTCGCAGGAGCATGCGGCCTGCCGCCATAGCCGCCATGATCACTGTGATTACATTGTTAACAGGATTTACTGTGTTCGCAGACGGCATTAATGGATTGCTGAAGCAGCTTAACTTTACAGGCGGAACTGCAAATAAGGTTGAACAGTTGGAATTGGGCGAGGAATATCCCCCGGATGCCGACACAAAGATTCTCCTTGAAGGGTTTGAGTATGCGGAAGAATCCGAAGGAAAATCCGAAAGTTTTATGGAAAAGCACAAATTTGCCTCGCTGGAGGAAGCAAAGGATATCTTACGCTTTACAATGCCTGAACCCAAAGGTTTGAACAACTGGGAACTGGTTTCCGTAAAGGCTTTCAGCAACGGTAAAGAAATCTATCCATATGCGGTGGAACTGATATACGACAAGCTGGAAAATGGCGACTGGCAGGAGATAACAGGGGCAGTACCGCAGAGCGATGCATCATCATCTGTATTCGTATATATGCATTATTTGGGTGAAAACGCAAATGTAAAAATTGATACGACCAAGGACATTCATATTGTTCCTTTGAACGGAATTGAAGCCGTACTTACCGGTCCTCTCCCTTATGAACGTGGAAATGCATATGGCCTGACATGGGTGCAGGATGGCATTGCGATAAAGATCTTCCCGAGCGCCTGCACCTACGATGACTTCATCTCATTTGCAGAAGCCTTTGTGTCTGCCGGCAGTGAATAACGGCGGCAAATAGCATGTAACTATCAGTAAAGCCGTTTTCTTTGCCGGTTTTCGCCAGAAGCCCGGGCTTTTCGGCGGTGAGGCAAACGGAAACGGCTTTATTCCTGGCAAATTCCCTCAACGACGTTTTCTCCCTGTGCGCGCGCCCTTTCAACCAGATCGGCAAGGGTGATGCTGTCAAGCACGTTGTTTATCGCGTCACCCAGTTCTTTCCAAACGGTCAGTGTAACACACTTGTTGCTGCGGGGGCACTGGTTTGGTTCGTCTTCCATGCATGCCACGGGCACAAGGTTTCCTTCAATCTGCCTCAGGATCATGCCCACAGTGTATTCTTCCGGCGGGTGCGCCAGCCTGTACCCACCCTGGGATCCTCGCACGCTCTTGACAAGTCCTCCCCGGTTCAAGACCGAGATAATCTGTTCCAGGTACTTGTAGGATATCTCCTGACGTTCTGAAATGCTCCTGATGGTCACATACTCGTCGGGATCATTCAGTGCCAGGTCAAGCATCAGGCGAAGTGCATAGCGACCTCTTGTCGAAATCTTCATAATAATAACACCCCCTAATTGCCTACTATATCATATGAATAATATGGATTCAACAAGTGCTGGCCGCACGCGCGGCAAGCATGTCAGAGTCATTTTCATATATTTATATGTTTTCTGTTGACAAACTGGAAAGTCGCGGCATATAATTATACCAATTCCAATTCCTACTAAACATATAATATTAATATGATTTATGGAGGGTCACAATGTCAGGCATATCACGCAAGCTCACCGATCTTATCGGAAACACACCGCTCCTGGAACTTACCGACTATAACAGGGTGCATGGAGTAAGAGGCAGGCTCACAGGCAAGCTCGAATACTTCAACCCTTTGGGAAGCGTTAAGGACCGAATTGCCCTTGCCATGATAGAAGATGCCGAGAGGCGGGGATTATCAATAATGATACGGTCATTATCGAGCCCACCAGTGGAAATACAGGCATCGGCCTTGCCTTTGTCGCGGCTTCAAAAGGGTATCGCCTGATTCTCACCATGCCCGACACCATGAGCATTGAGCGCAGGAACATGCTTAAAGCGCTTAATGCCGAACTGGTCCTCACCCCGGGCAAGGATGGCATGAAGGGGGCTGTCCGCAAGGCGGAAGAGCTTGCGAGCCAGATTGAGAACTCCTTCATTCCACAGCAATTCAACAATCCGGCAAATCCAAGGATTCACAGGGAAACGACCGCCGAGGAGATCTGGCGCGACACAAACGGCGAGATTGCCGCCTTTGTGGCCGGCGTCGGCACCGGCGGCACCATAACCGGCGTCGGTGAAGCACTGAAAGAGAAGAATCCAGACATAAGAATCATTGCCGTGGAACCTTACGATTCTGCCGTATTATCGGGATCCCCGCCCGGTCCTCACAAGATCCAGGGCATCGGCGCCGGTTTTATCCCTTCAGTCCTGAAAATTAACGTTATCGACGAAATCATCAAGGTCAGGACCGAGGAGGCATACCGGACGGCACAGGAACTGGCAAGGCTGGAGGGTCTTTTAGTCGGCATCTCTTCGGGAGCCGCAGCTTTTGCGGGAACCCAGGTAGCTCGACGTCCGGAGTTCGAAGGAAAAATCGTAGTCGCCCTCCTTCCCGATACGGGCGAACGATATCTTTCCACCCCGCTGTTTGACAGCCTTGAAAGGTGATTCTCCCGGAAGGAGGCGCGTAAAATGGCATGGCCTGGTACTATAACCGACACACTAATTGGGAAGATCTCCCGCCTGCACCCCTGCTTCAGCGGGGGAGCCAATATGAACAGGGGGCGCATCCATCTCCCGGTAAGCCCAGCCTGCAATATCCAGTGCAGGTTCTGCAAAAGAAGCTTCAACAAAACCGAACATCGCCCGGGTGTAACTGCCAGGCTTCTTACGCCCTCACAGGCCGCGCAGCTCGTGGACAAAGCGCTTGAATTGTGCCCCGAGATCACGGTGGTGGGCATCGCCGGGCCGGGCGACACGCTTGCCACACCCCATGCCCTTGAAACCTTCAGACTTGTGCACCAGCGCCATCCGGAGCTTATCAAATGCCTGAGCACCAACGGGCTGCTGCTTGAGCGGCATGCCCGGGACCTCTGGGATGCAGGGGTCCGGACAGTGACAGTAACGGTCAACGCGGTGGATCCTGAAATCCTTCAGTACATATGCTCCCATGTAGTGCTGGACGGCAGGCGCTATGAAGGCCTTATGGCGGCGAGGATCCTGATCGGGGCACAGAAACGCGGAATACGCAGGATGGCGGAGCTTGGGGCGATCGTTAAAATCAATACTGTCCTGATCCCGGATCTGAACGACTCCCATATCCCGGAGATCGCCCGGACAGCGGCAGAACTCGGAGCTGCCATCATCAATATTATTCCGCTGATACCCCAACACGAAATGGCGGACATGGAAGCTCCCGACTGCACCCGGTTAAATGAGGCGCGGGAGGCCGCTGAAGAGTTCCTTCCGGTTTTCCGGCATTGCCAACACTGCCGCGCAGACGCCTGCGGTATCCCAGGGAGGAGCGACCTGTCCCATCTCCTTTACGAAAGACATCAGAGTATACCTGAAACCTTTTCTCACGGCTGATCTTTATTTCAAGCACATGATGCGACGGAGGTAATGTATATGAGCAAATTCGTCGACAGGCCGCGGTATGCCTGCGCCCTTGGCGGGGCTCTTGCCACGCTTCGAGCCATACCGCGCGTGATACCGATTATTCACGCTTCCACGGGTTGCGGTCACAACCTTCATAACGCCATCAACCCGGGCGCCGGATATTTGGGCGGCGGCTACTGTGGGGGCCTTGCCCTTCCCAGCAGCAACGTGGCTGAACGTGACGTGGTTTTCGGAGGCGAAACCCGGCTTAAGGAGCAGATTGCAAGCACCCTTGAAATCATGGACGGCGACCTTTATATGGTCCTGACCGGCTGCATGGTCGAGATGATCGGTGATGACCTGGATGCGGTGGCATCGGAATTCGAGGACAGCGAAAAACCCGTTATCGCGGTGCATACTCCCAGTTTCCGCGGCAATTCCTTCACAGGCTATGAACTGGTCCTTGAGTCGCTGATCCGAAGGTTCATACCAAAACAGCCGCAAAAAGAGCCCGGCACAGTGAATGTGCTTGGTATTGTGCCCGCCCAGGACGTGTTTTGGAAGGGGAACCTAAGGGAGATAAAAAGGCTCCTTGAGAGATTGGGGCTTCGCGTCAACACCTTTTTCGGCGAGGGCGAGACCCTTGATGATATAAGGAATTCCGGTAAGGCTTCCCTGAACATAGTGGTTTCCGACGTGTATGGCATTGAAGCTGCCAGGGAATTCGAGGACATACACGGCATCCCGTATATCGTGACCGGTTTCCCCATCGGCGCCGACGCTGCCGGCGAGTTCCTGCTGTCGGTTGCAGACGCCCTCGGGATTGACGGATCACAGGCTGAAGCCGTGATTGAAAGCGAAAAGCAGGTCTATTACGAGTACCTGGAACGCCTGGCTGACATCTACAACGACCTCGACCTGCAGCGTTACGCAGTGGTGGTGGGCGATTCAAACTATGCCCCTGCAATCTCGCGGTTTCTGTCTGACGACCTGGGATGGCTTCCCGAGCTGGTTGTGATCACCGACTTCCTGGATGAATCGCAGAAGAACACCGTTGCCGGACGGTTCGATAATTTTGAGTCCGGTGTAAGGCCCAATGTAAGATTCGATACCGATGCTTCGTCGGTCAGAAGGTACATGGCCGAAATCTGGCCTCGCAACCGCAACGAGCGGTATTACGATTCGATGAGCCCCGCCGTGGTGGTGGGAAGCGTTTATGAAAGGGACCTGGCAGAAAGGTTCGGATTCCCGCTCCTGACAGTATCCTTTCCGGTTACGAACCGTGTGGTGCTAAACCGCGCCTATGCCGGAACAAGCGGCGCATTATGTCTTGCGGAAGACCTTTTCGGCATTCTGGCGGCAGGAAGATAGGAGGGTTTATATGAATTACCTTGACGCAAAATCAGCGCCCGCGCGCGAAGACAGGCTGAAAACCAACATCGCTTTCGGCGGCACATGCGCCCAGATAAGAGGCTGCATAAGGGCAGGATGTTTCTCTGGCAAAGGCTGCCTTAACCTTGCCGACAGGCGGTTTGCAGAAACACAGGGATGCCAGTTCACATTAAGCCTCGCCATACTCAATACCTTGCGGAATGCGGTGGTCATCATGCACGCGCCGATAGGATGCGGAGCCTGCAGTATAGGCAATGTAGGCGTCAACAAAACCTTCAAGCAGCTCAGGGACCCTTCCGCCGAAGGGGTCGTATGGCTTTCCACCAACCTTGACGAGGTTGACGTAATAAACGGCGGGGAGCGCAAGCTCCGGGAGGCCGTCCTTTACGCCGACCGCGAGTTCAGGCCCGAGACTATTATAGTAGCAAACGGCTGCGTCCCCGCACTTATCGGCGACGATATCGACAGCATCCTGGCAGACCTGGAAACCCAGACCGCAGCGAAGATCGTCCCAATCCACTGCGAAGGGTTCAAGACAAAGGTTATGGCAACCGCCTACGACGCGGTTTATCACGGCATCCTGAAAAAGCTCACAAAAAAGCCCGAAAGGCAGCAGTACCTTGCCGAATCCGACCTTGATAAGATCAGGGAGCAGTACCGCATCAGCCGGAATGTAAACGTACTGAACGTCAGTTCAATGAGCCGTCAGGACGAACTGGAACTGCAACGGCTTTTGAACGCCATAGGGCTGAATGTCACCTTCATCCCGTGCTATGCCGAGCCCGAGGATTTTGAGTATTCTCTGGAAAGCTCCCTTAATGTGAGCATCTGCGGCACGCACGACGACTATTTCGTGGAGCATATAAGGGAAAATTACGGTGTCCCGTTCCTGATCGACACCATACCCATCGGGCGGAAGAACACTGACCGCTGGATATTGAAAATTGCCGGGCATTTCGGCCTCGAAAAAGAGGCGCAAAGGCTTATCGAAGTTGAAAACAGGCTTCTGGATGAAAGCCTGAAGCCTTTCCGTAAAGTTCTTGCCGGAAAGCGCGCTTTCCTTGCCGGAGGCGAGGTCAGGATCGTCGCTACCGCCGAGATCCTGCAGGACCTCGGAATGGAGATAGTGGGCTTTAAAGCGCACCATTTCGACCGGTTCATCGAGCCCATGTTCGATTCCCTCGACAACGTGGATGATGTAGTGATAGACGTGGCCACAAACCAGCCCTTTGAGCAGTCAAACCTTCTGAATCGGCTGAAGCCCGACGTTCTGATAACCCATACCGGGGGCAACAACATATACGCTAAGCACGGGCTGCCCATCCTTCCACTGTTCGGGCCCAGTTACAACTATATGGGCTATTCGGGTGTCTTTGAGGTGGCAAGACGTCTCAACAGGGTCATGAGAAACTGCCAGTTCAACAAGAAGCTTTCCCGCTATACCAGGCTCCCGTTCAGGAAGGAATGGTACGAAAAAGATCCATTCGCCTATATCAAAAACCAGGACGCGGTGTGACGGGACGGAGGTGTCGGTGTGAAAAGGATAGGTCATACATATAAAGAAGAAGAAATGATAAACCGGACCAGGTTTGACCTAAGTACCCTGGTTCCAACCCTGAGCGCAGTTTTAGCGCTCCTGGTGCACCTTCTTGTTCCCAACAGCCCCAGGTATACACTAAAGCCCCTGCCCTACTTCACAATCCTTCTTGCAGGCGTTATCGCCGTCACGCTGGTCCTTGCGGCTCTGTCACTGTTCTCGCAGAGGGTCAGGGAAAGATACGCCTTCAAGTCCTGGTTCATCGCGGCGTTCCTGCTCCTTTTGAATCTTCTTAACATCGCCACGCTGAAGCTGATGCTCCTGCCTGTTATATACTTCCCGAACCCCGACCGGATTCTGAAGGTATTCGCGGACGACTGGGCTTTTATACTTAAATGCCTCGGATACTCGCTCAGGCTTCTGGTAACCGGGTATGCCATAGGCGCCCTGGCGGGGATGACCACAGGAATCCTTGTGGGCTGGAGCAGGAAGTGGAGCTATTGGGTCAACCCCCTCATCAAAGTCATAGGGCCGATTCCCTCAACCGCCTGGGTGCCCATCGCCCTCGTATCGTTTCCGACCACCTTTGCCGCCAGCGCGTTCCTTATAGCGCTTGCCGTCTGGTTTCCGACCACTGTATTGACAAGCTCGGGCATATCCAACGTCCAGAATTCATATTTTGAGGTTTCCAGCACCCTTGGGGCAAAGGCGATACATAAGATTTTCAAGGTTGCCCTGCCCGCGGCGGCTCCCAGCATCTTCGTAGGAATCTTCAACGGCACGGGCGCATCCTTCATCACCCTGATGACGGCAGAGATGATGGGGGTTAAATACGGCATCGGCTGGTACATCAACTGGCAGAAGGATATGCTCTCCTACGCCAATGTATATGCCGGGCTTATAGTAATCGCCCTGACCTTTTCCCTTATCATCACGCTCCTGTTCAGGGTGCGTGACCGTATCCTGGTCTGGCAGAAGGGGGTTATCAAATGGTAGAACGCTTAACAGGCGAGATTCGGGCCGAAAATCTCAGGAAGGAGTTCATCCGGCCCGACGGCCAGACGGTGGTTGCAATAAACGATGTGAACGTGGCCATAAAGGCGGGGGAATTCATATCGCTGATTGGCCCTTCAGGCTGCGGCAAATCGACATTTTTAAGGCTGGTGGCAGGACTTGCAAGGCCGGATGGCGGGTTTCTTCTGCTGGACGGTGTCCCAATCACAGGCCCCGGCTATGAACGCGGGCTCGTATTCCAGGACCCTACCCTTTTCCCATGGCTCACGGTTTTTGAAAACATCGCTTTCGGCCTCAAGGTGAGGAGCACTTACCATGATAAGAAGCAGGAGGTCCAGGACATGATACGCCTGGTCGGGCTGGAAGGTTTCGAAAAGGCTTACCCGCACCAGTTGTCGGGAGGAATGGCCCAGAGAGCTGCTCTTGCGAGGGCTTTGGTTAACCATCCCAAGGTCTTGCTTCTGGACGAACCCTTTGGAGCCCTTGACGCGTTTACCCGCATGAACATGCAGGATGAACTGCTCAGGATCTGGCAGGAGCGGGGCACTACCATGATTATGGTGACCCATGACGTTGATGAAGCTATTTACCTTAGCGACCGGATTATTGTGATGTCGCCGCGGCCGGCAAAAATTGAGTGCATTATTAACGTTGAGATGGGCCGTCCCCGCGGAAGGGATCTTCCAGACTTTTTGAGGCTTCGTGCCAGAATTCTTCAGATTCTTGATTTCGCCGGCAAACGGGAAGAGATTCAATACTACCTGTAACATCAGTTCCAGTAAATCAAATGGTAATGAAAGGAGTTTTTATTATGCGCACTACGAAGAAAAACAAGCGGCTTCTGTCCATTCTGTCAGTTATTCTCGTACTGGGATTATTGCTTACGGCCTGCTCCTCCCAGCCATCCCCGGCAGGTTCCCAGGCTACGCAGGATCCGTCGCCTTCGGCATCCGGTCAGCAGGCCTCCGGGCAGGACTCGGATATAGTTCTGCGTATCGGCTGGGGAGGAAGCCTGTGTGAAGCGCCGCTCCACATGGCAGTGGAAAAGGGTTTCTTTGACGAAGAAGGGCTCAAGTATGAGCTTATCAAACTGGCGCCCGGAACAGCCTTCGACGCTATCACCGCGAACCAGATAGACGCGTGCTTCGGGCTTCTGGCAAGCCTTGTACAGCCGCTTTCCAACGGGCTTCCCATAAAGATCACCACAGGCCTGCACACCGGCTGCGACAAGGTACTTGTAAAACCGGACTCGGGCATAAACGGGCCAAAGGATTTCATCGGCAAAAAGGTGGGCGTACCGAGCTTTACCTCAAGCCCGTACATCTACGCGAAGAGAGTTCTGGCCGACAACGGCGTGGACGTTACCGTAAAGAATTCCCAGGTTGAGTTCGTGGTATACGCAACGCCGGATCTCCCCATGGCGCTTGAAAAAGGAGCTGTGGACGCGATCGCCATGAACGATCCCACTGCCACTATCGCCGCAAGGGAGAACAACTTCATTGTAATCTTCGACTCGGCCATAGACGAGCCATACAAGGACCAGTATTGCTGCTCGGCCTATGTGCGGGAGAACATCGCGCGGGAGCATCCTGAAATAGCGGCGAAATACACGCGCGCCATGCAGAAGGCAAGCGCATGGGTACAGGAAAACAAGGATGAAACCGCAAGGATACAGGTGGAGAACAAATGGGTGGCGGGCGACGAGCAGGTTAACGCGGAAGTCCTGAAAACCTTCTACTATATCCCGTCCTACATCCAGGCTTACGAAATGTTCGGCCTGCTTTCTGACCAGCTTCAGAATGTGGGCATGCTTGAAGCCGATGTGGACACCAAAGCTCTCCAGCAAAACAGCTTTGTAAAGCTGGACAATCTGCCCTATGAATGAGCAGGGCAAATGTTTTGAACTGCAGCGGCCCGGTGCAGCTTTCAGGATTCATTAGTCGTTTCCGGCTTTACAGGATTCGGGTTGCCGGCAATGGCTGCGCCGGGCCGGGAAAGGAATCTCTATATGGATAAAAAATGGCGGATAGCCGTAGCAAGCCTTGACGGAAAGGTTATAAACGAACATTTCGGACGAGCCAGGGAGTTTTTCATAATAGATATCGCCCGGGACGGGTCGTACCAGTTGGTTGAAAGGCGTGCCGTCGTCCCGCTCTGCTCGGAAGGCGGGCATTCGGTTAAGGCCTTGGAAGCACATATCAACACGCTGCGCGATTGCGACGCCGTATTGGTCTCCCGGATTGGCATGGGGGCAAGGCGGGCCCTTGAACTGAACAGGATCCCGGTCTTTGAGCATCCCGGCTATATAGACAGCACCATGGCAAAGCTGGCTGTATACTTCGCAAAAACAAAACATAATGTTCCGGAGGAATGAATCATGGCAAAAAAAGCAACACAAATAGCGATATATGGGAAGGGCGGCATAGGAAAATCCACTACGACTTCCAATCTTTCTGCAGCCCTGTCGAAGCTGGGATACAGGGTGATGCAGTTCGGCTGCGATCCCAAAAGCGACTCCACAAACACCCTGCGAAACGGGACCTATATCCCCACCGTCCTTGACACGCTCCGTGAAAAGAGCACGGTAAATGCCCATGATGTTATATTTGAGGGGTTCAACGGCGTATACTGCGTGGAGGCCGGCGGACCCGCGCCGGGGGTTGGCTGCGCCGGACGCGGCATCATTACCGCGGTGGAGCTTTTCAAACAGCAGCGCATATTTGAGGAACTGGACCTCGACTTTGTCATATATGATGTTCTTGGAGACGTTGTGTGCGGCGGTTTTGCCGTGCCGATTCGCGAAGGGATCGCGGAACATGTCTTCACCGTTTCCTCGGCCGACTTTATGTCCATATACGCAGCAAACAACCTGTTCCGCGGTATACAGAAATATTCCAACTCGGGCGGCGCGCTTCTGGGCGGGGTTATAGCCAACTCCATCAACGCGCCCTATGCCAGGGAGATCATCAACGATTTCGTTGAAAGGACAAAAACCCAGGTGGTGGAATATATCCCCCGGTCTGTTACGGTAACCCAGTGCGAACTCCAGGGGAAGACGACCATAGAGGCAGCGCCGAATTCGGAACAGGCAAAGGTATATTTCAGCCTTGCGGAAAAGATAGCCAGCCATAAGGATTCCAAGACACCTCAGCCTTTGGGGATCCAGGAGCTTCGCAACTGGGCGGCCAGGTGGGGCGATTACCTGCTGGCCATTGAGACGGGTAGCATCAGGCCGGAACTCTCCGGCAACCTCTAGGGACAGGGAACAATTCCCTTGTCCCATTTTTAAACTTATTATTGCCCGTAAGCAATCGTTTCTCAAAACATTTCAAGAGCATATCCCCCGAAATGAATATGACGAATAGCACCCGTCCCAGCCTGCAACTCTGCTGTATCTGATTATCAGCACCGTTATAAGAATAGCGACCCTGCTTTCGCCTGAGGCGCGAGAAATCGTCAAGGGAGACAGGATATATACGGGCAAGATTGTGAATCCCGTCAGGCTGATCATGGCGTTGAAATCCAGTTAGAAACACCCTTCATGTCCGCCAGTTCCGAGACGGCTGCCTTCAGGCGCCTGGCGCCTTCTGCGATGGCGTTTTGCTCAAGATTGCCGAAGCCAAGGATCAGGGTATCACAGGTCTCCTGCTGGTGGATTGTATAATCCGTCAGCAGATCCACAGATACCTTATGTTTCAGAAAGATTCTCAGACTCCCGGCATCGAACAGCGGCTCCGGGAACACAACGGCGACATGGAGCCCTGAATTGGTCCCATAAATCCTGATGCTGTCCCCGAACGCGTCACGCAGGGCATTTATCATGCACTGCATCTTTTTCTTATACCGCTTGCGCATGGCTGCCACATGCTTCACATAAATACCTTCCTCAAGAAGATGGTGGAGGGCCATTTGCATATGAGTATTGACCCGGCGGTACAAGCGCGACTGCAGTTCTTTCACCTTCGGCGCCAGTTCCTCCGGCACAACCATATACCCGAGGCGCAAGAATGGGGCCAGGGTTTTGCTGAATGTGCCCACATGGATGACATGTCCCGGAGTCAACTGGTAAAGAGAATTGACCTGTGCGCCCGAATAGATAAACTCGCTGTCGTAATCGTTCTCTATGATATAATTGCGGTATTTTTCTGCGTAATCTGTCAACTGGATCCGCCTCTCTATGGGCAATGTCCCTCCGAGCGGAAACTGGTGCGAAGGGGAGCAGAAAATCAAACCGTCTTCCACAGGAGGGAGATCCTTTGTACATAAGCCGTACTGGTCAATTTTCAGGGGTATGAGGTTATAGCCGAACATCCTGAAAATATCCGGGACAAAACTTACGACTGCGGATTCAACCATCAGGTCGCTGACCGACTGCCTGAACAGCAGGGCGCACAGCAGCATGGCATCGGACGTGCCGTTGACAATAACGACCTGTTCCGGGGAACAAGAAATCCCCTTATATCTTAACAGGTACCTGGTCAGCGATTCGCGAAGAGGGAGGTATCCTAAAACCGATCCGTATCCAAGCCGGTCTTCGGCAACCTCCTGGATGCTCTCCTTAAGTGCCCGCAGCCAGGCTTTCACAGGAAAAGACTTAAGATCGGGAATACCGCTTGTGAAATCTATCCGGTATCTATGACGCGTGCGCCTGGCACTGCTTCCCGTTCTCTTCTCCGGAAGGGTGTCCTTTGGTACGGCGCCATCGAATTCTCCTGCGACAAAAGTACCTCTCCCGTGATATGCCTCAAGATAGCCTTCCGCAGTCAGTTGATCGTAAATCTCTATAACCGTATTCCGGGCAATTCCCAGCCTGCCGGCAAGCTCCCTCGTGGAGGGCAGCCTCTCTCCTTTTGCCAGTTCCCTTTTCAGGATTTTGGATGTAATGGCGTCATACAGCTGTTTTTTTACAGGAACTACACTGTTCTTATCCAGCTCGATGAACATATCCTTACCCCCATCCCATCCTCACTGATCTTCCATTGATTTCATCGCATTATGGGCCTCCCTGAGCCGTGAAGCTATGGGAATTCCCTGCGGGCAGCGTTTTTCACAAAGCCTGCAATTAATGCATTTTGAGGCATCTCTTCCGTTGCTGACGGCTACCAGGTCGTAAAAAACTCTCCCGAACTCGGTCCACGGCGATAAGGCCGAATCATTGTAAACCTTGAATATTTCAGGTATGTTGACGTTCCTGGGGCACGGCATGCAATATCCGCATCCTGTACAACCCACCCTTACCTTACGGCCATATATATCCTTGACCTTAATCAGCAACTCCTCGTCCGACGGGCTTAACACATCTGTTTCAGCCTCGCTGAAAATCCGGATGTTGTCCTTCAGCTGGTCCATTGAACTTACGCCGCTCAGCACCACTTTAATCTCTTTTCGGTTATAAAGCCATCTGAAGGACCATTCCACCAACGACCTTTTTTCATGGTAACTGTCCAAAAGATTTATTACTTCCTGCGGCGGCTCACCCCCCAGGAGACCGCCTTTCAGGGGCTCCATGATCACCACGGGGATCCCCTTTTGCCCGGCATATTCAAGTCCTCTTACCCCTGCCTGGTGATCCCTGTCAAGTATGTTCAACTGTATCAGGCATATGTCCCACGGGTAGGTGTCGATGATCTCTCTGAACAGCTCATGTTCCGCGTGGAATGAAAACCCGATGGCCCTGATTTTCCCTTTTTTCTTCATCTCCTCCATGAAGGCAATACCGTTGGTCGACTTTACCTTTTCCCAACTCTTCCTGTCCAGGCAATGAAAAAGGTAGACGTCAACATGGTCGGTATCAAGACGCCTGAGGGATTCGCTGAAAACCCTGTGATAATCGCTGTAATCCCTTATCTCATGCATCGGGCACTTTGTGGCTATCATCACCTTTTCCCGGTATCCATCCTTTAATGCTTTGCCGACAACCTCTTCGCTTCCCGGGTATGTAAAGGCTGTATCGATATAATTGACACCTTCGTGAATCGCATGCCTGATCATCCTTATTGCCTCTTCTTCATCGATTGCTTCCTCTCCCCGCTGGTTCCTGGTTTGCGGAAGCCTCATGCATCCCATACCGAATCGGGAAACCTTATCGCTGATCCTTCCAAATTTGTTATACACCATGTGTTTTTCCTCCCAAACCTAAGTTTGAATACTTGTCAATTTAACTATAATCCAGGAAAGAGGTTCTTGAAAGTACCAATTAATTATGATTTTTTTAGAACCACTTTTTACACATGACAAAGGCAGGCTTTGAATCTGCCTGCCTTCGCCAGAATTTATAAATGTTCATGGGGGTATGTATCCGTAATTGGTTTAAGTATAAAGAGGTGGAGCCTCCGTGTCATTATTAATCCGAGAACAGAGGTGTGGACAGATACCGCTCACCGGTATCGGGAAGCACAACAACGATATTCTTTCCGGCATTTTCCGGGCGCCTGGCGACATGGGTGGCTGCCCAGAGCGCCGCACCGGAAGATATGCCGCAAAGAAGCCCCTCTGTCCTTGCCAGATCCCTTCCGGTGGCAAAAGCATCCTCATTCTCAACGGTTATAATCTCATCATAGATCCTGGTGTTCAAAACATCAGGCACGAAGCCGGCGCCTATGCCCTGGATCTTATGGGTGCCAGGCGTCCCTTTTGAAAGCACCGGTGAGCCTGCCGGCTCCACTGCGACAATCCGCAGGTTTGGGTTCTTTGATTTCAGGTATTCGCCGGCTCCCGTGATGGTGCCTCCTGTGCCGATGCCTGAAACGAAGATGTCTACATTTCCATCGGTATCCACCCAGATTTCCGGTCCGGTAGTCGCCTTGTGAATGGCGGGGTTAGCCGGGTTAACGAACTGGCCGGGTATAAAGGCGTTGGGAATCTCCTTCGCCAGCTCTTCCGCCTTCGCGATGGCACCCTTCATGCCCTTCGAGCCTTCTGTCAGGACAATTTCGGCGCCATAGGCCTTAAGCAGGTTCCTTCGCTCAACGCTCATCGTTTCCGGCATGGTGAGGATGATGCGATAACCGCGCGCCGCAGCCACGGACGCGAGGCCAATACCTGTATTCCCGCTGGTGGGCTCAATAATAACCGAGTCGGGCTTTAATAAGCCTCTTTTCTCGGCGTCTTCGATCATGGCTTTGGCGATCCTGTCTTTCACGCTGCCGGCCGGGTTATAGTATTCCAGCTTGGCGATAATCGCAGCTTTCAGCTCATGCTTTTTCCCATAGTTCGTCAGTTCCAGTAACGGGGTCTTTCCTATCAGGTCGGTCAGGCTCTTATAGATCCTTGGCATAGTGTAACCTCCTTAGATTCATTTTCTTATAAATCATATATGTTTAATATGATTAACATTATAATCCTGCCATATGGCCGTGTCAATAGACAAATCAAAATTTTTCTATTGTTTTTATAGGAATAATAGGTATTGACATGAAACCAGTATTTACATATTATTTATATATAAAAAGTATGAATTAATTACTGTATGGAAAGGTACGGTTGGGATATATGAGAATATCTGCTAAAGGGCGATATGGCCTGGCGGCTGCCATCAATATGGCCGAAAACTACAACAGCGGCGAATACATTACCGTGATAAGCATTTCCGAAAGGCTTGGCATATCCAAGATCTACCTGGAACAGGTTTTTTCACTTCTGAAAAGAGGAGGGATCGTTACCTCGGTTAAGGGAGCGCAGGGCGGATACCAGCTTGCCCGGAACCCCAGGCAGATAACTGCATTGGATGTCTTGTCGGCTGTCGAGCTATCCCTGTTTGAGCCGGCCGAAGAAACGGTAAAACCCAAAGCCCCGGAAATTGATGCGGCCATGCGTACGACCGTATTTGACGCCCTTGACAGCGCGGTAAAAAGCGCCCTTGAGAAAATAACGCTGGCCGATCTGGTCAGTGAGGCGGAAAAACATAAAGCCGACCAGGGATTAATGTTCTTCATATAAAGGGCGGGATAAATATGGATTTCAGTACTCTGTGCATACATGGGAACGACCGGAAATATGACAATACCGGCGCCATCAGCGTCCCCATCTTCCAGTCTGCCACATTCGCCCATCCGGGGGTGGGCATGAGCACCGGCTATGATTACTCAAGGCTTCAGAACCCTACCAGGGAACATCTTGAAAGCACGATGGCGAAACTGGAGGGCGGTGTTGACGCCATGGCCTTTTCCAGCGGGATGGCTGCCATCGCGGCTCTTATGGAAATCTTTTCGCCCGGCGACCATATCATCGCTTCCGACGACCTTTATGGCGGTTCCCACAGGCTGTTCTTCAACATATCGAAAAAGAACGGCATTGATTTCAGCCTGGTGGACACGTCTGACATATCGCAGATAGAGTCAAGTATAAGGCCGGAAACCAGGGCTGTCTTCATCGAAACGCCAACCAATCCCATGATGCATGTTACTGATATAGCGGAGGCGGCACGGCTTGCGAAAAGCCATAACCTGCTCCTGATAGTGGACAATACTTTTCTTACGCCATATTACCTGAAACCGCTTGCCCTGGGCGCCGATATAGTAATTCACAGCGGGACAAAATACCTGGGCGGCCACAACGACACCCTGGCAGGCTTCCTGGTAGTTTCCAGCATCGAGCTTTCCGAACGGCTCCGGTTTATATACAAGACCACCGGCGCCTGTCTCTCCCCCTTTGACAGCTGGCTGCTCATCCGCGGCATAAAGACACTGGCGGTCCGCATGGACAGGCAGCAGGAAAGCGCCATGAGAATAGCACAATGGCTTTTAATGCATAAAGGAGTAAATGCGGTGCATTATATAGGCCTTCCTTCCCATCCGCACTACGAGGTTTCAAAAAGGCAGGGAACCGGTTTCGGTTCCATGATCTCTTTTGAGACCGACTCCGAGGAAACAGCGGTACGGGTGCTCTCAAGAGTCTCCCTGATCCAGTACGCCGAGAGCCTTGGGGGTGTGGAAACCCTGATTACATATCCCATGCTGCAGACCCATGCCGATATACCTAAAGAGGGGCGAGAGGCAAAGGGCATCAACGAAAGACTCCTTCGCCTTTCGGTAGGACTGGAATGCGCAGATGATCTGATATCTGATCTCTGGCAGGCGTTTGAGGAGGAATAGGCTTTGCAGGACAGTTTTGACACCATCATTGACCGCAGGAATACAGATTCCCTTAAGTACGACTTTGCTGCAAGGCGGGGCATGCCCGAGGATATCCTGCCCCTCTGGGTAGCCGACATGGATTTCAGGACGCCTCCCTGCGTGATTGACGCCCTGGTTGAGAAAAGCAGGCACGGGATATTCGGCTACTCTGACACCCGTGAAGATTATTTTGAGGCTCTGCGCCAATGGTTTTCCGGGCAGTTCAACTGGGACATAAAGCCTGAGTGGCTTGTAAAGACACCCGGTGTGGTTTACGCAATCTGTACAGCCATCCGCAGTTTCACCGATGAGGGTGATTCCGTTCTTATCCAGGAGCCGGTCTATTACCCGTTCTCCGGTTCAGTGCGGGCGAACGGAAGAAAGCTCGTTGTCAACAAGCTTGTCTATTCCAACGGAAAGTATGCTATTGATTTTGAGTATTTTGAAGAGAAGATCATCAGCAACAGGGTAAAAGTCTTTATCCTGTGCAGCCCCCACAATCCGGTGGGCAGGGTATGGACGAAAGAGGAGCTCATCAGGCTTGGGGACATATGCCTGAAGCATGGAGTCCTGGTTGTTTCCGATGAAATCCACGCGGATTTCATATATCAGGGACATAAACACCTGGTGTTTGCCGACCTTAAGCCGGAATTCTCCGAGATTGCCATAACCTGCACAGCGCCGACCAAGACCTTCAACCTGGCTGGGTTGCAGATTTCAAATATCTTCATCGCAAACCAGGAAATCAGGCGCAAATTCAAAAGGGAGATTGCAAGGAGCGGTTACAGCCAGCCGAATATCATGGGCATCGTGGCCTGCCGCGCTGCCTACACGGGCGGAAGGGAGTGGCTTGAGGAACTTAAGGAATATCTAACAGGCAACCTGAATTATTTAAGGGACTTTCTTGGGCAAAGACTGCCGCAGATAAAACTGATCGAACCTGAAGGCACCTATCTTGTATGGCTTGACTTCAGTGCGCTCGGCCTTAACGATAAAGAACTTGAAGACTTCATTATAAACCAGGCAGGGCTGTGGCTTGATTCGGGAACCATGTTCGGCGCAGGCGGCGAAGGCTTCCAGCGCATCAACATAGCGTGCCCGAGGGCTATCCTGGAAAAAGCCCTGACACAGCTTGAACAGGCTGTCAAGCAGCTGTAACACTAAAAACAGCATTTGGTTATTGACATCGGGAAGTGGTCTTTGTATAATATAAAACTGTCGGGCGGTGCCCGATGCAATTGAATGCACACCATTAGCTCAGCTGGTAGAGCACCTGACTCTTAATCAGGGAGTCCAGGGTTCGAGTCCCTGATGGTGTACCAAGGGCTTCAAGGTTTCTTGAAGCCCTTTTTTCGTGCTTATCCCAAGAGTTATTGCAGCAATCCTTTGTTTTAGTTTTCTCCGATGATCTCCCTCATGACAGTTATAACTTCCTTATTCCGTCTGCATTTCTTTTGCCTGGCAAAATCCCCATTCATGGCTTTATCAGATATTACAACGTTATTTCCTTCTATCCTGAACTTCACAATCATCCGTTCAAAACTCAAAAACCCCTGCCGCAGCGCCACTTTTTTATGGTATAATATTCCCGTCCGGATTAAAGCATATAATATAGTATCGTTGGGCAATAAGGAGGCATTGCCGCCTCATTGGAAATGCCCTGTCTTTTTTCGATTCAGGCAAATCCTGCACAGCAGAAAAACTGAACAACTGCAATAAGACTACTGTATTTTGCATTACATAGAGGTGATGGCTTGAGTGAGATAACAGCCAAGCTTAAGGAAGTATTAACTTCGGTATTACCTATTACATTGATTGTCGTTATACTACACTTTACCATAAGCCCTTTGGAATCCGATATGTTTTATGCTTTCCTTATAGGTTCCGCCCTGGTTATTCTCGGCCTGACGGTATTCCTGTTCGGCATTGACCAGGGGCTTGAACCCATCGGGCAGGGCATCGGCAACGCGATAACCCATTCAAACAGTTATGCGGTGCTGATAACTATCAGCCTTGTACTGGGCTTCTTTATCTCCTATGCAGAGCCCGATATCCATATCCTTGCCAACCAGGTGGACAGCGTGACCTCAGGCCAGTTTAACAAAACGTTGATGGTGGTTGCTGTCTCGGCCGGCCTTGGAGTGATGATGACCCTTGGAATGCTGCGCATCCTGAGAAGTGTCCGCCTGAAATATGTGTTCACGGCGGCATATGGCCTGATCTTTGTGCTTTCGCAATTCTCATCCGCCGATTTTCTGGCCATATCCTTTGACGCTTCTGGGGCAACAACGGGTGCGGTAACCGTTCCTTTCATGCTCGCGCTGGCTGCCGGTGTATCTTCATTGAAAAGGGACAGCAGGATGGGGGAAGCCGACAGCTTTGGCCTGGTAGGCATCTCTTCCACAGGAGCTATCCTGGGGGTCCTGGTTGCGGGAATCTTTCTGGATGTTGATAAACTGGAAGGAACACTTCCTGAAACAGAAATTGCCACGGCCAATATGCTGGAATCTTACGGCAGCAAACTGATCTCAATAGCCCGGGATGCGTTTCTGTCCCTGCTGCCGATAATTATCGTATACATACTGTTCCAGATATTCTCCTTCAAGCATAAAAAGAATAAGGTCATCGATATCGTCCGAGGGATTGTCATGACCTTTGTAGGACTGGTAATATTCTTGCTGGGTGTAAATGGCGGTTTCATGGAAGTAGGCGCCCGGTTGGGAATGCAGCTTGCTTCCATGGAATCCAGTATTCCGGTTTTGCTTGTATCGCTTCTCCTTGGGCTTACCACCGTACTTGCCGAACCGGCTGTTCTTGTGCTGACCCATCAGGTGGAAGATGTCACAGGAGGATCGGTTAACCGCACCCTGGTACTCATCTTCCTGTCTGTAGCAGTTGGCGCTTCCATCCTTATGTCCGCCCTGAGGATCCTGATACCCGATATCCAGCTATGGATGTATTTGCTGCCCGGGTTTGGCCTCTCGGTGATACTGGCATACTTCGTACCGGATCTGTTTGTTGGTATGGCCTTTGACGCGGGAGGAGTCGCATCCGGGCCGATGACTGCCACTTTTTCGCTTGCTTTTGTTCAGGGTATTGCAGCTCAGGTTCCAACGGCTGATGTGGTAACAGATGGATTTGGCATGATAGCTATTGTCGCAATGATGCCAATAGTAGCGATTGAACTGCTTGGCGCGCTCTATCAGGCTAAATCCCGGAAATTGTCCCTGGCTGCTAAAATAAGAAAGCGTATAGTTGGAGGTAATTATGGATAAGCATATTGAAACTGCTGGAAATAAATATCAGATACTGACACTCATCCTGAGCGACAGCCGGTGCCATAAATGCATCCATATAGCCAAGGGAAAGGGGCTCTTCGGTGGTATTGCAACAATTGGCAGGGGAGCGGTAAGCAGCTCGGTCTTAAACGCACTGGGGATAAAGAGCCAGAAGAGGGAGATTATAAGCTTTCTGCTTGAAAAGGACAAGTCCGAAGAGATACTGGATTGCTTCACCACAGAGCTTCAGCTCCACGAACCCGGTCATGGGATCGCCTTCACCTCGCCTGTGATACTGGCTGATCGCAGAGTGGATGAGGTCCAGAATAATGATGATAAAGCTATGATGGAGGAAAGGGATATGTTTAAAAAGCTTACGGTTATTGTTGATCGAGGCATGGGCCAGGATGTTATGGATATAGCGCGCAAGGCAGGCGTTCGCGGCGGCACCATCATGCACGGGCGGGGTGTCGGCGCGGAGTACACTGAAAAATTGTTCGGGGTGGAGATCGAGCCGGAAAAGGAACTGGTCCTGATCCTGATACCGGACGATTTGGTCAGCAAGGTAGTGAACGCGTTATATGAAGTGTTTCAATTGGAAGAAGCCGGGAAGGGAATACTGTTTGTTGAACCGGTTGATGAAGTCAGGGGCCTTTTCCAGCCAAGCCATCATGATAATGATAAATAGTTAATGACAATTCCAGCTTACGGCCAATGCTCCTATTCCCAGGTTTACTGTCAAGCGTTTTTGATTTTGTCTCAAAATAAGAGTATCATTAGCTGGAAAATGCCCTTTAAAGGAAAGCCCTTTTTAATCCCCGAACCGAGGTAATAAGGGCCTCTTTTTTAGCTGTAAGTATATGATTCTGCCTGCTTAAGCATAATCATTAATTAACACCTTTTCGGGGTTTTAGATACTTCCGTTCAAGAATATCCATTGACCTTTTGGTGGGTTCCATATTGTGTTCATAAATATCTGAATAAATGTGAGGAACTTTCAAGAGCCTAAAATTCATGTCATTAATATCAAAATAATTAAGGTCTAAATCATCTAAACCCAGCCATTCCCGGTATGTATTGTATTCTTCGCCTTTTTTCTTATTAAAGGCATTAGCCAAATTTTTAAGTCCTCCTACACCACCACAGTCCTCAATAATACCATATCCTTCTCCCTCAAGTACTCGGGGAAGAAGCCTTCCCGGCATGTCATCATCCTTGAATATGCGTTCAAGGGTGACATCTATAATCCAATTGTCGCCGAAATCATAAACAAATACCAATCTGGAATATGGTGCTGTTATGACATGCTTTAATTTATGCCTGGTAATGTCATAAACCTTCTCGTCCTCATCCCGGTAAAGGTATGTATCCTCTGTAATGATTTCAAATATTCTATTCTCTTCAATATCGTCAAACGGATCATCTGCATATAACCGGTTAAATTCACTATCGCCCAGCCTTTTACGAATAGCCATAATTAAGTTTTCTTTGAAAGGCACTTCAATGCGAAACAGGTGATTTGCCTGCATTTCAAACAATGTCATCAGAATATAGCCCAAGCGAGCCATAGTAATATTGTTAGCGACGTGAAACCTACGCCATATTTTAGGCTGGTAATCCCTCAACTGTGCGTAAAACTCATAAATAGGATTTGATGCCATAGTACAACCCCCTTCCCAGTGATTCATATTATACACTAAAACAAAGTAACGGCGAAGGGGATAGTTGACTTGCTTACGTTCCGGTTTTCAGAACAGCACGGTGACTTTGCTTTTGCCTGAATTGGTCAAACAAGCTTTTCCTCCATGGGTGGTTCATGGGAGGAATGTACTTTGCGATTGGTTTTACCTTCGATTCCTTGAAATCAAAATTCCGGGATGTACGCTCATGTTCAGGAATTTCTTCCAAAGCATAGACCCGATCTTCTACACTAAAGTACAGGTTATTGTCAAAAGTACGTATAACAAGCCCCTCCGTGCCCTTGTGAAAGTACACGGGGAGACCGCTTTGATTAACAGTACGGTAATATTTGTTGAAAAATCTGATAGAATGACCGCTGTCTACCGTACGACTGGTCAATATAGCCAGAGTGAGGTTCACTTTTTCTTGTGTGGGTTTATTTTCAAATACGGATTGTATGCGGCTGTGGTCAAGCGCAAACCGCTTGTTGAACTGGGGAAGGTACTGTTTAAGGTATTCGTTAGCTTGCTCTATAGTGGTTATACCCGCAAGCCTTAACAGAACCGGAAGGCGGGATTGCAATGTCCAAAACATGCGTTCTACACGCCCCTTTGCTTGCGATATGCTAGTGGTCTTAATCTCGACGCCGAGTGTCTTGCAGGCGTATGCGAATTGGGTGTAAGTGTCGTTTTCGTCCAGTCCGCCGCCTTTTCTCTTGAATTCAAATATTGTTCTCCTGTCAGTATAGAACATGAGTGGTATGCCATAGTCCATCAGTATCTGCCAGAATACATTGTAATAACCATTGAGGGTTTCTGCCTTATCAAACCAGGCACCGGTAATCATCCCTGTTGCGTCGTCTACTGCTATGTGAAGCGTGGTTTGTACACCTCCAAACCACGGATATATGCATGCGTCCATTTGCTGCATTTCCCCAAAGTATGCACAACGTGGACGCCTGGCATGAGCATCTTCAATATCTACAATCAGTGCCTGCAGTCTTTTTTCCTCCCGTGAAGTGACCGCTGCCTTTTTCATCTCTTCCAAAAGTTTTCGAACATTTTTCTTTGTATTCTTGGTAGCCTGCGGAGACAGAAGATATTGCGTCATGAGTAATTTTCTGACTACAGACTCCGACACTTTTATACCTTCAAATTCCTCCAGCAGTTCCGTGAAATGCTGATAAGTTGAATCGTAATACTTAGTTCTGTAAAGATCAATAATTGACTCCTTAACCTCATCACTAAGCGCGTGTACAGGTTTTCGTCCCTTGTTTCCATGTACAAAAAATTCCTTGCCATAAGTTTTATAGCCTTTTATGTACCGGTCAATACTGCGCCTCGTACAACAAAGCTTTTTTGCCGCTCTGTTTTTGTTTCCATTTTGTTCGACCAGTCCCTTTATTACTTCATACTTTTCTTCTCCGTCCACAGTCAATTCAATCCTCCGCATCATTTCCACCCCATATTTTTGATATGAGGTTAATTATACACCACATCAAGCCATTAAATTAAGACAAAATCACTGACGGGTTATTAAGACAATATCACAAACGGATCACAGCCAATGCTCCTATTCCCAGGTTTACTTGACTAATGGGGTAATCGGATGTATACTTGAAAATGCCTCCTGCTATCGGAGGCATTTGTTTCTTTTATAAGGGACATTACGCGCTTAAAAAGGATGTAGAGCAAGATGCCCGAAGGCATAAAGACCATCGTCAAGAACAGAAAGGCGAGGCACGAATATTTTGTAGAGGAAATATTTGAAGCCGGGATTGCCCTCACCGGAACCGAGGTTAAGTCACTGCGCCAGGGCAGGGCCAACCTCCAGGACAGCTATGCGGTAATTAAAGACGGCGAGGTCTTTTTGCATGGCATGCACATAAGCCCTTATGACCAGGGCAACAGGTTCAATCACGACCCATTGAGAACCCGGAAGCTTTTGCTGAACCGGTTCGAGATAAACAAGCTCATCGGATTGACCCAGAAGAAGGGGTTTACCCTGATCCCCCTGAGCCTGTATTTCAAAAAGGGGCTCGTGAAGGTGGAACTCGGGGTATGCCGCGGCAAGAAGCTTTATGACAAGCGCGACGATATTGCCAGGCGGGATGCAGCCAGGGAGATAGAAAGAAGGATGAAGGATTCAGGCCGATAATTCCCGGTATATATTTGAAGCCTGGTATGTTATAATATATATGGCGCACTGCCAATATAAATGGGGGTGTCTTGGTTTCGACGGGGTCGTTGAAGCAGGAGAAGCGGGTAGTGGATTCTCGTTGGCCACTTTAAAAAACGAGAGTATAAAAATAAACGCTGACAATAACAAGTTAGCTCTCGCAGCCTAATATAGGCTGCCGTCCCGCCCGGGAGGACCACGGTCCGGGATGGGGCGTCGACAGTGGTGAACGTGACACGGCAAAGCTTTGAGCCGTGCATGACAAATGAAGCTACTGAAGCTGTAAGCCTGTTCATGGGCGTATAGCGGAGGGAATGTAAAAACATGAACTGCACCCGGAGAAGCTCTTGCGGAAGCGGTTTCGGACAGGGGTTCAAATCCCCTCGCCTCCACCATTTAAATCCACAATGAAATATATTTCCAGCTCGTTCTCGTGAACAATAACTTTTCGGACATAGGCCTGGATGATGCGCTTCTGCTCGTCCAGGTTTTTGTTTTTTATATCCGCATCTTTGAGGAGATACGCCTTAATTGTATCTATGGTAGGAGAATTGATTTGTGCTTGAAATTCGGCTTCGTGCAGACGGCGCAATAGAGTTTCTTTTCGTTGTTCAAGGTGATCCATTTTTTCTTTGAAGCTGGGGTGGAAAAGCCCCTTCGCAACAGCATCAACGATGTTATCTATTTGTTGCTGTATTTCTGAAAGTTCTTTTTTTAGTGTTTGTATGTCGTTTTTGATAGTACTATATTGTGATTGAGCAAAAGCGTAGATTTTCTCGGCAATTTTTTCAATAGATTCTTTAGACAAAATTCTTTTTTCAAGTTCTTCTATAACAATATTTTCTACATATTCGGCCCCAATTGATTTCATATCACAATCCTTTTTTCTTTTCCGAGACGAACATTCGTACGATAAGTATTTGTCCTTATTCCTGCCAGAATATCTTCTGTTTCCTACCATAGCGCTGTTGCACTTCCCGCAGAATATCAATCCTGACAACAAGTACGTTTCCTTTGCTTTATTTGCTCCCGGACCGCGTTCATTCATTTTCATCCGCTCCTGCACCCTTTCCCAAGTTTCATCATCTATTATTCTTGGCATACCGCCTTCAATTCTGATAATTTCATCCTCACTTTTACTTTTGTGATGATTTCTTTTTCCATTAATTTTCCGTTCAGTACGATTAAAAATGTAAACCCCTCTATATTTCTCGTTTTTGAGTATGTCATGAATACTATTCTTACCAAACGGTCTACCTGTCTGTGTTTTGTAGCCTTCCTGGTTTAATTTATTTATTATTTCGCTATATCCTTTTCCAGCAGCATACATTTCAAAGATCATTCTTACGGCTTTGGCTTCTTGCTCATTGATTACATACGTCCCATCAGGAGCAACATTATATCCAAGGGGAGGTTTCCCGCCGGTATGTTTGCATTGCAGGGCAGTCTCTCTCATGCCCTTCATGACTTCCCGGGCCAGGTTCCGGCTGTAGTATTCAGCCATACCTTCGAGGACTGATTCCAAGATGACACTTTCCGGGCTGTCGTCGAGGGGTTCGAGAACGGATATCAACCGGACACCGTTCTTTTTCAACTGCCGCTTATAAAACGCCGAATCGTACCGGTCCCGGCTGAACCGGTCAAGTTTGTGAACGATAACAGCATCAAATAGACCCAGGGCGCTGTCCTGTATCATCTGCAGAAAGCCAGGTCTGTCATCTGTTGTTGCGCTCCGGGCTTCATCAGTATATATCTTGACAAGGCGGATCCCATTTCTATCACAGTATTCACGAATAGCGCGAAGCTGAGCTTCTATTGATTCTTCGCGCTGGTTGTCACTGCTATACCTTGCGTACGCTGCTGCTTTGATCATCGGTTGCCCTCCTATATGCAAGAACTTATGTTCGTAGTTATAATAAAAAAAATAAAGTTAATTAGTTTTCTTGGCTGTAATGTGAAAATTTAATACCTAATCTACGAAGCATATCAAAAGTGTTTATATATTGGACATTAAAAGCTACACAAACATTAGGAATAGGTATTCTCTTTTTAATTTCTTTATTAAAAGCCTCGTGTGTAACTACTATTAACCCTTTTGCCTTTGCATATGCGATCAACCATCCATCTGCACAGCTTGCAAATTCACTTTTGGCTTCTGG
>Ga0116169_1000443_pt1 | contig 43401 bp, 31 predicted proteins | sample AD_UKC130_MetaG_FD_89796 | JGI IMG/M metagenome (GOLD analysis project Ga0116169, IMG submission 89796) | Active sludge microbial communities of municipal wastewater-treating anaerobic digesters from Canada - AD_UKC130_MetaG | ecosystem: Engineered > Bioreactor > Anaerobic > Digestate | place...
AAAGACAAAAATATGTCTTTAGACTCAAAAATTAAGGAATTGCTGAATAGTATTGGTATACATGTTGACGAAGAATCGTTTGAAAGAACATTTAACTCAAGAGCTAAGATAATCAATGATGGTAGGTTGGAAAATGAGGATATCCTTCTTATTGAATTTGACCATCATATATTTGATGTCAAGTTTTTGCTAAATGGCAAAAAGGCTGATAACATAATCAGTTTTAGCAACAAGAAGTTTGAAGATATATATGGAAAGGATGGCATGCTGAAAACTGGCTATTCCTACATTGAGAAATCCAATAATGACGCTGAATATGACTTGATGACCACGTTTTGTAAAAAGCACAATCTTAATTTTTATCGTTCAGAGGATGAACTCCGTGAATATATGATAAGCAAGCTGAAAGACTCTATAGATGATAAAAACAAGTTCATTTTAGCCCGTAAGAACAAAGAGTTTTCGACTTATAATGGCAGAATCCTTAGTACATACCTTACTTCTGATGGTTCTTTCCGTATCAGGGATTCTGTGACCGGTTATATGCTTGTATTTAAGAATAATAATTCTTCCATTAATGTTTCCTTGTTTGAGAATACTGAGAATTTTGATGTAACCGGTAAAGAAATACCTCTCGGCAGTATTATTGATGATGGGAAAGGCGCTTTGCATTCGAGATTCCATACCGCTTTCAATGACCCAGACGCAAATGCGTTGTTGCGTTGCTCCGAGGCTAAAACATGGCTGGAACTCCACGGCGTATCTGAAGAGCAACAGAAAAGAATTTTCGTGAGAAACGTAGATTGGCGCAAAGTAAATCAGCGGGGTATGGAAAATGTCAATAAGATCATGAATTCATGTTTTGAACTGAAGGATAAATTTGGGCTTGATTATGATGTAAAGATTCAGCAAATAAAATGCAACAAAGATAAAAGTTTTACATCATTGAATATTTACGACAATGACAATAGAATTTCCCTTACCTTTGATGTGAACGGAAATCCTGTTTCTATTAGCTACAGGGAAGCTGGCAAAGATTCTAAAACTAAATCAGTTTACAACATCATGACCAAAGTTACGTCAGATGACTATTTTGAAAAATATGCCGATAACATTGAGTTCCAGAAATTGTTTAACTTTGCTCGCATTGCCATCAAGGAAGGTAATGAACAAGACCTCGTAAAAAGATTAGAAGGCCTTTTAGGTCGGAATTTGGATTATAGGCCAGAAGATAAAACTAAGGAATCTGTAACGAAAGAAATGGCTATGGAACTTAAAACCATTGATAAAGTGACTGAGCAAAACACAAAAGATAAAACAGCAGTGCCAATAATATCTAAGCCATCGCGCGTAACTGAAAGGGGAAAATAAGATGGGTAAATTAAAAGAAATCACCCTTGATGAATTTATTGAGGATGTTAAAGCAAGAGAAGCATTAATAAAAGAAGACCCGATAGTTCGGCTTATGCTTGTGGGAACGAGCATGGAGATTATCAAAGCAGCAGAATCAGGTAAGGTAACTATCCTTACTGACTATGATGCTGATGGTGTTTGCTCTGCTTACATAATGGAGAAAACCATAAAATCGGTCAATCCTGACTGTGATGTAAAAGTCATATGCAATGACAGACGCAATGGCTATGGATTATCACCTGATGTAAAAGGTGATGGTGTTTCGCGGTACATAATATGCGATATGGGTAGCAATCAGCTTCCCATTGCCAGAGAACGCTTGGGTGAAGATGTAATTATCGTTGACCACCATCTTATTGAAAATGATGACATCAGAAAAGCTTTTGCCTCTGTTACAACAACAGACCATAGTAATTGTCTATGTAATCCCCATGCACTCTATGAGGATGACAGTAAAAATGCTCAGTACTGCGCAACCGGTCTTTCTTACAGGATTTATCAGGAAACAAAGAATATATGCAAGGAACAGGGGAAGACGTTCCTGACTAATGAAAAGCAAGACAATACTGTTGCTGTTATGGCCTGCATTGGAACTGCGGCAGATATGGTAGACGTTATGGACTTGAACAGTTATAACCGCCAGATATTGAAAGAGGGCATAAAAAAGATAGATAATGCTGACCGCAACAATCTTGACTTTATAATCGGATATGTTCTTGCCCAGAATGGAATAGGCGAAAGAACTACCGCACGCCAAGTCGCCTTTAATGTTGGTGCTTATTTCAATTCTGCATCCCGGATGTGCGTCATAATGAACGATAACGGAGCACAAAGGCTGTATAATGCACTTACTGGCGACCCGAATTCTTTCGCAACCTATCGTGAGTTCGAGTATTTGCAGAAAATGAATGATTTGCGCAAGGAGCGGATTTCGGAACTGGTTAATGAGGAAGAGTATAAAAAGTTTGTTTACGAACAAAGGTTTGGTAAAGATAAGGATAATAATATTGCTATTTACCAACTTCCTGACGATGTTCCCGCCGCTTTCGCTGGCCTGATTGCAGGAAAGCTGACTGAAGCTACAGATAAGGCCATCATATGCCTTACATACAATACCGAGAAAGGTTGCTACATAGGAAGTGGCAGGAATTCTGTAAATAATAAGACAAGTCTTATAGAGTTTTTGGACTATGCTCTTTCCAGAGACAATGAACTCTTTGATGGAAAAAACGTTCATGTTGGGGATAAACTTGATATCAAATATGGCGGTCACGAAGAAGCTTTAGGTATATCCTCACTCAATAATATTGCAAGATTTAAAAGCCTGATATATTCATGCATGGATAAAATGGAATCCAAGGACATTTCTGAGAAGACTGTTCTTCGGATAACTCCATCTGAGCTAAATGACCCTGAGACATTAAATAAGATATTGCAGGTTGAGCCGATTGGAACCGGTTTGCAGATACCACCAGTGATAATTACAGGAGAGGAATACGGCAGAGATAAGTATTTCGTGAAAAACCGTGATGATTGGAAACGTATCAACGTGCGTATTGACGGAACATCATTATTTGTTTCCGACTGGGCATATTCTCCATTGGCTTATCCATTGTCAGGAAAGAACAATAACGAAATTGTGTTTTTGGCCGAAATTGGTATAAGCGATTTCAAAGGATTGCACATTGAGCTATCATCAAAGTTTGACAGGTTATTTTATAAGGAAAGGTTAAAAGAAATTGAATTGGAGCAACAGAAATTGGCCGATAAAGACCTAATGAATGAACGGGCAGGATAAAAGTAAATGACTCTATATTTTCCATGTGTAACTTAAGACTAATACTATATAAATTTTAAGAAAGGAAGTATCATTATGGCATGGAGAACAATTTCCCGTGATGAAGCAAAAACTAATGTTCAGGCACAACAGCAAGCTCCCAAGAAAGAGGTACTGGCATATATTAACGCAGAAGTAAAGAATCTGGCTAAGAATGACCCTGTAATTGATGCAAGGGCTAAGGCAGTCCTCGGTTTGTGTCTGGAAGTAATGGACAAAATTGAGCAGGCTGGACTTACGACTCAATCGCTTGACAAAAACAAGAACCCGTACACGGACAAGCTTGTGGTTAAGGTAACACCTGACAGCAACGACCCTAAAAAATATTGGACTACGGCAGAGTATAAACATGGAACAACTACACTGATACTGTATGCAAGAGATGACGTTTCCAACGGCGCTCAATTCTCGGCTATGGGTGTTAAGAAGTGGGACAAGGATATCGGCAGGTCTGTCTATTTCAAGCAGAATGAAATAGCTTCCGCGCCTATCTACAAGTCAATCAAGGATATTGCCAAGTTTATTGAGGATAATGGCTATATCCAGAAGAAGGCAAGGACAGTAGAAAAACAGGCCACTGAAAAGCCTGCCGTTGAGAAACCTGCTGCGCCTGCTGCAAATGCGCCAGCAAGAACTCCTGCGAGAACATCTTCGTGGGGACAAAATAAGGTTCCTGAAAATGCACCGGAAAAGGTTCCTAAAGATAACCCGGCTAAGTCTGTACCACAGGCAGCACCACAGAATACGTCTGATAATGCGCAGGGAAAAACCTTCAAGAAGTCAATACTGCATGAGTTCAGCATTGAGGCCAACAAGTTCTTCAATGAGAACAGTGCCAAGGTTCCTAATAATGTAGGCAAGATGGTTAATGATGTCTATGCTCGCTACACGAATGATAAGTATGGCGAGAAAGTTACTATATTCAACCATCATGAGAATGTCATCGTTGAATTGCGTATTGTTAAAGGGGAAAGACATGCTATCGTAAAAGACTTCGAGCTTAACGAACAAGGTAAGGTTCGCAGAGAAGGCGAAAAACCTATGGTTAATGAAATAGTAACTGTCGATGACATTGATGCATACATATCCAGTATATTCCCGGAAATCAAGGAAGTCGTCTATCAGTTCAAGTTCTCCGAGGACGCTAAAGAGCAAACCAAAACCAAGAAAGCTCCCGAAATCGAAAGATAGTTTTATGCAGTATACTTAAGACAAAAAGCTCCCGTATTTATGCGGGAGCTTTTAATATTTCCTTATGTTTTAAAGTCATATCTATTAACATGCATGTTACCCTTTCAAACTTCCCCGTTTTTACATATAATATATTCACAGATATTTACGCGAGATTCTGAGGTTAAGTGGGGTTTTTAATAGCTTCGTTTGGCAGAATTCTAAATGGTGGTATTTCGGTGGTATTTTTGTTTTTTGTGCCTCTTCTACCCCGCTCCATTACAGGCTTTTATCCCTTTTGGTACTGTTATTATACCATAAATACTTAGGAGGAGATGGTTTTGGATTCTTATACCAATAAGGCACACAAGTTCAATGTGATTCTAATGTGGCTTTTTGCAACGATTCTATCCATAACGGCTTACTTTAACAGCGGACTCAGACTGGCTCTTGCCGCCGCCGGTTTATCATATCCTACTTGTCTGATTCTAACAGTCATAGCATATTTAAAGATGAAAAATAATTTTGTCAAATCGCTTATTATTACGTTATTGCCTGCAATAGGCGTAATGTCGTATTCGGCGTCACAGGGCGGGATACCGCGCATGTTTGCCGGCTATCTTGTATGTGCCTGTTTTGCAGTCGTATATTTCAGCAAAAAAGTGATACTGGCTTACTGTTCGGTTGTATCCGCATTACTTATAGGGATGTACATTATAAACCCGATATTGCTTCTTGGAGCTGACAACAGCTTCGGCGAATTCCTGCCGAGATTCGGTATGTTCATATGCGGCTCTCTCGCTTTATACTACCTCGCAAAAGAAGGAAGCAAGCATCTGGCTGGGGCCGTAAGCGAGAGCGAAAAGGCATCCGCTCTGAACAGGAACCTGACTGAAATAATAGGACAGGTTAACATAACTACTGAAAGCCTTTTTGAAAGCGTAAGCAAATGCAATGATAGCATTGAAGAAAATCAACAGGGTCTGGCAAGCGTAACCAAATCAATCCAGGATATTTCCAAGGCTGTAGAAGAAAGCGCCATAGCAGTTAATAATGTCAGCAGCTATGTCTCGGATTCATCACAGTTAATCAGTGAAGCATATTCCATTTCCAAAGAGGTGGAAAAGGAGTTCCGATGAACATATGAAACCATATCGGTCGGAACTAAGGAAGCAGATGAGACATGCAGCACCTGGACATCATGAGAAACTCCATCCATTCCGCTGTCTCTGCCGTTAAAGAGCTTCAGCAGAAGATGAATATAATCGGCCAATTCCTCGAAATTATCACCAATATTGCAGCCCAGACGAATCTGCTGGCATTGAACGCGGCTATTGAGGCAGCAAGAGCAGGTGAATCAGGTAAAGGCTTCACCGTTGTGGCGGATGAAATACGAATACTGGCAGAACAGAGTTCCAATGCAGCCAGGGATATACAGAAAATAACCGTAGAAGCGCGAGACACAACACGTATCGCCATTGAAGAAGTTCAAAAGGGAAATGCATCAGTTGAAGAAGGCACCGCCAGGATTTCAGAAGTTATGAAAATACTGGGCAGTTTTAAGAACTCAATAGAATCGGTAAATCAAAAGCTTTATACGGAATTTGAAATGATGGATAAAGTCGCTGACCGCTTCCGCAACATGAGGGAGCACCTGGAAACCCTGGCGGCGGCATCGGAAGAGAATTCAGCCAGCATTCAACAGATACTGGCCATGACAATGGTTCAGAACGAAGCCATAGATAAAACGGCAGAAATGATCCGGAACATAAAGGAGTTGGGACAGACTCTGAAAAATCAACTTTAGCATTCCTCTCAAGCCAAGAGACGGTTCAAACCACGGGGACGGTTCCATTGGCTCAAACCACGGGGACGGTTCCATCAAACCACGGGGACGGTTCCATTGGTTTGACAAACCACGGGAACGTTTCCCTTGGTTTTTGCATAACCACAGATATCGACTTCGGGTTTTAATCGCAGGTTCTGTCCCATGGCCGGACCGCAGGAACCGTCCCCATGGTTGAAATACCCTCCTGTGACTGGCAAATGGACTGATCAGCTGTTTTTTCTGGCTTTAATAAGCAAAAAGTCAGGTTTGTGAATGTATCTTTTGTATGCTGGGTATTTTTCCATAATGTCGCTGCCCGGGACAGGCTCGAGCATTTTTTCGATAACAAAGCCGGAACCTAAGAGTGAATTGATAATAGTTGAAAATGTACGATGGTATTTTGTAACCCCGTCAACAAGCCATGCTACTTTTCTTTCGCCCTCAACCGTATATGTGGTTAAATTATAATGAATAATGTCATTTTCAGAATTCCGGGTCCAATAATCCGCATTTAACAAAGCAGTCGTTAACGGATGCTCCTGTGAAAATATAAAATAACCGCCCGGGTTTAAAAGCCGGTAAACGTCCCTGGCCAGTTTATCAAAATCTTCAATATAGTGAACGGCAAGAGAACTGAACACAACATCAAACTTATCTGTGATATCATCCAGATCAGTCATGCTCTTGTTGATATACTCAATCCTGGGAGATGAGTTTTCATTTCTTGCCACTTCAAGCATTTTTGCAGAAATATCAAGGCCCGTGACCTTCCTTGCGCCCAACTCAAGAAACCGGATGCAATTCTCACCATAACCGCAGCCGAGATCAAGCACGGATTTGTTGTTCAAATCGGGAGCGAGACTGAACAGTGCGGGTTTTTCAACAACGTAGTTTGCTGCAGAAGGATCATCTCTTAGCTTCTTGTAACCATCAAAGAACTCCTGGTTGTCATAAATGTTCTGATTACTCATTTTCAGCTCTCCTTCCATGCCAGGGGCGCGCCAGGGGACGGTTCTCCTGACGCATAAACACATTCAGATAATGTGTTTCCTGTCTGTCCTTTATCTCTCTTCATCTGCATAAAAGCTTTTGAGTGACTATATCGGAGTATATCTCCATACCGCTGGTTTTTGCTATATGGATCACATTTTCAAACCGGCTGCTTCCGGGGAGGAAAGAAGTCAGCAGGTTTTCTTCCCGGAAAATACGCTCAGGATTGAAGACTACATCCTGGTATCCATCAAATATAGCCACATAAAAGATATCAGATTCAACGATATCCTGAAAGAAATGGCTGCCATAGGACAGTTCCGGCATAAAACCTTCTTTTTTTGAAGAATACTCGCATAGAACCTTCATATTGCATATCTCTGTAAAGTGTACAGGAACACCAAGGGAAGGTGTAGTGCTCCCCCACCTGCCGGGGCCTGCCAGCATGGCATTTTTCCCTTTCATTTCCCTGTTAATCAGGCCAATCTGCCTGGCCACCTCGTATTTCCCCTGTTCACTCAGGTCCAGGTATGCATTCGCACGGATCAATACAACATAATCGACAGGCAGACGCACGCTTCCGCCCATGAAATTGCCTTTGCATGAGAAGAAGCAATCCTTCGGATCCTTTAGTTCCGGTATCTTTACGGTCCTGCCCAGGCCCTTGGTTTGCAGCGGGCGGCATTGCAGGAGATTGATTTTAAAGCTGTTATCCTTATTAAAGTTAGCCGTAAACTCAACATCAACCGGGTAATCGTATGCCTTTGACAGCAGGGCCAGCATTTCTCTCATTATGGCTGCAAAATTTGTATCTGTAAAAAGTCTTTTGAAATCCAGCAAACCAGGCATCTTCCGGTTCTGATTTCCCAATGCACGCATACGGGCCAGGGCAGCATAGTCAGGACTTATGAACAATTCCCTGTCTGCCTTTACAGGAAGAGATAGAACCTCATCCACGTCCTTGCTTACCGGGGTATTTTCTGTGAGCGACAGAAGGTCCATCCGGTGCTGGGAGAACTTCTTCTGATCTTCATAACTCATTGGTGGAAGCCGCAGTGGGTCGTCAAGGCATACTATCCTTACATAATCACCATCGGTCCGATCCACTGCCCTGGTGCCCAATCCAAATACAAGGCGGAGCATCCCCGCGTTCATATCAATGGTTTCATCCCATACGTAAAGATTGCATGAGTTTCCCACGCCTGCGATATGTGGGAAAAAGTAATCTCCATGCCGATCACCCGATACACGCTGAACCAATATTGCCATTTGCTCGTCCTGCTGTGCCAGTCCACGGTTCATCCTATAGTTCAGCGCGTCTTCGTTCATGGTGCTCGCATAAACAATGCGTACAGCCTGTTCAAAGGCTTCATAACGCTCCTGGGGCGTTCCCTGGTTTACGCAGAAAACGCTCTCGTACTTTCCGGCAAACGCGTTTCCAAAGTTGTCTTCCAGCAGGGAACTGGAACGTACAATAACAGGAGACTGACCGAAGTACTCCAGCATTTGGATGAATTGTTCCTGGATATCCTTGGGAAAGGATCCGTGCAAAAGCTTTTCTTTAAGCTCCGCCGCATACCTGTAATAACCCTCGGGCGTTTTCTGCCTGGTGCGAAGGCTCCACCAGCCGTTTTGCACTATATATGTGTAAAAAACATCGGAACCTATATAGAACGAATCATGGGGTTCCATGTACGGCGCAAAACGGTCGCCTACATCTTTCTCCAATATCTTCCTTGCAAGAAGCATGCCGACGCTCTTGCCGCCAATAAAACCGGTGCCGATTTCCCTGGATGCAATGTCAAGAATATCTCTTAAGGTGAAATACCGGTCGCACAACCGGAACATCCGGGAATCACTGCCGATAAGCATATGCATGAGCTGCTTCTTCACCGCTTCCTGCTGCTCAATTGGAAAGCCCAGCATTTTCTTAGCATCGTTAAAGACGGTATTCCAATAATCCAGCCTGATCTCCCCACGGCTGATCCTGTTGAAAAGTTCGGATGCATCAGAACTGGATGTAATGCAGATAGCTTCCTGACCCTGGATCAGATGGGGAAAAACATTGTGGGCGAATATCGCTGCCAGACCTTAAGGGGGTGGATATAGGTTTTATCACTGATCTGATATAAATCCAGGAGAAGCTGGGTCGTTTCACGGATGCCTGCAATGGTGCTGTAGGTATGAAAACCACGCTTCAGGGCAAAATATGCGACTGTATCCAGTTCATACAAATACGGACAGGTGGCCTTGAAGAAGTTGCCGATCATCAAGTCCGAATGCCAATACTCCAACAGATCGGTGAGGCAGTCAAAAATATAGAATGCTCCTTTCCCCTCTTCTTTGATGATATTGTGTATTTCAATGGTAAAGCTCTCAAAGCCTTTGCTTGCATCGACATGATATGTCCTTATGCCCTGGAAGGCTTCCAGTATGGGTTCATGATTGGCGAAGCGGATATAAACCAGGCTCATGTTTTCTGCTCTTGCGTTATCCGCAAAACAGGCCGCCATCTTCTTATAGCCTGAGATGGAATCCACCTGCCAAACCACGTTATCCCCGAACCGCAGGTGATCGATTACCTGGTCGAATCCTTCCAATCCTGTACTGACTTTATCGAATGAATTCATAATCCACCCCGTTTCCGGATCCAGCATATACAGTCAACTGATTAACGCCCCTGAAAAGTTTCTTCCCTTCATGGGCCGGATTAAACTTCTCCAACTCAAAATAACATATTTGCATCTGCCCTGTCATTATGCCCTTTTGAAAAGTATAATGACGGACGTCTAAGAGGGGGTATCCCTTATTAAGGAATACCCTTCATGCCTTAAAGTGATCCGTCTTGCCCGGGACACGTGGTTTGAGCAATTTTCACCGGAGCAGGCTTCACCTGAACCAAAGAGACTGTCCCCATTGTTTTTCCCCAGATTTCCCCCATGGCTTTCCAATAACCCTCCCTTTAGCTTTCACAAAGTGGTATCATAATGGTGGTATCATAATTATAGAAATGATATCCAAATTTTTAAAAAAGGGTGTATTCGCATGAAACACTACGTTGATGTAAACGCCGAAAGAAACGGCGACGGTTCCAGGGAAAGACCGTTCAAGCGTATCAGCGATGCCGCAAAAGTAGCGCTTCCCGGTGATGAGGTTCTGGTAGCGCCCGGGGTTTACCGGGAGTATGTGGACCCGGCTAATCCCGGTACTGAAGATGCCCGAATCACCTATATCAGCACTGAACCTCTTGGCGCAGTAATTACCGGGGCGGAACAGATAAAGACCTGGAAACACTTCAAAGAAAATGTATGGGTGTGCCGGATACCAAACAGCGTTTTCGGCGATTACAATCCTTATACGACCATAGTTTTTGGTGACTGGTATTTTGCAACGCCGAACAAGCATACCGGATGCGTTTTCCTTAACGACAGGGCGATGTATGAAGCCGTGACCCTGGAAGAGTGCATCAGGGGCGAAGTATATGAATGCAGTTGGGTACCCGAAGAATCGGTTTACAAATGGTATACCGAACAGGACCCGGATGCCGATGAAACCATCATTTACGCCAATTTCCAGGGGCTGAATCCGAATGAGGAAAATGTGGAGATCACCGTACGCCGCAGATGCTTCATGCCATCCAAAACAGGCGTCAGCTATATTACAGTAAGAGGATTCAAAATCGATAAGGCAGCCACCACATGGGCGCCGCCTGCAGCCTTCCAGGACGGCATGATCGGCCCCCACTGGAGTAAAGGCTGGATTATTGAGGATTGCGAGATATCGAACAGCAGGTGCGCCGGCATTTCCCTTGGGAAATACTATGATCCCGAAAACGAGCATTACTTCACATTCAAACACGTTAAAAGCCCTACCCAGATGGAGCGCGACGCGGTATGCCGCGGTCAGTATCACGGCTGGCTGAAAGAGAAGATCGGAAGCCATATCATCCGTCGCTGCAACATCCATCATTGTGAGCAGGGCGGCATTATCGGCCGCATGGGCGGTGTTTTCAGCATCATCGAGGACAACCATATCCACCATATCAACAATATGCAGGAACTCGGCGGAGCGGAGATTGCCGGCATTAAACTTCACGCGGCAATAGATGTAATCATGCGCCGCAATCATATCCACCACTGCACCATGGGGATCTGGTGTGACTGGGAGGCCCAGGGTACACGCATCACCCAGAACCTGCTCCATGATAACCAGCGGCCTCCATATGCAAAGCATCTTCGCGGAAGCATGATGTCCCAGGACTTGTTTGTGGAAGTCAGCCATGGCCCAACGCTTATCGATAACAATATCCTGCTCTCGGACGTAAGCCTTCGGATCGCGACACAGGGCGTGGCTATGGTGCATAACCTGATCTGCGGCGCATTTACCAGCGTTGGCGGCGGAACCACGTGGCGCTATACACCATATCACATACCGCACCGTACCGAAGTTATGGGCTTTATGACCATCCTTCACGGCGACGATCGTTTCTGCAACAATATTTTCGTACAGAAATGGCCGTCTGAGGACTATGTTACACAGGACGACCATGACCCGCAGAAAATCAGGCGGGAGAACAGGCTTGTCGGTACGCATGTATTTGATGAGTACCCGACATATGATGAATGGATTTCACAGTTTGATTTTACTAAACATCCCGACATGATGGCCCTGGACCCTGTTCACTTTGGTCATCTGCCGGTATGGAGCGAAGGAAACGTATACCTGAACGGCGCCAAACCATGGAAAAAAGAAGTGAACTTCTTGCTGGCCGAAAAAAATGACCAGGAAATCAAGGTTGAACTTGCAGAAAAGGACGGGAATTATTACCTGGACACCAACATATTCGATTTTATCAGGGACTTTGATGCCAGGATGATTAACACCGAAATTCTCGGCAAAGCCTTCGAGCCGGAGCAGTACTTCGAGAATCCTGATGGAACTCCAATACAGTTTGACTCGGACTACTTCGGAAATCACCGCGGTGTTCATGTTATCCCTGGTCCGTTCGCATCCCCTGCAAGCAACGTCAAAGTGTACTAAGCGTAAACAGAGGAATTATAAACAGGAGCGGTATGAACCGCTCCTGTTTTCGTATCCGTTATGAATTTTTCATTCAAACCCTGTTTTTTACCGGCTTTCCGTGGCCGAAACGGATAACCCGTTCTTCCGCCCCAGATCCGCCGCCTGCAGAGCGGCTTTTTTACAAGACAGGCATAATAACCCGATGTTTTCTATTGCAAATACATGAAAACTGCCGTAAAGTATTGACGAAGTCATTTATAAAAATAAAATAATATTGACAAACAATTCATATATGAATAATATGAAATGGATGGGAGCAATTTTAAATGAGTGCCGGTACTTCTCTCATTAAAATCAGGGGACTCAGCAAGGTTTTCAAGACCGATGCAGGCGAGCTCAATGTCCTTGAGGACATTAATCTTGACATCATGGAAGGCGAAATATTTGGAATTATCGGTATGAGCGGCGCCGGTAAGAGCACCCTGGTTAGGTGCCTGAACTTTCTGGAAAAACCTACCAAAGGCACCGTGTACATTGACAATCAGGATCTTTCCTGCCTGAGCCAAAAGGAACTCTACAAGATCAGGCAGTCCATAGGGATGATCTTTCAGCAGTTTAATCTGCTCATGCAGCGCAATGTGCTGAAAAATGTATGCTTCCCTCTGGAGATTGCCGGTGTTAAGAAGAAAGAGGCTGAAGCCCGGGCATATGAACTCCTGGAGCTGGTAGGCCTGTCCGATAAGGCAAAGGCTTATCCTTCACAGCTTTCAGGCGGACAGAAGCAGCGTGTTGCCATTGCAAGGGCCCTGGCCAACAATCCCAAGGTTATCCTGTGCGATGAAGCAACCAGCGCCCTTGATCCGGCCACAACCAAGGGAGTCCTGGCCTTGCTTAAGGACATCAATAAGAGGCTGGGCATTACAATCGTCATCATCACCCATGAAATGAGCGTGGTGGAAGAGGTTTGCCAAAGGGTAGCCATCATCGACAGCCGGCACATCGCTGAGGTTGGCTATGTGCATGACATTTTTACAAAGCCCACGACCGATGCGGCCCGACGGCTCGTGTTTCCCGAAGGGGAAAGGGTTGAGAACTTTATCAGTTCGCGATGCTGCCGCATTGTGTTTAACGGGAGTTCATCCTTTGAACCTGTTATTGCAAATATGGTGCTTGAATTCAGGCAGCCCGTCAATATCATCTTTGCCGATACCAGGAACATTGACGGAAAAGCCTTCGGGCAGATTGTCATCCAACTGCCCGAAGATAAGCTGGCGGGAGAAAAGATGATGGCCTATCTTCGCAACAGGGGCCTGACAGTAGAGGAGGTGAAGGATTTTGTTTGATCCGGCGATTTTGAAAATGTTCGGACAAGGCTTTTTGGAGTCATTGTACATGACATTGGTGTCATCGGCCCTGGCCTATTTGCTGGGACTTCCCCTTGGCATCATACTGGTGGTTACCGACAAGGACGGTATCAAGCCTGCCCCAGGTTTAAACAGAGTCTTAGGTGTTATCATCAACCTGCTTCGCTCTGTACCGTTCCTTATTCTCGCGGTTACACTTATTCCCGTTACGCGTTTTATTACGGGAACCTCTCTGGGTCCGACAGCTACCATTGTTCCATTGGTGATTGGCGCTGCTCCTTTCATCGCCAGAATGGTGGAGTCCTCGCTAAAGGAAGTGGACAAGGGCGTGATTGAAGCCGCCCAGTCCATGGGAGCTTCTCCTTTTGAGGTCATCTGCAAGGTCATGCTTCCCGAAGCCCGTCCTTCACTCATCCTTGGCGCCGCCATTTCTGTTACCACCATCCTGGGTTATTCAGCCATGACCGGTTTTATGGGGGGCGGAGGCTTGGGCGACATTGCTATCCGTTATGGCTACCATAGGTATCAGACTGATATTATGCTCGTGACTGTCGTAATCCTGGTTATCATCGTTCAGGTTTTTCAGGAGATTGGCATAAGATTAGCCAGGTTAGGCGATAAAAGAAAATAGAAAACAGGAGGAAGGATTTACATGAAAAAAACATTATCTCTCTTGCTTGTACTTATTCTGGCGTTCACCCTGCTCGCCGGCTGCGGTGCATCGTCGGGTCCCAAGAAGATTGTGGTGGGAGCTTCACCGGTGCCCCATGCCGAGATCCTTGCCGTAGCCAAGGAGATCCTGAAAGAGAAGGGTTATGAGTTGGAAATAAAGGAGTTTACTGATTATATCCAGCCTAATCTGTCACTTCAGAGCAAGGACCTGGACGCGAACTTTTTCCAGCATACCCCCTATCTCAATGATTTCAATGCTGAGCAAAAAACGGACCTTGCGCCCATTGCGAGCATCCATTATGAGCCACTGGGCGTTTACCCCGGCAAGACCAAGAGCCTCGATGGCCTGAAGGATGGCGCGCAGGTGGCCATTCCCAATGACACCACCAATGAAGCCAGGGCGCTGCTGCTCCTGGAAACCCAGGGTCTGATAAAGCTTGACCCCAATGCGGGATTTAAGGCTACCCCAAAAGATATCGTTGAAAATCCCAAGAACCTGAAGTTCGTAGAGATTGAAGCCGCCCAGCTTGTACGTTCTCTGCAGGACGTGGATATTGCCGTCATCAATGGCAACTATGCCATCCAGGGCGGTCTGAACGCGATGACCGACGCCCTTGCCAGGGAAGAAAAGGATTCCGCTGCCGCCACAACATACGCCAATATCCTGGTGGTACGCAGGGGCGATGAGAACAGGGAGGATCTGAAAGCCCTTGCTGAAGCCCTCCGGAGTGAGGAAGTAAAGAAGTTTATCGAAGAAAAATATGAGGGCGCTGTTGTTCCTATGTTCTAGTTCAGAAACTTATAAGAACTCCCGGGAGCCTGGTTTCCCGGGAGTTTTTTTATCAAACAGATGGACCGTCCCCTTGTTTCAACTGTTGATGGTCAACATGGGTTCGCCGCTCCGGGGCCCGTCCCCTTGCGCAGCAGTACTGCCAGGTTCCGGGGCAGCACTTTTTGAAACCCTTCGTAAAATCCCGACTCCTTAAGCTTTGAAGCAAGCATATCGGAATACGGTTCTTCATCCTTATGCGTCAGCAATTCTTTGGTCTCTTCCTCCGAAAACGTAACACCCTTAACAATATTGTGTTTATTCTGACTGTTAGCCGGACAGCAGTCCTGGCACTTCATACATCCTATCAGGGAATTATGGGCATCTTCGGCAAGCCATTCCGGGAACTCTCCTGGAACCTCGTTCATCGCTGTTAAACATTTCTGGGTGTTTATGATTCGATGACCGGGTTCAATCGCTCCTGTCGGACAAGCGGCTGAACAAGCCTGGCATTTTTCGCATATATCCATACGCCGGTCAGGATACCAGGCTGCTTCATCACAAGGGAGATCAGAGATAAACGAGAGTATTCGAATATAGCTTAAGCAAAAACTTTCAAATATACAAAATATTATCCGGTGGTCGGGCGAACTTCTTTCAGTACGGCCCATCGGCATATAAAAATGCCACCTGATCAATACAGAACCAATAGGTGGAATATCAACCACAGGAACCGTGCCCTAAAAAATTCCGCCTCGGATTCATAGTGGAATAGTTTGTTTCACCATAAATTAAAGCCACGGGGACTGTCCCCGTGGCTTTACCCGTGGCTTTATGGCTGCTTGCCTATGTAAGCCAATATGCCTCCATCAACATATAAAATATGTCCATTGACAAAGTTGGAAGCATCGGAGGCCAGGAATATCGCGGGGCCTGTCAGGTCTTCCGGCGTGCCCCAGCGGCCGGCCGGTGTCCTGCCGATGATGAACTGGTCGAAGGGATGCCGGCTCCCGTCAGGCTGCAGCTCCCTGAGCGGGGCTGTCTGGGGTGTGGCTATGTACCCGGGTCCGATACCGTTGCATTGGATATTTGCGGAACCATACTCGCTGCAAATATTGCGCGTCAGCATCTTCAATCCGCCCTTTGCCGCGGCGTATGCGGATACTGTCTCGCGCCCCAGTTCGCTCATCATGCTGCACATGTTTATTATCTTTCCATGCCCCTTCCTGATCATACCGGGGATGACCGCTTTTGACATGATGAAAGCGCCGGCAATATGCACGTCTATTACCTTGCGAAACTCAGCGGCGCTCATATCAATCATTGGTATGCGCCGTATGATGCCTGCGTTATTTACCAATATATCGACAACGCCAACTTCTTCCTCCACACGCTTAATAAGCTTGTTTACCTGGTTTTCGTCGGTCACATCGCAGACATATCCGTGAGCCTTTACCCCTTGCTCTTTATACGAGGATAATCCTTTTTCCACCAATTCTTCGCTTATGTCATTGAACACCACGGTGGCGCCTGCTTTTGCATATGCTGCTCCTATTGCGAAGCCTATCCCGTAGCTTCCTCCTGTAATAAGCGCAATTTTACCGTCCAATCTGAACATATCTATAATATCCATTGTTCAGCACCCCCGTTTATTTAAGCTCTGAGGTTGTGATAACGTCCATGTCGTCATAAACAAGATTTTCGCCTGCCATTGCCCATATAAACGTATAATTCCTGGTGCCTACGCCGGCATGAATGCTCCACGACGGGCTTATCACCGCCTGCTCGTTTTTTACAACAATGTGCCTCGTCTCATTCCCCTCTCCCATCAGGTGGAAAACAACATGATCCTCCGGCATTTCAAAGTACATGTACACTTCCATGCGCCGCTCATGTGTATGTACGGGCATTGTGTTCCATACGCTGCCTGGCTCCAGTTCGGTCAAACCCATGGAAAGCTGGCATGTGTCCAAAACATCCGGATGGATAAACTGGTTTATAACGCGCTTGTTGCACGTTTCAACAGAACCCATATGTTTTTTTGCCGCATCGCTAATCCTGATAAGCTTCGTTTCATAGCTCCTGTGGGCTGGAACGCTTACCAGGTAGAATTTCGCGGGCATGTCCGGATTCTTTGATTCGAATACTACTTCGCGGGCTCCGCGTGTGATATACAGGCAGTCCTTGTTGTCCATCCCGAAAGACTTGCCGTCCACATAAACGCTTCCGCTTCCGCCGACATTGAAAACACCTGCTTCTCGTCTCTCAAGGAAATAGTTCGAGCCGAAGCTTGCCCATACATCCATCCCTTTATCTATGGGGACGCTTCCATTTACAGGCATGCAGCCAATCACTACCACACGGTCGATATGGGTATAAACCGTGTTCACCACGTCAGGTGTAAACAGGTTCTCAATCAGGAATTCCCTGCGAATCTCATCGGTTGTGTATCGTTTGAAATCGCGCTGGCTGCATGAATAACGAACATCCATATCAACAAACCTCCCTGCTTACCTCGGGCACTGGTTCCTGGCGCCCTTTTACCAAGGCCGATATCCCGTTGACAAGATCACGCACCAGGTATATCAGTATCAGCGCGCAATTCACGGGCATACTCGAATAAGGCCAGCGTGTGGAAAACTTCAGTATGGGCTGGGGCCAATCGGCGGTTTTAACAAGCAGTATGGAATAGTATAGCAGTGCGACAAAAAACACTATGCTAATAAGTGTTATCATCAGGTTCAAGATTTCTATCCATGTTTTCCCCTTGAATCTTTCCTGCAGCAAATCCACCCTGAAGTGATCTCTTGCACGGAACAGGAGCGTTGCTCCGGTAAATATCATCCAGGCCATCATGCACGCAACAACTTCGTCGGACCAGGCCATCGGAAATGAGATTCGTGTAAACCGAATGAATACGCGTGCAAACAGGATTACTCCAATCCCGATACACAGCACGGCAATGAACCCGTGTAAAAACTTTGCGAGAATTTCATCAGCTTTTTTCAGTATTTTCAGCATAATACCCTCCTCACATCAAGTTCGGCAGCCACAGGCAAAGACCCGGCCAGAAAGCGCATATCAGCAGTACCGCAAAAATGCCGATGACATAGGGAAGTACCGCTTTTGAGAGTTCTCCCAGCCTCACTTTTGCCACACTGCACACCGCATACAGGCTCATACCGACAGGGGGAGTAAGGAGACCTATCATGGATGCCAGCACCACTATAATTCCAAACTGGATATAGTCCATCCCGATTGCATCGACTATGGGCAGGAAAATAGGAACAGTTATCAGTATCACCGATACGCCTTCAAGGAAACATCCCAGGATGAGAAGAACGCCAATCATGAGAAGGATGAGAACGGCCGGACTGGTTGATATGCTCATGAGTCCTTCAATTACCTGGTTCGGTATACGCTGGTGCAGCATAAAATATGCGAGGAAATTGGCAACCGCAATAATGAATAGCGTCTTGCAGCTGGATATGATGCTCTCATATATTATTTTGACCAATAATTTACGGTTCAGTTCCCTGTACGCCAGTCCAAGGATCAGCGCGTAAACGCATGCCACTATTGCTGCTTCGGTTGCTGTAAAAATGCCGGTCCAGATACCGCCAATTATTATCACGACGCAGAACAGGCTGGGAATAGCATCCCATAAATACTTCAACCTTAGCTTCCAGGGCATCGGGGGAGTTACCGGGTATTTTCTCCTCTTGGAGATGATATAGACCACAACACACATCGCCGCCGCCATAAGCAACCCGGGAACGATGCCAGCGGCGAAAAGCTTGGGTACCGATACCCCCGTTACGGAAGAATATATTACAAATGGGATGGACGGCGGTATAACGGGAGCAATCGTGGACGAAGCTGCTGTTATGGCAGCGCTGAACTTACGGTCATATCCGGCATCGTCCATCGCCTTTATTTCAATGAGACCGAGTCCCGCGGCGTCTGCCACGGCGGCACCGGACATACCTGCGAACACAACGCTGCTGATTACATTAACCTGTCCCAGTCCGCCCGGCCAGCGGCCTACCATTGCATTTGCAAAATTAAAGATGCGGTTGGTTATTCCTCCTGTATTCATCAGGTTGCCGGCAAGTATAAAAAACGGTATTGCAAGAAGAGTAAAGCCGGTAGTGCCATTATAGATGCGCTGGGCCATTACAGCCAGAATCTCCGAAAAACCCATGGAGGCAAAGGCCCCCGCGCTGAGGGCGCCCATAGCGACGGCTACGGGAACGCCGATCAAAATCAATCCGATAAGCAGTACGAAGAATATCAGTACAATCATCAGGAAAGCCTCCTCGCGTTTTTCTGCCGGGAAGAGGCGAATAACGCGCGGAATCCCGCGGTTATTCGCCCTGCCCATCGTTGCTCAGGCCTATTTAGGCTTTGCAGCTTCGACCATCTCGAGGAACTTCTTCATGTGATCGGGATTTCCTTCATACTCTGCAACACGGTCCCATGCCGGCGCCATGGCAGCCTTGAACTCATCGAGGTTCACTTCTGTCACAATAACTCCCTTGTCCTTAAGCTTCTGGATATAGTCCTGCTCGCTGCTCTGGACTTCCTGGCGCATCTGGTCGCGGGCTACCTTGCTGGCTTCTTCTATTATCTTCTGCTGCTCACCGGTCAGGCTGTTCCACCAGGAGTTGCATACTGTCAGGTTTACAGATTCCCATGTATGGCGGGTAAGGCTCAGGTACTTCTGGTTGGCTTCCCACATGCTGTTGTTATAGATAGTGGAGATCGGGTTTTCCTGCCCGTCCACAGTACCCTGTTTCAATGCGCTGATCAGTTCGTTGAATGCAATCTGCTGCACTGTAGCCCCCAGGGTCTCGAAGCAGGCGACCTTCTGAACTTCCTGGGGAGTACGGATTCTCAGGCCGGCTACGTCGGAGGGTTTCTTTACTTCACGCACGGAGTTTGTCAGGTTGCGGAATCCGTAGTCCCATGGACCGACATTATGTAATCCCTTGGATTCCAGCACTCCGTCGCTTACCCATTCGGCGAACGGACCGTCCACAACCGCATATGCATGCTCATAGCCGCTGTATACATAGGGTGCGGTCACGAGCGCGTAGCGGGGATCAAATTTGTCAAGAGTACCCTGTGAAACCAGGCAGGCCTGTATGGCGCCTATTCTCGTCTGCTCGGCCATTTCAGGAGCATTTCCCAGTTCGCTGTTGCCATGGATCTCCACGGTCATGGCGCCGCCGGACAACTCTTCAACCTTCTGTTTGAAAGTCTCAGCCGCTTTGGATACGGGTTCATTCGGCGCGCCGAAATGTCCAAGGATGATCTTGACGGGCTTTACAGATTCAGCAGGCTTATCGGCGGGCTTCTGAGTGCTCTCGGCAGGTTTGTCCCCAGTTTGCGCCCCGGGAGTTGTCGTGGATCCGGCAGGTTCAGAAGAGCCGCAAGCGACCATGCCAAGCATCATAAACAATGCAAGGATCAGTACAAAGGCTCTCTTCATATTTTCTCTCCTCCTTATCTATTTGCTATAAACGGCAGATAAATCTTGCCGAATAAGCACTCGGCAGAACCGCAAATATTTTGTATACAAGTGATGCGATATATATAAAATATATATGGTTTTTGTAGTAGAATTATGTTAATTCCCAGTTACTTGTATGCACATTATTTCATAGATGTTATGCATTGTCAATATGTTTTTTGCATTATTATGCTATCAAATTCATAATTCTTGTATACACTTATTATTTTTGTATACAAGTCGTGCCTTGACATGCTCTTGTCATCACAATATTTTACGTCATTCCATGCCTTATATGCGATTCTTCCGGCCAATATAATAATTCGATCAATGTGTTGTATGCATATTTCTATCGCCCGGACATTGTTGCTTGACAGCAGTTTTCATGTGCGATAAACTGTTTATAAGCATTTCTTGTATCCACTTTTGAATGTTGTATACAGGCTCTATGCTCTTGAATGAAATACAGGTTGAAGATAGAATTAACTTGGTTCGGAAATGTTTTCCGGAAATAAATAAGGGAGATTTGTAAATGGGCAGCAACTATACCAGCAGAGAAATTTTCCGCATACTTGAGCATGAGATACTCACGCTGAAAATAAAACCGGGAACGATCCTCAGCGAGAACGCGCTTTGCGCACGTTTTGGCGTTTCCCGTTCCCCTATCAGGAGCGTGCTCCAGGAACTCAGACTGTGCGGTCTTGTAAACATAACCCCATATAAGGGGACGCAGGTCACACGCATGGATTTTGATATTATCAACCAGATCATCTATCAGCGTATTGCCGTGGAAACCTTTGTGCTTGAAGACTTCATCAAGGCATTAAGCCCCATTGACCTTGAAAGGATACGCTTCATTATTAATTCACAGCGCAAGCTGATAGAGAGCGAGGAGTTTGAAGCAAGCCAGTTTTATGCGCTGGATAGCCAAATGCATGAAATCTGGTTTGTGGCCACCCGAAAAGAATATCTGTGGGAATGCATACAGAAGTCAGATTGCCATTATACCCGATTCCGAATGCTTGACATCGTCGAGATCAAGAACTTCGGGCAGATAGTCGAGGAACACGAGGAGATCCTCGAGGCATTGGAGAACCGAGATACCGCCGCTATACGGCCGCTGATGCAAAAGCATCTTTTCGGCGGGATCAGGCGTCTGGGCAACCTGATATTTACAGATCTCAAAGACTACTTCACTCCTATGTCCAGGTAGATAACGCCGGGATACAGCCATGTTATGCGTATAACCATGGCAGAATTCGGCCGCGAAAACGACGAAATGCCCAATAATTAACGGGAGAGTGAATATGATATCTCTTCTATACACCCTCTCCGTCGAACTCAGGGATAAAGCTTTCCGAAGCTGTATCGCCTTCCTGTATAAACCCGTTTTTCACCCCGATTCCTATTGCATAATCAACAAGTTCTTCATATTCTTCTTCGGATATTTTCCTGTTAAGTTCCGGATATGCCGGATTATTTCCTATTGGAGTATATTGGTTCATAATGCTGATGAAAATCCTGTCACCGTAGGTCTCATGCAAGTATCTGATAATTCTTTTTGAATCCTCAAGGTATCCCGGCAATACCAGGTGCCTGACTATCACGCCTTTTCGCATTATGCCGCGTTCATCAAAACTTGTTTCCTTCACCTGTCTTACCATTTCTTCAATTGCCGCCGCTGCAACTTCGAAATAATCCTTGCAATTGGAGTACTTCATCGCAGGCTCTGCCGACATATATTTGAAATCGGGCAAATATATATCAACATACCCTTCAAGCAGTTTTAAGGTTTCTGCTTTCTCATACCCGCCGCAATTATATACGACAGGAAGGATAAGACCTCTTTTGCGTGAAATGCTCAAGGCTTCTATAATATGCGGAACATAGTGGCTTGGAGTAACCAGGTTAATATTATTGGCGCCTTTGTATTGAAGCTCAAGGAAAATATCTGCCAGTCTTTCTATTTTTATGACCTTTCCTGCCAGCCCTTTTGATATATTGCTGTTCTGACAATATACACACCCCAGCGCGCAGCCAGAGAAAAATACCGTACCGGAACCTTCTTCCCCCGATATGCATGGTTCTTCCCACATATGAAGTGCCGCCCTGGCAACCACTAATTCATCGGTGGTTTTGCAATATCCCCTTTTTCCGCTGGTTCTGTCTGCATGGCATTCCCTTGGGCAAAGAACACAGTCTTTTAAAATATCTTTCATCGTTGCTGAACCTTTCCGAACAGGTGTATGCCCCTCCCCGCCAAAGGCGGTTAAGCTATCTTAAGTATATTCTGGCGTATAACCCCGTGCGAGTAATTCCTGTGTAACAAAAGGTTTCCATCACCCTTGAAGTGGGTAAACATTCATGCTTTTAATATTTTCAATCTCGCCGGCAGCATTGTTATATCGCAGGTCTACTTCATAGCCGTCTTTCTCCAGGAGCTGTTTCATATATTCTCCCTCTTCCCTCCAACGCTCGGAGGGTAACTCAGGCAATGAGATACCAACTTTTTTGGTTTGAGCCTCTCTTGGCACGCAACCCGCAGCAGAAAAGTATATGATGATTGCCATAGTTAAGGCAAGAATTCTCTTTATCCACATAATAATCACCTTACTCACAGCAACAGCATAACCCTCCCCATTATTTAAAGTAATTGTAAGCAGGCAAATCATGAAAAATCAAGAGGATGTTTGAGCGGCGTTCATAATTTCTTTTGGTTGTTAATATGGTAAAATAAAAATTGGCATATCAATCACAGCCATGTTATTTCGCAGGCGTCAGCAAGGTTTTATCCCACATGGACATATCAGTTATACCAACCTTTTTTAGAATTGGTTAAGGGGTGTTGCAAGTTGATTCAAAAAAGGGTCAGAAGCCTGATCGCCTTTATTGTCTGCATTGTTCTGGCCGCCGCGTCGATATGCCTCGCATCCCTGATAGAAAGCGATTTCGGAAGGGTCAGCGTACAACAGATCAGGATACCGATCACGACTAACAATGGAATATCCACCTATATTCCCGCAAAGCTTTACATCCCCGAAGGGGTGGACGGTTCGCATCCCGCTCCGGCGGTACTCCTGATGCATGGGTACCAGAATGACAAGGATACCTCCGCGGCATTCGCGATTGAGCTGGCGCGCCGTAAAATTGTCGCGCTGTCGATCGATGAGTTCGGCCACGGGGAAAGTCCTGTCGGAATGCGGAACAGGGGCTACGATAATTCGAAATCCGGTCCGAACCGGTTCAAGATGTTTATGAGCTTTTCAATGCTCAACTTCGATAATGTTGACGGTTTGATTGATTCTTCAATGGGGGGAACCGCCGCTTTCCGGTGGCTCCAGTCCCGTGATTACGTACTTGCCGACAAAATCGGGATTACCGGGCATTCAATGGGAACATGGAGTTCGTATACGGTTGCCGCGGAAAACCCCGATCATGCCGCAATCGTGATCCAGTGCGGGGAAGTAGAAGGACCTGTCCGCGACGAAAACGGGAATGTCAGGTTCCACAATGTTCTGATTCTCCAGGCCCAGTATGACGAGTTTGACTATTTCCGGGATTACCAGCTGACAACGGTGAACCTGAACAAAACAGAATTGAGGTATAAGGTTTTCAGCGGCCAGGACGCGCCGGTTGAATGGAATAAAACATACGGCAGTTTCGCCGACGGCACCGCAAGGCGGATGGAGCTTCTCAGAACGCTGCACAGGGGAGTCACACACAGCAGCAGGGGCATTGCCACAGCGATGGAATGGTTTACGACCGCGCTGGGAGTTGAACCGGACATACCCCCTACCAACCTGGTGTATATGATAAGGGAACTTTTAATGGGTTTTGCTTTGCTCGCTGCCGTGATATCATTGCTCCCGCTCTGTTCATTGCTTCTTACTACAAAGTTCTTTGCCCCGGTGGCGCAGCCGCTTCCCGACAGGTATGTGGCGCCGAAGAAAAGCTGGCATAAAACGGCGATAATAAGCATCTTGCTTAGCGCTGTCCTTTATCCGTTTGTAACGCAGTTGGGACACGGGCTTTTCCCGTACCCGGACGGCGTTTTCAAGACGCTTATGGCCGGCGGTCTGATCCTGTGGCTGGATATGCTGTTTATCATTGCGTTTTTCATGTTCCGCAGATGGTATAAAAAGGGCGAAGGAAAAGAGCTTGGCGTCACAATGTACGATATGGGCGTATCATTTGACCGGGAAAAGACGGTGATTGACTGGACAATAATCGGCAAGACCGTTCTTATGGCGGTGATCATGTTTGGGCTGCTGTATGCCCTGACAACGATAGGATACCGCTGTTTCAACACCGATCTCAGGTTTATATGGCCGTTCCTGCGCCCGTTTACGCCGGGACGCTTCCTGCAGTTCCTGATATACCTGCCATTCTTCCTGCTGTTCTTCCTGTTTAACGGGGGCGTCAGGCTGTTCGGACAGATGCGCCAGAAGGAATACGAATCGCCTGCGAAGACGCAGTTTGTCTGGTGGCTGAAAAACATATATGTCATGCTCGGCGGGCTTGTCATCGTTGCGTTATTCGAATATGTCCCGTTTTTGCTTGGCTATGGAACAGGATGGGCGCTGGTAGGGCTTTCGTTGTTCGACGGCCCGTTTATGAGCGCGCTTGTGCTTATCTTCCCGCAGTTTTTCGTGCTGTTCTTTGTAGCTACATACTTCTACCGAAAGACGGGTAAGGTATACCTCGGGTCATTGATAACCGCGTTGATTGTATCGTGGATTACATGCGGCGGAGCGGCGTACTTTTAAAGTATGCCGCTCTATTTTCCTATACTGTTGTACACTGCCAGCGCATCTGTAATGTTGTATTGCTCGGTATTGTGATTCCCCCTGGCGCCGGCCGTTATAAGGATATATTCCTGGCTGCCCACCTTGGCGAGACTTGTGAGGCAAAGGCCGGCCTCGTCGGTATATCCGGTTTTCCCTCCTAAGATTTCTCCGTTAATAATGTTTTGGCCGCAAAGTCCTTCATACATCGTACTGTAAAAGGTTATCCCATACGGATGCTTATTGGTGGGCGGCGTGGAATAGCGGTATGAGGTGAAGATTTCATTGACGATCTATCTATTGCCTGAATCTGGCCGGGTATATTCCCTGCTTTATATAACACCAATTCCAGGCGCCTTCGTCGTTTGGTTCATATTAATTGACCTTGCCTTGTATTTGATGGTAGTATGATGATATTAATGCAATATCCTATATGGCACAACCAATCTGCTTACTGCTCAGGAATATTGATTTGGGAACCGTAGGAGGCGTTGTCTTTACAGATGCCATAACCTTGGTCAGAACAGGGTTCGAAGGATATCTTCCCAGGGTTAACCGCGATCTTCTCCCGGACAGTGCAAAGGACTTTAAAAAGATAGGAACAAGTGGCTTTTACTGCCCGGCAGAAGAGTTATATAAAACGGAATACATGTCGCAATACATTACTCCTGTAAGCTCCGGAGGCGCCAGCGATTATAATGATGATATACATAAGGCATCATGGTCCGGTGCTTATAATCAAGCATTAGTCATATTGTATGATGGAGCAGGCAAGCCTTTGGCCTATTGCATTTTCAGAAAGAAGTGATAAGGGCTGTCCCCGCTCGTAAGGATGTGGACGTGTTTTCTTTCTTAGAGAGTTTTGCCTCTTTCGAGGAAGGGGTATACCCTTTGGGCCGACAAACCTAATAGCGCCAGTATTGGAACCGAACAGAATAACAACAAATTACATGAGGCTTCCGGACGTTACCGGAAGCCTTTTCCCTTATGCCGGGCATCTGTTTGAGGAAAATGTCCATGGATTCATCGGTTGTTGCAAGATGCCAGTCTCCTATGCGAAGGCGATCCTCCGGATTATCAGGGAAGCTGAAAATTTACCACGAGAACCGTCCCCTTGGTTTGCCCTTGGTTTTGTTACAGTTCAACACTAAACATATAAGCAGTGCTGTAATTATCGTACCCATCAGGAAAGACTTCCGCTGTCCAGTACTTATCCGGATAAGGAATGTTTACATCATGACCAAGTATTATATTCCGAGTGATATCATACATGGCATTACTGTCATACCCTTCGCTATTATGCATTGCTTCCATATCGCCCGAAAAAACAGCAAATGCAAACTGTGAGATGAATGGCAGTCCTGCGACAATCTTGTCTTCGGTTCTTTGCGGTGTGAAATCAAAATAAACAAAGCCTTCAGGTACGGGAGTACCAGCTTTCATAAAACGCCCCCAGAAGCAGTGCCTTCGTTCAGCATCCACTCCTCTGCCATAATGGTGCTGAAGTAAAACATCATAGTCAAAGCCTGATTTGTATTCGCTCATGGTATCCAGTATGCTGAAAAGTTTCTTAAGGCCCCCGACAGTATCCAGGCCGTCACATTCGCAGCTTTCTTTCCCGATAAACCGCAGGGCGGGCATTTTCATATATTCGAATTTCTCAACCTTAAAGCCTTTCTGCAGCCTTTCAACCGCATCGGGCATGAAAAGTGTCCATTGAACTCTGGCATCGCATTCTTTTAACGCATTTACAAAACCGAAAATATCAACGCTGTATGTTCCTAAAGGACCTGTTTTGCCTCCCGCAATTTGTTCGCGTATCTTTCGATCACGCATGACCGAGAAATCAGTAAACATTTTTGATACCACATCCCGGAGATCATCATAATTAGTTCTTCCCGATAACTCGTCATCAAACCTGTCTAACGCATTGAAAACAGCTCCATTAACAATCCCGGAAGGCTCAATATCTTTCAGATATGCCCTGAGTTGTACATTTTGATTTCTGAACCGTGCAAGTATACCCTGCATTAAGATTTGCTCATTCTCGGCCAGCTTATCATCGGTCCATTCTGAATCGTCAAGAATCCATTCAGTCAGAGCATCGAAAACATTCGGATTATGTTTTCTTGCTTCAATCGCCCATTTTATAACCCTTTGATATTTATCGATGTCAGGCAGCAATTCGTCTTTTTGATTTTTTAAGTCGTTCCAATAAAATTCATCAATGAATGAATGGGACATTTCAAAACCTCCCTGAACGGTAATGTTTATTTTCAGAGGATGGAATATCCTGATTTTGCCAGGCTGCACCCTTGACGGCGGGAAACCATGAAACCGTGTAAACGCCTTGGAAAAGCTCTCCTGGGTATCATACTGATAACGCATTGCAACATCGATTATCTTGCTTCCTGGTGCCAGCAGATCAAACGCTGCCAAAGTCAACCGACGGTTTCTGATATATTCGCCCACCGTCATACCAAATACCAAGTGGAAAAGCAGTTGAAAATGAGAGCTTGATGTATAAGCCTGGTTTGAGATTTCGTCTATGCTTATCCTGTCGGTTAAATGGTCTTCAATGTATTGAATGCTTTTCGATAAGCATTGTATCCAGTTCATTCCATCCACCTCTTTTCTGACAGTAATATAACTTATTTGCATTCAAAAGTCATGTTCCAAAATACGATGCTTTGTCCGAGTCACAATCTCTATTCGGGGAAACTTGGGACAGAGATAAGTTTATCCGCTTCAACGTCAAAAGCCTTGAGGCAGCGTCTCAAGGCTTTTGTCCATGGGGCATTTTGCGGTTTGGCTTAATTCTCTGGAACAGCCGTAAACGTGAGCGGTCCTATGACACTTACCGCAGTTCCCGGGTTTGTAAGTTCGGCCGTAAGGGTATATGTCACCAGCCCGGAAGTGGAGAATCCTCGATCAACATGGGCCAGTGAAGTGACTTTGCGGAAATCAAAGTTCCCTTCCCCGGTGTCAGTTGCGCTGTAAATCAAAGTGCCCGTATTAGGAGAACCACGCCAAATTTTAAAGAGTATGGGCGTAACAGGTCCGGGCGGAAGCTGCCAACCGACTGCAGCTCGCAGGACTAAATCGAGGTCAGGGGATGTCTGTGCAGTTATTGCAGCCAACGGTGTCGCCGAGGCGGAAATTGGGATATTTACGGTATATTAGCTGCTCCTGAAGTATTTTGCGGTAAAGTATAGTATTGAATACTCATGTCAGCAATCACTCCTTTATTTTAAAAACTTGTACTACATCATATGTGGGCCTGTCCGAATGGGTTACAGTTTGTCCGATTTGGATAGTATATGAGCGCAACATTTTTCGACGAAACCCCCGGAAGTTTCATATGGAGAGAAGCTTACCGACAGTTATTCCCCCATGGCGACCAATATCGTACTGTGTTTATGGCGTTAGAGGATAACTCTTAAGAAGTTGCATGACAGGAAATCTGTCCGGAGAGGTAAATGCAGTACGGAAGTTATTTGCGGGCGACAAGTAGTTTTTTATGGAGATAGGTGTTTTCAGGTGTATATAAGAAGTACCCGCCAGAGCAATAAAAGATTGCCAGCGGGTACCCAACCCTTGAAAAGCCTTTATCTACCGGGCTTTTTATACTTTTGCTCAAATGGACTTGACCTGGCAAGTCACTGAAATTACTTGCTCTCAGGAATATCACACAGGAAACCGGCGCATCCGCGGAACGCGTCTTCTCCGATAGAGGTAACCTTTATTCCATCAATCTCGGAAGGAATAACCAGCGTCGTTCCTTCTCCTATATATTTTGAAATGGTGGCCTCGTTATTCTCAATGGTATATTCATAGTCCGTTTTCGGGTCTTTCTCCCGGTGTTCGCTTGCTGTAGAGTCATCCAGTATTGTAACCTTAATAATCCAGTTACCGTTTACATCAATCAAACCGCCGTAATCCCCCTGAACTGCCAGATAATTCACGCCGATTTCCGTCAAATAGTTAAAAACAGCGTCCACAAGCACTTCTCCATTTTTTTTCTTGATACCATAAAGTCTTAGGTCTCCACTTTCAGTGCCGTAAACCTCAAATATTTCAAATTCCCTGCCGTAACCAGGGGCACTGACAATCTCTCCGATGATCTTGTCATATATTCTGTCTCCCCCGTTCAAACTAACAAAATATCCGTCTCCGTCATATTTGTATGTACTGCTATACGGCATTTCAGTCCCGTCTTGGTAATAAAACTCCTCTTCGTAAACATTTGGTCGCATGCCGCCGGATAATACATAAAAACCATCGCTGTTGTAATGCATCTCCCCCAACATAAACGGCGTTAAAAGGTTTCCGTCCAAGTCAATGATTGCGCTGTGTATAGCCGCAGATTCCCCGTTACCATAAGGAGCTATCTCCCTGACTATGGAAGTATCGGCATACTTAAATCCTGAACAAGTCATGTATTGTCCTTCGGTTATACGGCGGCCGCTTTTGTCAATTAAGCCCCAGCCACCATAATAATACAATGCCCGGCCCCTGTAAAATACTAAGCTTTTCTGATTATTGTAAAAAAAATCTAAAGTGGAGCTATACGGACCCAGAACCTTCGCTCCGCTACTGTTTATATAATAATAACTGTCGCCATCATTTTCCATAACCGCTGCCAGCCCTTCATTAAAAAGCGGAGCGTTTATATATGAGTAAGGCAGTATTTGCTTCCCGTCATAGTCTATCACGCCCCATTTGCCGTCCTTAACGACCGGTATGTATTCGTACGCGTCAGTTTCCTTATAATACAATTCGCTGGGCTTGCTATGCAAGCTGACCCCATCGAAAAAACTATAATAATCAAATTCTGTTGCGCTATATTCATAAACAAAGCTACCATCCGCGCCTGCAATCGCGTAACACGTCGTGTAATCCGGCTCTCCTGTGCTGTATGTGAGCAGATATGCGTATTTATTACCGTATGTCAGCAGTTCGACATCATCATAAAAAGGTTCGCAAATGATGTTGCCGTTTTGATCAATGAAACCATATAAAAGACTATCGCGTCCATCCCAAAAACTCTGGATTTTTACAGGTGTTCTTGCGGATTTTTTCAACCGCCCGACATAGGGAAATATCTTACCGTAATCATCTCGCGGCACAAGCCCAGGATGCTTGGGATCGTTCACAGAAGATGACGCATCAGATGCATGGGGAACAACGGTTTCCCCGGGTGAGGCGGTTTTGCCACAGCCACTCAACAGGATCAACATGCTCAAACCTAACACAAAAGCAGATCGTTTCATCGCAATCCCTTATCCCTCAAGGCTTATAGTTATTAAAAATGTATGCGAAACAAAGGGGACACAGAATCCCCGGCTTGATCATCATTCCGTCACCTGTCAGAAACTTACTCCTAATAAATTGTAAAATACTATGTTTAAATAAATCAACTATCTCCTTTTAGCATACGTAAATTTCTATCGCCTGCCGTTCCTTAACAGATATATGTGCTTGTCGATAAATGGAAATCCTTCTTTTCAACATATAGCGGTAACCATTTCAGATACTCAATTTCTATCCCTGTGGATATTCTATGCCCAATATATCGACAATCAGATGCTTTAAACCCTTCATCGGGCTGGGAACAGGAATGTCAAGAACGTACATTAAGCTTAATGCAAAAGCAATGACATACAGGATGGAAAAAGCCGTTAGTTCCCTCCATTCCTTTCTCTTTATAAGCCCCGGAACGTTGATTATAATGATGAAAGCATATATCAATAAAAGATATATCATGTCTCCTTACCTCTTTCGAACTTCGGCAAACCGCGTATTTTCGCAATCAATAACGATAATGGCGGAAAAATAAATACAAGCGGGACGGAATATATAATGCCCGCATTTTGTGTAATCATGGCATGATCTACAGGTGATTGGAAAACAGTAGCAGCAACAATGACCTCGATGCCGGCCAAAGGTAAAACCAGCGGTAAATATGACTTTAAGCCAAATAATTGTGAAACAGCCACTACCAATACATAAAGGAAGAGGCTGCATTTAAAAAAAATCAGAACCGTCTGTGCAATGCCTATCAGAAAATCCATCCTTGTTAATACAGTCCCAATATTAATAAGGCGGATTGACTGAAACGATGGTGAAGTCCATATAGTTTGCGTTCTGCCTAAAACCGCAGTGTTTCTGACAGCCACAACAAGAAGGCTTAACGCGCCTATTGATAATCCAAAAAAGTTCTTTTAACTGCATGCTCAGTCTTGTTCAGGCGCCCCATAATCATTAGAAAAGCAACCGTTTCGCCAAAGGGAATGATCGACACAATATGGATACCCTGAAATATTCTTATGAACGGCAGCTCAAAAAGCGGTAAGAAATTGGAAAAATCCATCTGGTCAATCAAAAGGATGAATGTACTGATTATTACAAACAACCCGGTAACAACAAACAAATGGCTTACCCTTCCCAATACTTCTATACCTTTTGTAACGGCATATGCACAGGTTGCGGCAAAAACTACCAGAAAAAAAATAAACGGTGTGTCTTGCATTAGAAAAGTTACATATAACTCGCCTACATCACGAATATTGAAAGATAAAGTCATTACAAAAAAGAAAATGTAATACATGGATACGGCTTTACCCAGAAATCGTCCGTATACCATATCATTAATTTGGACCAGGTTCATACCTGGAAACCTTTTTGCAAGCGCTACATAGGAAAGAATGACAGGAGCTGATATAGCCAGTCCTGCTAATATAACCATCCATGTTTGGTGTTCAGTTATTCCCACTGTAAAGTCTATCAATAAAATTGATCCCTGAACAAAACCGGCAATCAGGAAAAGTAATTGCTGGCTGTTGATTTTCCCTCTTTCAATGCTCATATTATTTTTCCTCTTCACTTTGCGATACCGGTTTTTTAAGTAAATCGGTTTTTATTATCTTTGTTTCTACGTCAATGTCTAATTCTATAGTTGGATATATTTCATCCCAATTATCTTTTAAAGTCTTCCACTTACTGCTGTACTTTTTATGCAGCATTTCGCCAAACCCAAAAATATCAGCGTTCAATTCCCTGGACTTGTCAATGGCTGCCATTATTTCCTGCCGGATAACTTCTGCCGTAGCCTCCTGTATTTTTTCAAACGCTTTATCGGTTGCCAGGTTTTCGGCTGTAGTCTGTTCTGAAAGGCTTGACTCCTCCTTAATTTTTATATGCATTACAATACTGCCATCTTTTATCTCCGGTGTTACTTTGCTTTTGACTCTTACAATTTCCAAAACAGCTTTTCCTTGTTCATCGGGCGAGGGAACGATTAACACACCGCTTTTGACCTTACCAAGCACCCATAAAAGACCCCGGACTTCATCATGGTTCAGTTTGCCAATCATTTTACCTTTTTTAAAGGCAACCATGCCCGACACATAAATATCCATGCAATCCTTTTCCTTAACAATACTGACTAAAGGTACCAGCGGAGCTGTAGTGGGACTCATCAGGCATGAAGCGAAGTCTTTCATATTCACTTCATAGAAATGGGATGTAAAACCATAGGTATCAACGAGCTTTGCAATATTCATAGCGGGAAACTTTTCAGTTTCAGGTTTGGCATCCAGGATGTCTGAAGCCCTATCCTCGGCAACAAGAATCAATGCAGTAGGTCTCATTTCATGGGCGCGTAAAAAGAAATCAATATACTCTTGCAAGCCCTCTTGAGCTATATCATTCCCAAAAATCACAGCCTGATTGTGGGATATAAAAAGCCTGTTTCCTGTCTTGTGTGTTACTTGTCTTACCGCATCGAAAATTGAATCGCCCGTGCTGGAAACATTCCAAAATGCCTTGCCGTCTCCTCCTCCGCTTGCATCGCCAGACGTTCTTCCCGCTGTATCCTTTTTAACTACCTGTGCCGTCAGCAAAATATTTCCAGTATCCTCATCCTTATCAACGCCCATACCTATGACAATTTCCAAGTCATTTATTTCCCTCGCTCCTAAACATCCGGTTAAGGCAAACAGCATAAAAAAGCATAGAATAAATATCATAATTGAAGAAGTTATCTTTTTTATCAATGAAGCCTCGCTCCCTTTATTTGGAATCATTGCTGCCCTTCTTAAATGGTGCAGGCATTAAGCCCGGATCTTGGTTGCAGGAATCACTACTGTTCCTGGAAATAGCCTTAGGACGCTTTGACATGGTCCACAACGGCATCCTTATAAAAACATCCTTTATGCCTGAAAGATTCAATGGCGAAACCGGCCATAAATATGGTGTTCCAAAAGATCTTAAAGATGCAAGATGCATCAATGTTGCCAAAAGGCCCATAATTACACCAAAACCGCCGGCAATTCCGGCAAGTGCAAGATAAATATACCTAAGTATTGTTCCGGAATCAGTCTGTGCCGGAACAGCGAAGCTTGCAATGGCTGTTGCAGATACAACGATTACCATGATTGGACTTATAAGGCCGGCCTGAACAGATGCCTCACCCAGTACAAGAGCCCCAACGATACCGACTGTCTGTCCTACTGGTTTCGGCAACCGTACTCCTGCTTCTCTTAAAAGATCAAAGGCAAATAGCATTAAAAAAGCTTCCAATATTGCCGGGAAAGGGACTCTTTCACGCCCTTCCGCTATGGATATCAATAGCTGGGTAGGTATCAGTTCCTGGTGGAAAACAGTCAATGCTACGTAAATTGCAGGTCCCAGGGTACTAATTATATAGGACAAAAATCTTATTATCCGTATAGCGCTTGCGAAAAACGGTCTGGCATAATAGTCCTCTACACTTTGGAAGCTTTCGATAAACACCATGGGCACTACAAGAACAAAAGGCGTACCGTCAACCAGAATGGCAGCACGGCCTTCGAGTATCTTTGCTGCGACCTTGTCAGGTTTTTCGCTGTTTGAAACTGTAGGAAAAACAGAGTAGGGACTATCCTCAATAAATTGCTCAATGTATCCTGATTCCAGGATCGCTTCGATTTTTATTCTGTTCAGCCGTGTTCTGATTTCTTCAATCAGTTTAGGATTGGCCACACTTCTTAAATATACGATGTATACATCTGTTTTTGATTTTTCGCCAATTACATATTTTTCTACACATAAGTCTGTATCTTTGATTTTTCTTCGGAGAAGAGCGATGTTTACATTTACATTTTCAATAAAGCCTTCTCTTGGCCCACGTACAACAGCCTCTGTTCCCGGTTCTTCAATACTGCGGGCATCCCTCTTCCCTGCTTTGATAGCCAAAGCCTCTTTTGAGCCATCTATCAATAGAATGGCTGCCCCGGCAAGTAAACTGTCAAGCAGGTCGCCTAACAGCGTCACCTTCACGTTATCTGTCATCGAAATCAAACTCTTCCAGATGGTATCAATTTGGGTAAAATCCATATCCATCGGGAGCAGTAACGCGTCATACATTAAAGGCTGCAGGATATTTTTATGGATTTCCTTCTTGTCTGCCAGGTTATCGATAAAAATCAGGGCGCCTTTGAACCTTCTGTCATGCCCAAAGTTAAACTCGTGAACTGCTAAATCGCTGCTGTGCAGAATACCTTTAATTACTTCCAGGTTCTTTTCCAAATCAGGTGATATTGGTTTGTTATTGTTCTTACCTGGTTTGGTGTTCTGAAGCATATGTTTATTTATTAAAGATAAATAGCCAATTTTCTTAAAGATATATCTAAACATAAGCAATTCTTCCCAAGTAGTTTTTTACTTATCTTCTGCATTCAAAGGAAATTTATTCATAATCCCCGGCCAGGGAGGAAGGTATGCTTATGGGACAAGAAACATCGAGAGGTCCGTAAACAGAATGATATATATGATGACTTTAATCCAGATATAAAACTGGCAGATAACCAGGTCCGATTATCTGCCAGTTTTACATACGTTATTTCATTTTACTTAGTTCATCCCCAACAATGGACGCAGAAACGAACTTTCATTGGATGGTCCATCGTCCTTATCATACAGGTTCCTGTCAGATCACACCAAACAGGAGATCACCGTATGTAGGAATCGGCCACAGGCTTGCATCCACCATCATTTCAAGCTTGTCGGCAACTTCACGCATCTCGTTCATAATCGGTATGATGACTTCCTTATATGCACGGGCATGCCCCAGCGAATCCCCTTCATGGGTATCAACCTCTTCAACCTTCGCACCCAGCTTGTCGATGGAAGCTTTCAGGCTGGATGTCAGCGATACAAGCTCATCAAGTTCTTCCTTGGCGAAAGAGGAATCGGCGCCCGCCGCATTGAGGGAAGCGACGGTATCTGCAACCTTTCTGACATAGGCCAGCGATGCCGGGAGGATCTGCCTGCTTGCCATTTCAATCATGGTCAGGGCCTCTATGCGGATTGTCTTGACGTAGTTCTCCAGGCAGATTTCATAACGGGAATGCACTTCTGCAGCATTCAAAACACCGTGCTTTTCAAGCACCTTGACGTTCTTCTCTGCAATTAATGCAGGAATGGAGTCAACGGTTGATTTCAGGTTGGGCAGGCCTCTCCGCTCGGCTTCGGCTACCCATTCCTCGGAATAGTTGTTGCCATTGAAGATAATGCGCTTGTAGTTCTTGATGATTTCCTTGACCACGGCATTTACTTCTGCATTGAAGTCCTCTGCCTTTTCAAGGCGGTCGGCAATCTGGCTCAGTGTTTCGGCAACTATTGTGTTGATGATAAAGTTCGGGGTGGCGATGGACTGTGATGAACCCACGGACCTGAACTCAAACTTGTTGCCTGTAAACGCGAAGGGAGAGGTCCTGTTTCTGTCGGTGGTATCCTTCGGAAGAACCGGAAGCGTGGATACACCGATTTCCAGGGTTCTCCTGTTTCCATTGTTCTTGACAACACCGGTCTCTATCTGCTCAATAACATCGGTCAGCTCCTCACCCAGGAAGATGGACATGATAGCCGGAGGCGCCTCGTTGGCTCCAAGTCTGTGGTCATTACCGGCTGAGGCAACCGAAACGCGCAACAGATCCGCATATTCATCGATAGCCTTGATAACGGCAACAAGGAATATGAGGAACTGTGCATTGTCCATTGGTGTGGTGCCTGGATCAAGCAGGTTCTTTCCATCGTTGGTTGATATGGACCAGTTATTGTGCTTACCGGAACCATTTACGCCTGCAAAGGGTTTCTCATGCAGGAGGCAGGCAAGGCCGTGCCTGTCGGCCACCTTTTTCATGATTTCCATGGTAAGCTGATTATGGTCAGTTGCGATATTGGTGGTGGCAAACACCGGAGCCAGCTCGTGCTGCGAGGGCGCAACCTCGTTGTGCTTGGTTTTTGCCGAGACTCCAAGCTTCCAGAGCTCGGCATCCAGGTCATGCATGAAATTGGAGATCTTCTCCTTGATTATTCCAAAATAGTGATCCTCAAGCTCCTGTCCCTTGGGCGGTTTTGCACCAAACAGGGTTCTTCCGGTGTAAATCAGGTCTTTACGCTTCTTGAAGCTTTCCTTGTCTATAAGGAAGTACTCCTGCTCGGGACCCAGGGTGGTGACTACTCTCTTGGTGGTGGTATCGCCAAAGAGTCTTAATATACGAAGCGCTTGCTTGGAGAGCGCCTCCATTGAACGCAGCAACGGGGTTTTCAGATCCAGCGCTTCGCCGGTATAGGAACAGAAGGCGGTGGGAATATACAGTGTCTTATCCTTTACAAATGCAGGGGAGGTACAATCCCATGCGGTATAGCCCCTGGCCTCGAAGGTTGCACGAAGGCCGCCGGATGGGAAGGATGAAGCATCGGGCTCACCCTTGATAAGCTCCTTGCCGGAGAATTCCATAATGGCTTTGCCGTCCCCTGTGGGTGTGAGGAAAGAGTCATGCTTTTCGGCAGTAACACCGGTCAAGGGCTGGAACCAGTGGGTAAAATGTGTTGCTCCCTGCTCAACCGCCCAATCCTTCATCACGCATGCTACGACCTCGGCTACATCCGGATCAAGCGGAATGCCTTCAATAATTGTTTGCTTCAGCTTCTTATAAATAGGTTTTGGCAGGCGCTCCTGCATTACCGTGTCATTGAACACGGCTGAGCCATACATGACGGAACCGATCTCACCAATACATTTTTCCATGACCAATTCTCCTTTCAGAATACGATAAAACTTGATTTATCACGCAAATCCTGCAATTCCGGTTCATCACCGGTTATAGCCCGTAAAATAACGCAAAAAAGGCGCTCCACTTGTTCAGTGAAACGCCTTTGTTTCAGATAAAACGCTATTCAATTTCACCAGGTTCTTTAAACAGAATCCTTCAATGTATTCTACATGCCATATATTTTAGCAGACTCCTCAGCGATTTGCAAGATGTAAAATTGAAAATCTCATTTTATGTTTAACTCAATAACATCGTCGCTTTATATTTCTCAATTCAAGGCTTCTGTTCTTTCTGTCCAACAAGCTGAAGATCTGCTCTTCTGCGGCTTTATCCTGCTGTTCCCTGCAATAGGTTCAAAAGGTGCTTCTTCATACCCTGACCACCGCTCACCGTCCTTACTTGACGCCGGCATCATACAGATCCTGCATTTTATGATCCGATCAGTTTTCGCAGCAAGGCCTCGGCCTTCCGAATATCTGCCTTCCCGCCGGTTTTCTTCATAATGTAACCGAACATCACGTTGATGGCCTTGTCCTTGCCGCTTCTTACATCGTCTGCTGCCCTGGGATTGGCATCGATGGCTTCCCTGCACAATCTTTCAAGCGTCTCGTCGGAGATGCCTGCAAGATCCTCGGGTTTTATAAACTCCTCTGCAGGTTTGCCGCTTTCCAGCATCTTTTGCAAGGTGCCCTGGGCAACCCCGATATTGATTTTTTTCTCATCGGCTAACTTTACAAGCGCGGCAAACTGGGCAGCAGAAATCCGGATATCGAATAATTCCTTCTCCTCCTCGGTGTCCATATTGGAAAAGATGGCGCCCACAATCAGGTTAGCCGCATTCTTAACGCTTGCGCCCTCGGCCAGCGCGCCTTGAAAGAATTCAGCCACCTTTCTGTACCTGAAAATAAGTTTGGCTGTGGCTTCAGGAAGCCCCAGGACATTCATGTATCGCTTGAGCTTGTCAAAGGGAAGCTCGGGCAGGGATGCCCGGATTTCTTCCACCTTCTCTTCATCGATGCTGAACCTCAGGATGTCGGGATCGGGAAAATACCGGTAATCATCGGAGTTTTCCTTATCACGCATGGGGGCGACGCTGTCGGTTTTTTCGTCGTAACGCATGGTCTGCTGGACAATGGTTCCTCCCGCCTCCAGGATATCAGCCTGCCTTTCCGCCTCGGCCACGATGGCCTTTTGGATGAAACTCAGGGAGTTAATATTCTTTATCTCGGTTCTCACGCCGAATTTGGTATCACCGGGCTTTCGCAGCGAAAGGTTGACATCGCAGCGCATGGAACCTTCCTGCATCTTGCAGTCCGATATGCCGATATAGCGCATGGTCAATTGCAGCTTTTCAGCATACTCTTTTGCCTCTTCGGCAGAAGAGATATCGGGTTCCGAAACTATCTCAATCAGTGGAACACCGCTGCGGTTATAGTCAATATAGGTATACCCGTTCTCATGGACGAGCTTTCCGGCATCCTCCTCGATATGAATGCGGGTGATGCCGATTCGCTTGCCGCTGTCCAGTTCGATATAGCCCTTTTCACAGAGGGGCTCATCATACTGCGAGATCTGGTAGGCCTTGGGCAGATCGGGATATACATAGTTTTTCCGGTCCATATGAGACCTGGTATTAATCTTGCAGTTCAGCGCCAGGCCGGCTTTAACGGCATACTCCACCACTTTCTGGTTGAGAATGGGGAGGGATCCCGGCTGACCGGTGCAAACAGGGCAGCAATGGGTATTGGGCTCTCCCCCGAATTCGGTGGTGCAGCCGCAGAAAATCTTGGTTTTGGTTGCCAGTTCAATATGGGTTTCAATACCGCAGACAATCTCATAATTCATATCACGGCGCCTCCTTCGTAATCATCGATCACTTTTCCTGCGCTTTGCTCGTAAAAATGAGCCGCTTGAAGAACCGTCGCCTCACCAAACCTCCTGCCGATGATCTGCATGCCGATGGGCAAGCCCCTGGAGTCCTCACCGCATGGAATTGAGATGGCCGGAATGCCTGCGATATTTACGGGTACGGTGCAGATATCCGCCAGGTACATCTCAACCGGGCTGGCTCCCTTGTAATTCAACGGAAACGCGGTATTGGGCGCCGTAGGAGCAATGAGCACGTCACACTTTTCAAATACGGCATCAAATTCCCGGTTTATCTCTTCACGGATCAGGCAGGCCTTCTTGTAATAAGCATCGTAGTAGCCGCTGGAAAGCACATAGGTTCCCAGCATGATGCGGCGTTTTACTTCGTCGCCGAAGCCTTCGCTCCTCGTTTTGGTAATCATGTCATCAATGCTGGTATAGGATGATGCGCGATGGCCGTAGCGGATACCGTCGTACCTTCCTAGGTTGGAGGATGCTTCGGCGCAGGCGATGATGTAATATACCGGAAGCGCAAGCTTCAGGGCTGGAAGGCTGATGTTTTCAATTATTGCACCGTTTCTTTCAAATAGCTTTATGGCTTCATCAATACTTGATTTGATCTCAGGATTGATTCCATCAAAGAATTCCTCGGCCACACCGATGCGCATGCCCTTGACATCCCGTTCCAGGCATTCAGCCAGGGAGGAACCATAATCATGATCCACGCTGGTCTGGTCTCGCCTGTCACCGCCCTTGATGGCATCGAAAACGATTGCTGCATCCTTAACGCTGTTTGTCAGGGGTCCGATCTGGTCCAGGGAACTTCCGTAAGCGATGAGCCCATAGCGGGATACCGCGCCATAGGTGGGTTTAAGTCCCACCACGCCGCAGAAGGAGGCCGGCAGGCGGATGGAGCCGCCCGTATCCGAACCCAGGCTGTATACCGCAAGATTGGCGCAAACAGCTGCAGCCGAGCCGCCCGAAGAACCGCCGGTAACATAATTCGTGTTCCTGGGGTTAAGCGGCGCCCCGTAGCAACTTGTTTCCGAGGTGTTTCCCATGGCGAATTCGTCCATGTTGGCCTTGCCCAGGAGGACCGCGCCCTGTTTTTTCAGCTTTTCCCAGACGGTGGCATCATAGTAAGGCTTAAAGCCCTTCAGGATCCTGGAGCAGCAGGTAGTGGGAAGCCCGTCGGTACAAATATTGTCCTTCAGTGCCATGGGGATGCCGCAGATAAGCGGCGCATCGCCCTCATCAAGCATCTGATCGGCCTTTTCCGCAGCTTTCAGGGCGGTGTCAAAGGTTAGATACACATAGATATTGAGGGTTGGATTCAGTTTTTCAATGGCATCAATATATGCTTTTGTAAGCTCCACCGATGAAATTTCACGATTTCTAAGCCTTGCGGCCAGTTCAGATATTCCCGCTCTCATTTCCTGCTCCTTTCCAGACTGAAAAATCCGTTATATCCTTCTACATTGGAAAGGATCTTTTCATTGGACAGGGACGGCGCCACTTCATCGGATCTGAGCTCATCAAATGAAACCATCCTGGCGCCCACGCTTCTGATCTGTTCAGTCCCGCCTTCAATGGATTGGTTGATTGTATCGGCAAATGCGATAATCTCATCAAATTCGGCTGTAAATCGCTCGAGTTCTTCATCCGAAAAGCTCAGCCTTACAAGCCAGGCAAGCTTTTCTATATCGGTTTTCGATATTGCCATAATCCTCACTCCATTTCTGACAGCAGCCGGCTGTCAAGTCCTCACGGATTATTTAAACACGCTCAATTCCTGATTTTAATATGAACCTCACGCAACTGCTGTTCGGTCACCTCGCTGGGAGCTCCGCACATCAGATCCTGCGCGTTGCCGCACATAGGGAAGGCAATAACCTCTCGAATGTTTTCCTCATTTCTTAGGAGCATGATCATCCGTTCAACCCCCGGAGCCATGCCGGCGTGGGGCGGCGCCCCGTACTGGAATGCATTATAAAGCGCTCCGAACTTCTTTTTCAAGGTTTCCTCATCATAGCCCGCAATCTCGAATGCCCTGACCATGATATCCATGTCGTGGTTCCGTACTGCGCCCGAGGAAAGTTCAACGCCATTGCAGACGATATCATACTGGTAAGCCAGGATGTCCAGTGGATCCTTGGTGTTAAGCGCTTCCAGCCCACCCTGCGGCATGGAGAACGGGTTATGGGTAAACTGTATTCTTCCAGTCTCTTCATCTATTTCATACATCGGAAAATCATTGACATAACAGAAGCGGTAAGCCTTCTTCTCGCAGAGGTCAAGGCGCTTGCCCAGTTCATTGCGGATCAGTCCTGCGTATTTGCATGCAAGCTTTTCCTTGTCGGCGATAAAGAATATGACATCGCCGGGAATAAGGCCGGCTATTCTGGCCAGCCCCCCTTTCATTTCCTCGGGGATATATTTGTCTATTGGACCTTTATAGGTCATGTCCTCCTGGACCTCAAGGTATCCGAGCCCGCCCATGCCGATGGACAGCGCATATTCCAGCAGTTTTTCATGGAAGCTCCTGGACATTTCGGCATGAACCCTGATGGCCCTGACCGTTTTATGATGGAATGGCTTGAAGGAGCATTTCTGGAAGAAATCGGTCACATCGATGATGCACAAGGGGTTTCGCAGGTCCGGCTTGTCGGTGCCGAACTCCAGCATAGCCTGCCTATAGCTGAAAACAGGGAACGGCGCCTCGGTGATTTCATACCCTTCGGGTGCGAACTTTTTAAAGGTTGCGGTCAGCACCTCCTCGCCCACGCGGAAGACGTCTTCCTGGGTGGCAAAACTCATTTCAAAGTCAAGTTGATAGAACTCGCCCGGAGAGCGATCGGCCCGCGCATCCTCGTCACGGAAGCAGGGGGCAACCTGAAAATACCTGTCAAAGCCCGCGACCATCAACAACTGCTTATATATCTGGGGCGCCTGGGGCAGTGCATAGAATTTCCCCTTATGCTTCCTGGATGGAACGATATAATCCCTTGCTCCCTCGGGAGAAGATACCGACAGGATAGGCGTTTGGATCTCGACAAAGCCCATCTCGGTCATCTTCTGCCTTAAAAAGCTGATGACCTGGGACCGGAACAGAATACTGTCCTTTACCTTCCGGTTTCTCAAATCAAGGTAACGGTATTTTAAGCGCACTTCCTCACGAATTTCCCTGGAAGTGACAATTTCAAAGGGCAGATCCTTGTAGACCCGGCCCAAAACCGTCACTTTATGCGCCGCAAGTTCAATAGTGCCGGTGGGAATCTTGGGGTTGTAGGTTTCTTCGTCCCGTTTTTCCACCACACCTTCAATGGATAAGCATTCTTCTTTTCTGATACCTTTTGGAAGATCGATGTTTCTGAATACCACCTGCATGACACCGTACATGTCCCTGAGGTCGATAAAGGACACGCCGCCATGGTCCCGGATGTTTTCCACCCAACCGGCAATTTTGAGGACTGTACCGATATCTTCTTCGGTGATTTGGTTCATTGTCTTGGTACGATAAATCTCTGCCATAAATCTCCCTCCTCATTCTATCTAAAATTCACTGGGTCGGGAGAGCGCCTATGAAAATAAAAAGCTGCTCGCCCGAAATAAAGAATTCCAGGGCGAACAGCACTATCATCGTCCGCGGTACCACCTGAATTACTGTACTCCATTGTACAGTCACTCCTTAGTGTTTGCCGTTTTAACGTACGGCCCACGTCGCACCTACTTGTCATATGCAATAGGACTTTCAGATTGAAGCTGGTGAAGTGTTATTCACATGAATTCACTTTACAGGGTTCTCACCATTCCCCGCTCTCTGTAAACGATAATCCATGCTACTTCTCTTCGTCATCGCTCTTGCGATTATTTATTTGCCGTATATTTTAATATATCTCAGCTTGCCCTGTCAATAGCAATTTTTCCAGGGATAGCGTCAACAGTTTGTACCTCATTTGAAAAAGTAAATTCCACTCCAAAAAGGTACAAAGCAGAATTTAGTTTTTCAAAAACAGATAAAAAGATATAGTGGAAATAAGTTATGCAAAAAAGATATGATGTTTTTG